>ERZ1090861.766-NODE-766-length-18428-cov-6.250204_pt1 | contig 18428 bp, 12 predicted proteins | sample MGYA00478482_ERZ1090861 | MGnify/ENA primary metagenome ERZ1090861 (study PRJEB33644, sample SAMEA5815744) | chicken gut metagenome | biome: Chicken; feature: Gastrointestinal Tract; material: Caecum | place: Ireland | collected 2019-01-01 | study: A study of the... | reverse complement strand
GGGTTGCCCCTCAAAGAGCGCATCGGCAATACGTTTTATCTGCATTTGTCGGCACGAAAAGTTTTTTGCATGTATTGCGTAAAAGTTAAGGAAAATCGATTTAATATAAGCATTTCGCCGTTTTCGTATTATTAAGGAGATACTATCCCGCCGCCGCAAAAACCACGCTTTTTGCAAGGCGCACAATGCAGGAGCGCAAAGTATTTTGTGATCCTGTCGGAAGGGGAGTATTGAGGGGAAAACGGACAGCCGCTTGTATGAAAACGGCGCGCCTTGCGGCACGCCGTTGATTCAAGCGATAAAGCTGTCGGGTTGCCCCTCAAAGAAAAGATCAGTAATCCATTCCCTGCGGAGCCGGAGCAGCCGGAGTCGGTTCGGGAATATCGGTGACGAGCACCTCGGTCGTGAGCAGGGTCGCAGCGACGGAAGCCGCATTCTGGAGCGCGCTTCTCGTGACCTTGGTCGGGTCGATGATGCCCGCGTCGATCATATCGCAATACTCGTCCGAAAGAGCATTGTAACCGTAATTGACGCCCTTCTTCGAAGAGAGGATGTTGTTGACGATCACGCCGCCGTCCACGCCCGCGTTCATCGCGATCTGCTTGATGGGCGCTTCGAGAGCTTTGAGTACGATCATGCCGCCGGTCTTTTCGTCGCCCTCCATTTTGTCGACGACGGGTTTGACCTTATCGACGGTGTAGAGCAGAGCGACTCCGCCTCCGGGGATAACGCCTTCTTCTACCGCCGCGCGGGTAGCCGCCAAAGCGTCTTCGATGCGCAGCTTCTTTTCCTTCATTTCGATCTCGGTCGCGGCGCCTACGTTGATGACCGCAACTCCGCCCGCGAGTTTCGCAAGACGCTCCTGCAGTTTTTCCTTGTCGTATTCGCTGGTCGTCTCGGCGATCTGATTGCGGATAGCTTCGACTCTGGCTTTGATCGCGGCGGGTTCGCCCGCGCCGCCGACGATGGTGGTATTGTCCTTATCGACCTTGATCTGCTTGGCTCTGCCCAGCTGAGCAATGCCGGCGTCTTTGAGCTCGTATCCGACTTCGCTGCTGATGACGGTGCCTCCGGTCAGGATCGCTATGTCTTCGAGCATTGCCTTGCGGCGGTCGCCGAAACCGGGAGCCTTGACGGCAACGCAGTTGAGGATGCCTTTGAGTTTGTTGAGCACGATCGCGGTCAGCGCTTCGCCCTCTACGTCCTCTGCGATGATGAGCAGTTTGAGCCCGTTCTGCACCACAAGTTCGAGTATGGGCAGGATCTCCTTGCTGGAAGAGATCTTTTTGTCGGTGATAAGTATATACGCGTCGTCGAGCACTGCCTCCATCTTATCGGTATTGGTGACCATATAGGCGGACGCATAGCCTCTGTCGAACTGCATACCTTCGACGGTGGTCAGTTCGGTCTTCATCGACTTGGATTCGTCGATGGAGATAACGCCGTCTTTGCCGACCTTTTCCATCGCTTCGCTGATCAGTTCGCCGACCATTTCGTCGCCCGCGGAGTTGCTCGCGACGTGCGAAATCGCCTTTTTGGAATCGATGGGCTTGCTTATCTTTTTCAGCTCTTCGACCACGGCGTCGGCAGCCTTTGCGATGCCCTTTTTGAGGACCATCGGGTTGGCTCCCGCGGCTACGTTTTTGAGTCCCTCTTTGATGATCGCCTGAGCGAGTACGCAAGCGGTGGTGGTGCCGTCGCCCGCCACGTCGTTGGTCTTTATGGAAACCTCTTTGACCAGCTGCGCGCCCATGTTCTCGAAACCGTCGGGCAGTTCGATCTCTTTGGCGATCGTCACGCCGTCGTTGGTGATGAGGGGAGCGCCGTATTTCTTGTCGAGAACGACGTTTCTGCCCTTGGGGCCGAGCGTGATCTTGACCGCGTCGGCTACCGCGTTAACGCCCGTTTCCAGGCTCTTTCTCGCCTCTTCGGCGTATTTGAATTGCTTTGCCATAACGATTTACCTCCTTATTTCTCTACGATGGCGAGCACGTCGCTCTGTTTGAGCACGGTGACTTCCTTCTCGTCGAGTTTGAAGTCCGAACCCGCGTATTTGTTGTAGAGAACGATATCTCCCACCTTTATCTGCATAGTAACTTCCTTGCCGTCCACAAGACCTCCGGGACCGACCGCGATCACGCGGGCAAGCTGCGGTTTTTCCTGCGCCGAAGAGGGAAGGAAAAGTCCGCTTCCGGTCTTTTCGGGAGCGTCCATCGGCTCGATGACGATTCTGTCGAACAACGGTTTGATGTTCATAGTATTTATACCTCCATTCGTTTCCTGTCTGGTTTGGCACTCTGACCTCTCGACTGCCAACATTGCATATTATAGCACGGGCAATCGGTTATGTAAAGATAAATATGCAACATTTTTGCCATATTTTAACTTTTTTTTTACATTCGGCATTCCGGCGGTAAGGGAAAGGATCGCGTTCGGCGGTTTCCCGATAGGGACAAGCTCTTTATCCGCGGACGGGGACGGCAGGGTCTCGGAAAAAACGGCGGAGCGATGAGTAAGGGGGGATCCGTTTCGGCGCAAAGTTTACCGTTTTATCCGCATATCCGCGCCCGAAAAGCCGATCTTTGGCAAAACAACGCTTTTGCGGGCGAAAAACCCGTCCCGAACGGAAATTTCCTACTCCGAACGGTCGCTTCGGAGTGCGAAAAAACGATTGAAAGAGAAGGCGATCTGTGGTATCATATTATCGGTATATATTTTTAACTACGGACGGTGTTTTTATGAACAAATGGGATCAGAGATTCATGAGTATGGCGGAAGAAGTCGCGACATGGTCGAGTTGTTTCAAACTCGACAGACACGTAGGAGCTGTCATCGTCAAAGACAAACGTATCCTGACGACGGGCTACAACGGAGCGAGCAGCGGCATCAAAAGCTGCGCGGAGAAGGGCGAGTGCATTCGCGTCAAACTCGGGATCCCGTCGGGAACGAGGCATGAGATCTGCTATGCCGTGCACGCGGAGCAGAACGCGATAATCCAGGCGGCGAAACTCGGCGTGAGCGTGGACGGAGCCACGCTGTACTGCACGCACCAGCCCTGCGTCATATGCGCCAAGATGATCATAAATGCCGGCATAAAGAGGGTGGTATATAAGTACGGTTATCCCGACGAGTTCAGCATGAAGCTGTTCGACGAAGCGGGGGTCAAGGTCGAAGATTACGCGTCGCTGGGCTGACGCGCATATGTGATAAGGAGAATTATGGAAGAAGAAAAGAACGTCGTCGTCAAAAAGGAAGGTACTTTCGAACTTACGCTCGAATGCGCCGATACGATGAGCTATTATTCGCTTGCCAACGGTATCAAGCCGATCAAGCGGTTCTATCTTAAAAACGTTTCCGAAAACGACGTCGAAAACATAAGGATAAAGGTGACGTCGCGTCCCGATTTCCTTGTGCCTTACGAATTCGTGCAGCAGGTGATACCTCGCAGGACGACGGCAAGGTTCGCTCTGGAGGTCAATTATTCGCCTACCTATCTTGTCGGCGCCGACGAGCGCACCGACGGCGACGTCGACGTGGAAGTGTACGTGGGCGACGACCTAGCGCTTTCCGCAACGGCGGGCACCGAGATACTCGCTTTCGACGAATGCGACTTTGCCGCTTCGCCCGAATCGCTCGCGGCTTTCGTAAGACGCACGTCCGAAGTCAACCGATTCATGAGCGAGGCGGAACAGAGGGCGAAGGACTGGAAACTGTCCGTGTCGAAGGGGTACGGCTCGCGCAACGGCGTGCGCAACTACTTTGCCGCCTGTTACAGCGTTATAGCGGAGGAGAAGTTCGTTCTCGAAGAGACCAAGGGCGATTCGGTCAGGATCGTGTCGCACAAGGAGCTGTTCGATTCGGGAATCGCGGCAGGTCCCGAACTGGCGTTGTTTATCGCCGCTCTTGCGGAAAACAACGGACACAACGCCGTTGTGGGAATAATGGGAGGCAGGTGGTACGTCGGAGTGTTTCTCACGGACGAATGCTGTCCGACCACCGTTTGGGAGGATCCCGATTTCCTTGCAAAGAAGGCTTCGAGCGGGGTCAACGACCTCACGCTGGTATGCGTAGACGACGTCGCCGAGGGCGTTTCGTTCGAAAAGGCGGAGAAGAACGCGAAAGCCGCGCTCAAAAAGGCGGACGAATGTCTGTTTATAGATATCAAACGCGCGCGTATAATCAATATACGCCCATTGCCCGAGCGTAAAAAGAGAACGGGCGGCGGGTACGATCTCGAAGAGAGCAAAGATTACGTCGCCGCGCTGCGTCCTTCGCAGATACGCGAGTTCAAGGGCAGCGTCGAGGGCGACAAGGAGACCGGCAGGATAGCGCAGTGGGAACGCAAGCTGCTCGACATGGATATGCGCAACGCGCTTCTCAATTTCAAGATATCGCGCACCGCATGCAAGCTGCTCACTCCGTCGATACAGGACCTGTTCGCCGCTCTGGACAAAAACAGGAGCTATACGGTCGAGCCGGGCGCCGCGGACGCCGCCCGCGCGGGCATCGAGGCGGCGAAAGATTTCGCACGTATATCTTATACCAAACCTTTTACCGATTTCGTCGGTTACGAATATTCGAACAAGCGCCTTCTCACCGTCTACGACCCGAAGGAACACGAGGGCACGCTGTTCCGTCTTTTCCGTAAGGAGAGCAGCGTACAGGAGGAAACGGGTACGACTTCGCTTTATCTCGCGGCGGGCTTTTTGCGTTGGAAGGAGGAGAACGCGACCGAGTTCAAATACGCGCCTCTGTTTCTTTTCCCGGTGTCCATGGCGAGGAAAGGACTTGCGTCGCCGGTCTACACCGTCGAGTTCAACACCGACGACGTCAGACTCAATTCCACCTTGCTCGAATTTCTTTACAGACAGTTCAATCTGGATATAAGGGGGTTGGGGTCGGTCGCGCTGTCGGGTGAACAGAGCTTTATGTCCGTAATGGCTCGCATCAAGCGCGAAACGGTCGAGATGAAGGGCTGGGAAGTGTTTTCCGACGCGTTTTTCGCAAGTCTTTCTTTCGCCAATTATCAGCTTTGGTACGACATCAAGTACAGGACGGAAAGTTTCAGGGAACATCCGATCGTACGTTCGCTGATAGACAACAGGCTCGAGCTGCCCGAAGGCGCGTTCGATCTGTCCGACCGCAGCAGCGACGAGGCGTATATAGGCGGCGACAGGATGTACCTGCCGATATCGGCGGATTCGTCGCAGTATTCGGCGATATACGACAGTCTTAGCAAGAGTTTCGTTCTGCACGGACCTCCGGGGACGGGCAAATCCCAGACCATAACCAACATTATCGCCAACAACATAGTGCGAGGCAGACGAGTGCTGTTCGTCGCCGAGAAAAAGGCGGCGTTGTCCGTCGTCCATTCAAGACTGAAAGCGATCGGACTTGCCGATTTCTGTCTTGAACTGCATTCCGGCAAGACCAACAAAAACGCGGTGCTCGGGCAGATAGTCAATACTCTCGCTCTGCGCGAAAACGCGCCCGAAGGCGACGCGGAAGAGAAGATAGAGGAGATAAAGGAGTGCGTCGGCGCCCTTTCGGGCGAATTGGAGGCGATGCACCGCAAGAGATATCTTGGGATATCTCTCTACGAGGGCATACTCGAATATTTCGAAAATCAGGACGCGCCCGATTGTCTGAGGATAGACAGTCTGTTCTACGAAAAACTGACCGCGGAATCTTTCCGCGGATATCTGCAGATACTCGCCGAACTTTCTCTCAGGGCGAAAGAGTGCGGGGACATACAGAAGTCGCCGTTCAAACATATAGGCGGTTTCGTTTACGACGACAAGTGGCGGGCGCGGGGCGAGGCGATCCTCGAGATATGTCTTAATCAACTGAAAAATCTGCGCTCCTGCGCACGGAATCTTCTGCCGTATTACAGCGTCCGCACCGTGTCGCTGACGGAGCAGAAACTGGACGCTCTGTACAAACTTTCGGCGGGACTCAACGAGGATTACGCTATCGCGTATTTCTCGGGAAAGGATCCGCGCAAAAAGGATCTGGCGGACAGCTATCTCAATCTGAGCGGAAAGGCATCCATGATGATGACCGACTACCGCGCCAGATACGGGGCGTATCCGACCGACATCCCGTTCGACGAACTTACGGAAGCCGCTTCCGGCAAAAGTCCGTCGCGGAGACTGCGAAAGATATTGCCCGAGGGAGTGGACAAGGCGCAGAGGACGGGATTTTTCACATATCTCGCGAGGTGCGAGCAGACGCGCCGCATGGCGGGCAAGAACGCAAAGGAACTGCGTTTGCTGTTCGGCGATCCGAACGCGGACGCGGACAAGATAGCCCAATACTGCAAAGGCATCGAGGCTCTTTACGGCGCCGCAGCGGGGCTGTACGCCGATTTCGATCAGAAAGTGTTCGAAGAAGCCTGTGCCGAGATAGTCAAGTACGGCCCCAATCTGCACGGACAGTATTACGTCTACGCATACGAGGGCTACGACCGCGCGATGAAGACTTTCTGCGAGGTCTACCGCACGGGCGATTACCGCGGCGGCAACGAGATAGGCTCCAAGATAGATTACCTGACCAATATACAGAAGAACTTCGACTACGTGCCCAACTGGTGCCGTTATCAGGAGATCGTGGACAAGTGCCGCAGGAGCGGACTGGAATTCGTTCTGGGACCTCTCGGCAACGGCGAGATAACCGCGTCCGACGTGATGAGCTGTTTCAAGAAGTGCGTCTATTTCAACTTCGTCAGAAGCGAGCTGCTTCTGGACGAAACGCTCAGCCGTTTCTCGGGAATGACGTTGGAAGAGACCGCGAACAGATTCCGCGAGATCACCGACGAGTACGAACGTCTTACCAGAGCGGAGATATTCAACAGACTCGCGGCGCGCCTGCCGCGTCCCGAAAGCGAGGGCGACCACAGTACCGAACGCGTGCTGCTCATGCGCGCGGAAAAGACGAATATGAAAGGGATGACGTTGAGGTCGCTGTTCTCGAATATCCCGTCCATACTCAAAGTATGCTGTCCCTGCATGATGATGAGTCCGACGTCCGTCACGCAGTTTCTCGACGTGGACATGGACAAGTTCGATCTCGTCATATTCGACGAGGCGTCGCAGCTTCCTACCTGCAAAGCCGTGGGCAGTATCGTTCGCGGCAAAAACCTGATAGTCGTAGGCGACCCGCAGCAGCTCCCTCCGACGACGTTCTTCAATGCGGACGTCAAGGACGACGAGCATTACGAGTCGGAGGATCTGGAAAGCATTCTCGACGACTGCCTCGCGCTGGGTATGCCGGAAAACAGACTGCGCTGGCATTACCGTTCCCGTCACGAAAGCCTCATCGCGTTCTCCAACGCTACGTTCTACGACAACACTCTGCTCACGTTCCCGTCGCCGAACGAGCTCAACAGCAAGGTCAGATTCCGTTACGTAGACGGTATCTACGAGCGCGGCGGAGAGAAGTGCAACAAGAAGGAGGGCGACGAACTTGTCGCGGACGTCGTCCGCAGACTGAAAGACCCCGTGTTATCCAAAGAGAGCATAGGCGTGGTCACGTTCAACATCGCGCAGCAGAACTATATAGAGAACGCTCTCAACAAACAGATACACGAGGCGGGGCTGGATCAGGTCGCTTTCGAGAGGGAAGAGCCGCTCTTTGTCAAGAACCTCGAAAACGTCCAGGGCGACGAGCGCGACGTGATATTGTTCAGCGTGGGCTACGGTCCCGACAAGAACGGCAAGCTGTCGCTCAACTTCGGACCGATCAACCAGAGCGGCGGACAAAAGCGTCTTAACGTCGCCGTGACCCGCGCCCGCTCCGAGATGTGCGTGTTCAGCGCGATCCGAGGCAATATGATCGACCTCAGCCGCACCAACAGCAAGGGCGTGGAGTGTCTGAAATATTTCCTCGAATACGCCGAGAGAGGCAAGGATATGCTCGCGATAGGCAGCGCCGATATAGGGCGCACCGATACCGGCATAGGAGAACAGTTGGCGAGGGAGCTCAAAGACCGCGGCATAGCCTGCGACAGCAACGTGGGCGTTTCCGATTTCAAGATAGACGTTGCGGTGGTGGATCCCCGCGATCCCGACAGATACATCCTCGCGGTGCTCGCGGACAGCGAAAATTCGCTCAAACTCAAAGGTGTCAAGGACAGAGTGACGATGCATTCGCGTATATTGCGCCGTTTGGGTTGGAATACTTATCACGTCTGGTGCGTCAACTATTTCAACAACCCGAAGCGCGAGATCCAGCGTATAAAAGACGCCGTGGCGGTGCTGGTCGAAAAGCGCTCGCTCGGCAAGAAAGCCATCCGCGAGATCGTATCCAAATACAGAGAGCCTTACAAGGCGTTTGCGGTCAAGCCGTCCGCGAAAGCGTCTGGGCAGGATTACGTGCTGAATGCCGCCAACAAGGATAAGATAACCGAGAAGATACGCGCGATCATAGAGCGCGAATCTCCGATAGAGCAGCGCACCCTTCTGGCGAGGCTGTCCGCGCTGTATGCGTTGCAGCCGACCGCAAAGCGCGCGCTCGCTCAGCTCACGGCATATGCGGATTCGTTCGTTTCGTTCCGCAGGGAAACCGACGGAAAGGTGTTTTACGTGGATAAGCCCGTCGAAACGTTCCGCCCGAACGATACCAAGAACGTACGCGATCTGTCGCGCGTTTATCCGGACGAAGCGTTCGCCGCGATCAAATGCGCCCTGGAGGTGGGAGGAAAACTCAGCGTCGAGGACACCGTCAAGGAGACGCTGGCGCTGTTCGGCGGGAAAAAGACCAAAGCGGCGCAGGATTGGATAGCCAAGGTCCTGGACGACGCCGTTGCGGACAAGCGCGTGCTCGTCAACGTGGAGGGACTGCTGTCCGTATGACCGCGTCCGCGCAGGCGCGCCGCCGCGCTTGACTTGCAGCTTGCGTTTTGATAAACTTAAATAATAATAAGTCGGCGGAAGAATAACGGAGAATAAATGCTGATATCACTGTTTTCCATGATGAGAGCGATGGACGACAAGCTGCTCGGCTTCGTCGCCATCCTCGCCTATCTGATCGCGATACTCGGCGCGATAATCCTGCATGAGTTCGCGCACGGCGTCGTGGCGTACTGGAACGGCGATTACACCGCTAAGATGAGCGGCAGACTGTCGCTCAATCCCGCCAAACATTTCGACCCGATCGGGTTTCTGATGCTTGCGCTGATAGGTTTCGGTTGGGCAAAACCGGTGCCGATCGATTCGCGCAATTTCCGCAACTACAAGCGCGGCATGATCACTACGTCCATCGCGGGCGTGGTGTGCAACGTGATACAGGCGTTCCTCGCGATGTCGTGCATAGCTATACTGGCGGCGATCCTCGGCGACACGGTGGTGTTCGAATCGCGCAACTTCGCATACTATTTCGTCAATTTCACGGTCTATTTGCTGCAATATTCGGCGACGGTCAATCTTACGCTGTTTGCGTTCAACCTGATACCGATATATCCTCTCGACGGATTCAGAGTGGTGGAAACTCTCGCGAAGCCGTATAACAGATACGTGGAATTCAATTACAGATACGGCTCCTTTCTGCTGCTCGGTCTGCTCGTGCTCAGCAACGTGCTCGGTTATATCTCTCCGTATCTCGATATACTCGGACTGTATATGGGGGCGGTCAGTTCGGCGGTAAGACAGCTCTTCTCGCTGATACTGGGGATGTGATATGGCAAACTTCTTCGACTATCACGCAAGCGATATAATACAACTCAAACTGAGCGACTTCGAAGGTCCGCTCGATCTTCTGTACACGCTGATAGTCAAAGAGAACAAGATGGATATAGCCACCTGTCCGATATCGTCCGTCACGCAGCAGTATCTCGCTTATATGGATCAGATAGGCACTGTGGATATGGACGTGGCAAGCGATTTTCTCGTAATTGCGGCTACGCTTCTCGACATAAAGGCGCGCAGCCTGCTGCCCAAGCCCGAAGAGGACGATTGGGGAGAAGAGGACGAATACGATCCCGAAGAAGAACTCCGCCGTCAGCTTATGATCTTCCAGATGTTCAAGGAAGAGGCGGACGAGATAAGAAAGCAGGAAGTGCTCAACCAATTCTACAACGAGCCCAAATATACCGACGACGACGCGGAGATAGTCGTCAAGAGTTTCGACTTCAACAAGCTTATAGAAGCGTACGGCAAGGTGTTGCTCAAAATATCGCAGAAAGATAAGGAGATAGGCACCAAGAAGATACGCAAGGACAAGTTCACGGTAACGGAGAAGATAGCGCTCATATCCCTTGTCGTGAAGGAAAAGAAAAGGATAAAGTTTGCGGATCTTTTCGGCGACGACGCGAGCCGTACCGAAGTGATAACGACTTTCCAGGCGTTGTTGGAGCTGATGAAGAAACAGTTCGTAAAAGCCACGCAGGATACCTTCGAGTCGGATATATATATCGAGCTCAACGAAGAGGAAGAGGGCGGCAAAGAACTGGATCTGCAAAAGCTGACTCAGACGGAGGACAAGTATGACGAAGAGTGAGATATTACATACCGTGGAGGCGCTGATATTCGCTTCGGGCGTGCCGATAAAGAGGAGCGAATTGCTTGACAGTATGCCGTCCGACGTCACGCGCAAGGATATAAACGACGCGATAAAGGCGCTCGACCAGACTTACCGCGATCCGCGCGGTATAATATTGCTTACCATAGGCGACAAGGTGCAATTCGCGTCAAATCCCGCGTACGGCGATACAGTCGCGGCGGCTCTGCGCCCGATAAAGGAGCGGGAACTGTCCCGTACTTTGCTCGAAGTGCTTGCCATAATCGCTTACAAACAGCCTACGACCAGAGGCGAAATAGAAGAAGTCAGGGGCGGCGTAAGCTCGGATTACGCCATCACCACGCTGCTTCGCTTCGAGCTGATAGAGGCATGCGGCAAAAAGAACGCGCCGGGGCGACCCACGCTTTACCGCACTACCGATAACTTCCTCAAAAAATTCAAATTGCACAATATCGACGACCTGCCCGATTACAACGAAGTCATGCAGAGGCTCGTCGAATACGGCAACTACAACAATCTGTCCGAAGGTCTGTACCGCGAGATCAACGACGACGGTTCGGGCGCTTACGATACCGCCGCTCAGGAGAGGCTCGCGCGTGAATTGGACAAGGAGATGGACAGCAACGAAGTCCCCGATTTCCTTGCCGACGAACAGTTCGAGATCGTCGAAAGTTCGGGCTCCGAAGCCGCCGCAGACAAGGACGGAGAGTGATTTAAGGGCAATATGAACAGAAAAGAGCCTCCGCGCCGTTGCGGGGGCTCTTTTGCTGCGACTCGGCGCGCTTTGAATTATTGCTAAGGGCACGGCAGATACTGCGAATACGAATACGGGGCGTTCGACCGCGACGCAAAAACGGCGTTTGAATAAAAACGCGTAGCGAGAACGGGACGGAGTCTTGCACGTCGTCAGACATCGTTGCCGCTAACGGGCGGCGTACGGAGTAAACGCAGACAGAGCATTCTCATGCGCTGCGATCGGAATACACATCGGCAGACGGGGAGTTATCGGCATTTCGCCGCGAGCGCCCGACGGAACGGTGCGGTAATTACCGTTAACTCAAACTCCGTCTGTCCTTGCGTGCGGGGGCGGCTTTTCCGCCGTTGCCGAGGCGATGCCGGCGATCGCCGCGTCGTTAAAATACTTCGACGACAACGCGCTCCGACAAGGCGACGGAGCGAATTTTCAAACGTCGTCGGGCACAGCCGAGCGGCATTCGTGCAAAAGTGTCGGAAGTCACGCTTTCGTAGCTGGAGCCTTTTTGCGGGAAAGGGAAAGCGCGTAGACTGCGGATGACAGCAGTTCTCCGACGGAAACGGTCATGCTGCCGTTGACGAGCAGTCCTTTCGCGTCGGCGCTGCGTATTATCGAGCAGCGCGCTTCGGGGCATTTCACGAATGCGGAAAGGAGCGCGAGCGCACATCTTGCCGCGCATTCCAAAACGAAAACGTCCGGATAATCGCCGCCTTTCAGCGTCACGTTGAGAGTGAATTCGTCGGCGTAAAACGAAAAATTCTTCAAAAATTTCAAGGCGGAAACAGAGCTTTTTTTCTTTTTGACAAATCGAAGTTTTTTCGGATCGCTTGCGTTTATCTGTCCGTAAAACGAATTTCCCGCGGAAAAGAGCCTTATCTTTGCGGCGCGTGCTTTGCCGACGTGCAAGTCGGCGCAGAGCGAACCGAGCGACTGATCGGCACAGAACGATATCTTTAATTTAAGCGAAGCCGCGGCGCAGAGCAGGGCGCACAGCGACAAAACCGTTATTTCGGCGGTCATCACGGCGAACATACTTTATACGTGTGCAACGAACGCTTTTTTATCAAAGATACGGTAAGCGCGCCTCTCGCATAACTGCGGATCTGCGGCGCACACTAAGCCGAGAGGTGGATATGAAAGACAATATAAACGAACTTATAGCCGTAACGCTCGATAACCTGAAAAAGGCGGGAGCGGTAGACAACGTGGTCGGCAGACCGATACCTTTGCCCGACGGCGGAGTGCTGATACCGCTGACCAAGATAAGCCTCGGTTTCGCGACCGGCGGCGGGGATTATTCCCAGCGTCCCGACAGCGCTTTGATGCAGTTCGCGGGAGGCGGAGGCGGCGGCGTGACGATCACTCCCATCGGGTTCGTTTCGTGCGGAGGAGGGGACGGCACCGAGTTGTTCAAACTTAAAAAAGACGAAGGCAAAGACGTCTGGGAGAAGCTCGTCGGCGCTGCGATAGGAGCATTAAAGAAATGACAAAAAGTAATAAATTACTCTCAATTAGTATGGTTTTCATAATAATATTGCTTTTTTCAGCCGCAATATGGCTTTATTGCGCATATTCGACTTCCGCGCAGACAGGATCGTCGTATATCCTTATCGAAGCGTCGTCGGGGCGTATATTGAGATCCGACAACAAGGATATGAGGTTGGAAGAGGCGAGCACTACCAAGGTCATGACCGCGTTGGTGACGTTGGAGAACGCGGATCTCGACCGCATAGTCACCGTTCCGGACGAAGCGGTAGGTATCGAGGGGTCGTCTATATATCTGAAATACGACGAGAAGATATCCGTACGCACTCTGTTGTACGGTCTTATGCTGAGGTCGGGCAACGACGCCGCGCAGTGTCTGGCGGTGACGGTGGGCGGAAGCGAAGAGAAGTTTGTGGAAATGATGAACGACAAAGCCGCGGAACTCGGGCTTGAAAACACGCACTTCGTCAACGCTCACGGTCTGCACGCCGAGGGACACTACACGTCCGCATACGACTTGGCGATGATAACGCGCGAGGCGTTCCTGAACGACGAATTCGTAAAGATTGTTTCGTCCAAGTCTTACAAAAGCGGCGATCCGTCCGAGAGCGAGGCGCACGTATTTTACAACAAAAACAAATTGCTTACGACGTTTGACGGCGCCAACGGCGTGAAGACGGGATATACCACTTCTTCGGGCAAATGTTTTGTCGGCGCCGCCCGGCGCGACGGTATGCAGCTGATATCGGTCGCGCTCAACAGAGGCGATATGTGGGAGATATCCAAATCGCTGCTGCAATACGGCTTCGACAATTACGAAGTCGTCCGTCTGGCGCGCTCCGACGAGCCGTACGCGCTGTTCGAAACCGGAGGCGAAACCGTCGAGCTTCGCCTTGCCGAAAACGCTTCCTATCCCGTTGCGAAAGGATCCGAAACCGAGATAGAATACCGCTTCGAGCCTTTGGAGGAGTATCCCGACGGGATAGCCGCGGGCGAAACGGTCGGCAATATACTCTTTTTCGAGAACAAACGCTTGATTTTCACCGAAAAAGTTGTTACTGTAAATACGATAAAGAACAAACGGGCGATAGATTCGCTGCGCGGATTTACGGACGAAGGAGTGATTTCCGATTGGAAAGGCTTAACAAATATCTCGCCGCTTGCGGCGTCGCGTCGAGGAGAGGCGCCGACAAGCTGATCGAGGAAGGAAGAGTAAAGATCAACGGCAGGACCGTGACGGAATTGGGCGTATCGGTCGATACGCGCTCCGACACGGTCTTTGTCGACGGAAGAGCGGTCCAACCCGTGTCCAAGTACAGCTATATCATGTTGTACAAGCCGAAGGGATGCATCACTTCGGTGAGCGACGATAAGGGGCGAAAGACCGTTTTCGACTATCTGCGCGACGTGAGCGTTCCGCATCTCGTACCTGTCGGCAGGTTGGACTACGATACCGAAGGGCTTCTGATACTGACCAACGACGGCGCCGCCGTGTATGCGCTCACTCATCCCAGTCACGAGGTGGAAAAGACTTACATCGTCAAGGTCGAAGGCGAGATCCCCGAGCACAAGCTCGCACAGCTGCGCAAGGGCGTGATACTCGACGACGGCACCAAAGCCGGCAGGAGCAAGGTAAAACTGCTCGCTTTCGAGGACGGCGTCAGCAAACTGCAAGTCACGATCTCGGAAGGAAAAAACAGGCAGATACGCCGTATGTTCGCTGCTGTCGGGGAAGAAGTGGTCTTTCTGAAAAGGATAGCGGTAGGCGCGATCAGGCTCGGCGGTCTCGCGCGCGGAGCGTACCGTTATCTCAACGATGCGGAAATAGCTTATATCAAAACGCTTTAACGTTCGCGTAAAAACGCGGCTTTTCGGAGGGATTATGAGTAGATCTGTTTCGCGTACGCTTTTTTCCGTCATGCTCGTCATCACGTGCGCGCTGACGTTCGCATTGACGGCTTGTTCGGGTGCGGTCGCTGAGCCCGAACCGATACTCGGTGATTTCGACGTTTCATTGCCCGATCTTTCGCAGCTCGGCGCAAATGCGACGTCGGATTATTTTTATAACGGCGCCGTAGACAACGATCCCGATGCGGTCAGGGAGAAGCTTGCGTCCGACGGAGTCCCGATCACGGGCGACGGCTGGTACCCGACTCTTATCGACAATTTCGATTACGATCCCGCATATGCGGACAATATGGGGCTGAATCCCGAGATATGGACTGCGTCCGTGCACGGAGTACGTTGGCCGTCTCAGGACGACAAGCACCCTGAATACGCCTGTTACTGGTGTCCCGATATGGTATCGGTATCGTCCGACGGCACGGCGGTGATACGCTCCGAGTACATAGCCGACCACGACTGCGAGGTCTGCAACGCCAACGCGGCTTATTTCGGCGGAACTGGCGCGGGCAGGTATACGGGCGGATTCGAAACGAGGATCGAGAAGCCTCTTACGGACGAAGACGGGGTGATATACAACCCCGACAACGACCGTCCTCAAACCGACTACAGCGAAGACGAATATCTTTTCAGACAGGCTTTCGGATATTACGAAACGCGGGTGCGCTTTCCTCGCAAAGAGGGGATGTGGTCCGCTTTCTGGCTGCAATCGTCCTACCAGCGTATGGTCAACGGCAGCGGAACGGACGGCACGGAGATAGACGTGTTCGAATCTGCGTTCCTCCGCGGCAACGACGATATGTCGCGCATGGGACACGCTTTGCTCTGGGACGGTTACGCGGAGGGAGCGCAGGTATCGTCCAAAATATTCGATCTTAAAGACAACGACCTTTACGACGGGGATTTCCATACGTTCGCATTGCTGTGGACTCCGCAGTATTACGTGTTTTACGTGGACGGCGACCCGATGTGGGCGACCGACGACGGAGGAGTGGCTCAGGTGCGCGAGTTTCTGCGCTTTACCTGTGAGATCGACGCGGGCGACGCATACGGACCGCACGGACAGAAGATAGGGGAGTTTTCTCACGACGGCGGCTCGGGCGTGTTCGAGATAGACTACGTGAGAGTCTACCAGAATATAAATTGGCTCTCCGCCATTGCCGAAGACTCGGGGGAAGGAGACTATTCGGGACAAAACTGATCCTCTTGAACGATAGGGCTCACGGAAACGGAGCTCCGACGCATACGTATCGTTTATCAGACTGCCGCCGCGCATAGCCGCGGCGGTATTTTTATGCTTCGGCGCTCCGCGCGGTCGGTATTTATAAGCGCGTATTGTCAATAATCGTGTAGCGCGGAATGCGCGGAGACGGTTATGTTGATATATGCGGTTATCGCTTTATTGGTATTGATATTGGTTGTTCTGGTCGCGTTGGTGCTGACGTCGCCGTCGCGCGGAAGGGACGGAGGCGAGGAGACCTGCCTTACGCCCGAGAGGATACGCGCTCTCGCGCTGTCGCTGTCCAAACCGGGGAAGGCGGGCAGAACTCCGTCGCAGATGACGGAGCTGACGTCGGCGGCACGCGCCTATATGCGCGCCAAGAAAAAAGCAAAGTCGGGCGTGAGGCTGGAAAGATGCGAAAAGATACTGCTTGACGACTATCACAAGATGACGTCGAAGATCTCCAAGCGCGGATACGGCGAACTCGCTTCCCTGCCGCACTGCGGGAAGGCGCGGGTATGCGTGCTCGCAAAGAGCATATTGTCGTCCTGCAAGTGGCGCGTCGACGGAGCGAAGATAAAGGAATACGTCGGCGAATTCATGCGCTATACGCCGCTTACTTATCCCGAGATATGCGCGCTGAGGACCGCATTCGAAGCGGAAACCGTGGCAAAACTCGGCGCGATCGCCCGCAAGATCACCGAAATAGACCGCTCGCGCGAATCCGCCGCGTCGGACGTTCAGCCCGACAAGAGAAGGAGCAAAAAAGACGGGTACCTTTATTGGTTCACGCACGGAGGAAAGCGCGCCGATCCGCGTTACGTTTACAGGGACGCGCAGATCGACGAGGCGTCCGTCAGACTGTCGTATATGGCTTTGACCTCGGAATTGGCGGATTCTCTCGAAGGCGTGTCGCAAACGCTGTCCGAACTCGGTTCGACGTTTAACGCCGAGTTTACGGCTTCGCTCTGTCCCTGCGCGGGATTACTGGAAGAGGACGACGTTTTTGCGCATACGGACGTAAGGTCGCGCCTTGCGTATCACGCGCGTATCTATGAACTTTCGCGTGCCCTTTCCTCGACCGAAAGATCGGTGGCGGGAGCGGCGATTGCGCTCGGAAAAGAGCGGGACTGCCACTTCGGTACGGTGCTGTTCGACAGAGCGGATCTCATCAAGGCGAAGCTGCGGTTTTCCAAGCCGAGGCTCGCAGGTTCGGGATCCGAAGTCAGAGCGAGGCTTTTCGCAACGGCGGTATTCGTGCTGTCGGCCGCGGCGGCGGTCGTGCCGTCCCTGTTCGCTCCGAACGCGGGCGTTGGGATCGCGTATGCGCTGTGTTGCTTCGCGGCGTTTTTCCCGATAGCGGAGTATGCCGTACGGATCGTTGCAATGCGTTTTTCGGGCTCTCGGCCATCGCCCGTTCTGGTGGGCGTGCCCGTCACGGAAAGCGATAAGACGGACGTCGTGATGCCCGTATTGGTAAGCGACGAAAAAGACGCCCGCGCCGCAGCGGAAAGACTGCTTTCGATACGTGCGGTCAATATCTCCGAACACGTCGATTACTGTCTGCTGTGCGATCTGCGAGCCTCCGATTCGCCGACCGAACCCGAGGACGGCAGGCTTATCGCCGCTCTGAAAGAGTACGAGGGGGAGGGGCTCAGGCTTTTCGTGCGTCGCAGAGTCAGGGAGGGAAAGCGCTATCGCGGAAAAGAACGCAAGAGAGGCGCTCTGCGCGCATACGCCGAATACAGGCTCGAGGGCAAAGGCGACGAATTCGTCTATATAACTCCGCACGACGTGCCGAAAACGATCTATACGGTCGTGCTCGACGAGGACAACGCGCTTTATCCCGGCGGCGTGCGTACGGCAATAGATTCGATAAGACATCCTTTTGCCGCAAAGTACGACCTGCTCACTTTCACCGCCAAGCCCGACGTGGGAAGAGCGGACACCCGATACGCTCTGCGCGGTATCGGAGGCGGAGAGGGATATGCCGAACATTCCGATTTTTATTACGACATGACGGCGAGAGCGGTATTTTGCGGCAAGGGAATATTCAGGCTGAAAGAGTTTTACGTCAAAACGGGATCTCTGCCCGTCAAACGTCTTTTGAGCCACGACATAGCCGAAGGCGCGGTGTCGGATACGGGGGCGGCGAACGTGGTCACGCTCGAACGCCCGCCTCGGGGGATATGTTCGGACCATGCGCGCGAGGAACGTTGGAAGAGGGGTGACGTTTTGCTTCTCGGACTTCTTGCGCGCAGATATAAACTTCATCCGACGTACAAATATCTCGTATTTTCCAATGCGTTTTCGTTGTTCGCGCCGATCGCCGCGTATATACTCGTGTCCGCGTTTTTCGCATACGGAGGGATATGGCAGGCAGCGGCGGCGTTGTTCGCCTGCTTCGCTAAGCCGCTTGCGGAAGCCGCGTTCGCGGCGTTTTCGTCCGCGGGTAAGCGTAAACTGTCCGTGATCGGACGCGCAGGCGGGATCTTGCTCCGAGCGGCGGAGGATTTCGCGCTGCTTCCCGTGCGGGCGGCGAATGCGTTC
>ERZ1090861.765-NODE-765-length-18428-cov-14.732597_pt1 | contig 18428 bp, 24 predicted proteins | sample MGYA00478482_ERZ1090861 | MGnify/ENA primary metagenome ERZ1090861 (study PRJEB33644, sample SAMEA5815744) | chicken gut metagenome | biome: Chicken; feature: Gastrointestinal Tract; material: Caecum | place: Ireland | collected 2019-01-01 | study: A study of the... | reverse complement strand
ACTGCGCCGGCAAACTTGTCAGAGTCATCTGGAAGATGCTGACTGACGAAGTGGATTTTAACCTCGATTAAGAGGTCTGTATACCAATATCGATAGATTTTTTAAAAGCACCCTGAGGGAGCTCTATTAAAGTTACCCTTTTTTACCATCGATACCGAAAAGAAATTTTTTGCTAATTTATACTTGACTTTTCATAGCTGGTCTCCCTTGACCGTAATTTTAAATGTAATAGGTGGAAATGATTTTATCGCTACTCCCTCTTTCTTTACTGCTGAAGGATTTATGCCATGAACGGATCGGAACGCTCTGTTAAACGCAGTAGGCGAAGTATAACCATATTTTGCTGCCACGTCTATAATTTTTGCTTGGCCACCTTGCAGATCAACAGCTGCTAACGACATCTTTCTTCTGCGGATATACTCGGATAAAGGCATCCCAGCTATATAGGTAAACATTCTTTGAAAATGATATGCAGAGCAACATGCAATTTGTCCGAGTTTATCATATTCAATTTCGCCTGTGAGATTCTCTTCCATATAGCGAATCGCTTCGTTTAACCGTTCAATCCAATCCATATTTCATTTCCTCCTTGACAATTGCATTTTATCAGTATACCAAAGGTAATTCCTCTCTTTTTCTGCACAAAAGGGAGAGGTCAGAAAAACAATAGGTTTCCCCGGACCCTTTCATTATAATTTCTTGAATATGTCAATTGCATGGCTTGTAATACCTGTCAAATCTTCGCGTTCGCAAGTAGCGAAGTGATATTTTAAATACAAGCGGAATGTATCATCATTCATAGAGTCAATTGCTTCTCTCATCAGCAAGGCACAGCCGTCAGCCGCAACATAGTGCAGTCTTTTTACAGAGAATCCCGACATTAACTCATCGATATCTTCTTTTCTGACAAGTTCAAATAAATCTTTTGGTTCAGATTTTGCAGCAAATGTTTCTGAATCTAGCAGCCCTGTCCTTATATATTCTCCCACATCGATATTTCTTCGTTTGAATCCCTCATCGATCAGGCAGCCATCAGAAATCACATATGCTGCAAAAATAATCCCTCCCTGCCTGGTAACGCGGATTGCCTCCCGGATTGCCTGCCGCTTATCTTCCCGACTATACAGATGATAAAGCGGGCCCAGCAGAAGTGTCACATCATATTGATTGTCGGAAAAAGCAGACAAATCCAAGGCATTTCCCTGTGAAACAGATATTTTCTCATTTATATGGGTATTTTCCTGAAAAACTTTTATGTTATGATCCACAAGCTCTACCGCATCAACCACATATCCCTGACGCGCCAGGGCATGAGAATACCGCCCGGTCCCGGCTCCTATTTCAAGAATGTGGCTATCGGGTTTTATGTATTTTTCTACATAACGCATTGTGGTAAGAAACTCAACTGAACCATGCCTTGAAGCAAGTCGGCTGTCTTCATCATAAGCCTGATAATAATCGATCAGATATTTAGAAGTTTCCATTTTGCATATCCGCCTTTCCACTTTCATTTTTTACATAAGCTGACAGAAAATTTTGCAGCATTTTTTCGGAATTACTGCTATCAAATGTCAGCTTTCCGGTCGCTGACAAAACAGCAATACCATGTGTATAAAAAAACAGATCCAAAAATATCCTTTTTCCCTTCTCTGGCTGCACTCCGATCATTTCAGAAAATGCGTTTGCTTTTTCTTCGTTGCCGATTTCTTTATAAAAATCGTTTAATTCTGACATATCCAAAGCCATATCGCTAATAAACAGCAGTTGGAACAGATTCGTTTCTTCTTTTGCAAATTCTATATAGGAAACAGGAAGAAGTAAATAGGGCATGATACTTTCAGACCTGCTGTAATTTGCAACATACTGATTGTAATATTCAAAAGCTAAGTCAAGGAACTCCGTTTTGAGTTCTTCCATGTTTTTATAGCATGTAAAAATAGGACGGGTCGAACATTGTAGCTTTTCAGCAATACTTCTTGCGTTGACAGCTTCAAAGCCTCTTTTTCTCGTGATTTCTAAAACAGTATTCAAAATCATATCTTTTGTTATCTTCGGTTTCGGCGGCATATCACTTTCCTCATTTCAGCATCAATATACAACATATGTTGTATAACCATTGTTGCATTTTGAACTGATAATGTCAAGTGCCAATCCTGGCAAGAAAATACACAATAATATACTCTACAATATAATATTGCCCTTATATTTCCTCAGATTAACCACCTGGTCTGTCTGCTGAGCCAGCTCCATATTGTGGGTTACCATTATTACAGTTTTCTTATACTGCACACAGAGATCCCGCAGCAGTAAGAATACCTTTTCGGCTGACTTTTCGTCCAACGCACCAGTCGGTTCATCGGCAAGGATCAGCTTCCCAGGCTTCAGCAGAGTTCTCGCCAGTGCCACTCTCTGCTGTTCTCCGCCTGACATCGTATTCACAACCGCACTTTTCATTTTGGGCAGACCAACTTCGTGTAGCATACGGTTGATCCGGATTTCTTTTTCTTTTTGTGAGATTCTTACAAAATGCATCGCCAGCATCAGATTCTGATAAACTGTCATGTCCCCGACTAATGCAGATGACTGAAAAAGATAGTTAACTGTATTTCTCCGTAACATGGTGGCTTTCCTGCTGTTGATCTTCGGAATCTCCTTTCCGAAAATCGTGATTTTTCCATTGCTGAGGTCTTCTAATAAACCAATCATATTCAGCAGCGTTGACTTTCCACACCCGGACGGACCGATCAGAGCAGTCATTTCTCCCTCCCTGATTTCCATATTAATATGATCAAATATTACTCTGTCTCCATATTTTTTTGTGACATCCATAATCTCTACTGCGTTCATATACTCACTCTCCCTTGAATGATTTTAATAACTGCTTTAATTCACAGCGCGACATATACTTTACAAAGATGCCCAACTGCAGAACCGCGGTCAGCAGAAGCAGAAGCAGCCCAAACCTCGACTGTATCACTGTCATTATTATCAATTCCAATATGAGCACTATAGTAAGGAGCAGGATCGGTCCCCTGTACATCTCCCATGTCCCATATCCAAGAAATTTTTTGACATTGATCTTCTCCTGATTTACAATCCGAAAGACGGCAGCCAGAGTAATCAGAAGTCCTGCAAGAATCAAAAACAGAGCCAGAAATCCTCCGCCGAACCACAGAACTGTCAAGCCAAGTTGTTTCTGCAGTCCGTCAATATATACCTGAACCGCTGAAAATACCAGACTGTTGTCTTCCAGATCGAACTGTGCGAGGTAATCTACGGACGTAAACTGTTTCATCGTATCCTTATTCGCAAATTTCAGGTACCCCTGCAGCCCACTCACCCTTAGCCCTTCGGTTTCCGTGTACTTCAAATTCTCCGGTACTGCAATCCTGATAACCGGTGCCGCTGTTGTCAGCGTTTCATCAGGTTCCACTGACCAGGTAAATGATTCTCTCGCAGGCTTATATTGTACAAACTGAAATTTCTGCTCTCTTGTAAATGCAGTATCAATATCTCCGGCACTGATGCTTTTTGTATCTCTTTCTTTCAGCCATTGTTCCACGATCGTTGCCTGATCGGCAGATAGCGTATCAGGGAGAAGATAGACTCGGGCTCCGTTTTTTGCTGATTGAAGCAGTTCCGGACTCACTGAGATCCCCAATTCTTCCAGATAGCCTGGTGACACAGTATACAGCCAGAGCGGTTCTTCCGGTACGACTCCATATGCCCCGCTGCTTTTCCATGTGTCCAGAATATCCTTTCCGTAGTATTCTGTATGGATCATCCATACCCCTGCATTTTCTGAGATCGATGTATACCAGTCATAAAGATCCTGATCCAGTTTGTTTGAGCTTCCGGTAAAAGACTCTGTGTCTTCACCTGTACCGATTGCATTCAGGATATAATAATCCGATACCTCTTTCCATCTTCCCGAAAGCTTTGCGTTTTCAGACAGTTCATTCAGCGGCTGATCTACATAAGCGCAGCAAAATACAAGACCGGCGCTCACCGCCAAATATGCGGCAATCCCAAGGACATATAGTGTTTTCTTTGGTATCCTGCCATGAATCGCATCCAATGCTTTTGTCATCAGGATCACGGAAGCAGCGATCGTCAGTTCCAGCCCTGTTACCACCAGATTGATCAGTGCCGCAGCAAGAAAACATCCGAGCAGCGTTGCGGAAAAGCTTTCCCATCCTGACAGAAACCATCCAATCAGGACAAGCGCCGGTACCGCGGCTGCCGAAATCGCAAGAAACTGTGTAAGCACCGCTTTCGCGAAATCTGAGGCTGACCACCCAATCAGAGCCATCTTCCCTTGATCCGGAAGTCTTTTCATTACAATTGTCAGGAAAAATACAATATTCAGGAATCCCTGTGCAAAAAGGAGAACTATCAGGACCGTCTGTAAAAGCCCGCCATCGTTGATACTTCCTCCGCTGTCCTGCGTCAGTTGTTCGACTGACTGACCGCTTGCTGTAGACAGATCTGACAGAAAACTCGCTGTCTGCTCCTCTGTTTCTAATCCCTGTATATAATAATTTCCACTAACTGTATCGCTGTATGCCACAAGCTGCGGCAACTGCTTTATCACAACATCTTCATAGAACCGGAATGTTGGAATACCGGCAGCCATATGAACGCTCCCCTCCTCAAGTCCAAGTGTGCTTTCAAGATCTTCAGCGTTCAACAGCATATGGACCATCTCTTCTGTCAGGATCTGTGTATTCAGGAATTGCAGCGAAACATTTGCTGTTGATACATCACCATATATGCCGAATCTCCATCCTCTAAAAGCCCCGTCATCCGAAAGAATTGTATCGCGGCGTGCGATAAAAAGCCGATCACTTTGTGCATGGTCCAGTAAAGTTTGAAGCGTATCTTCCTGCCTGTCCTCAGGGATATTTTCCAGATTTATTTTGAGTGCATGGCTCGTTTCCGGATAGTTCTCCCACGCCTGCATATAAGCTTGATTTAAAAGAAAGATTGATAATACGATGCACAACATTCCCTGCATAATGATCAGAAACGCGCCCGCATATCTGCTCCGTCCGACAAAGTCCGGTTTCTTCATCGCTCATCCCTCCTGCTAAAGTGGGAATATAAAACTCCCTGTATTGATAAGTCAATTATATCAATACAGAGAGTATAGTATTTGCGTTTCTCCTTGCGTCATTCTGATGTTTTTCTGATCAGATTCTTACAATTTTCTTACAGAGTACCTTTCAGCGGAATCATAAAGAATTTATTCCGCAGTCTGCCGGCAGCTCTATCTTATATCCGTTGATACCACTGTCACTGTATGCCCGGACAGTTCCCTGCTGTGCTCCGATTAATTCTTTTGCTATTGCAAGACCAATTCCAGCACCATCTCTTTCACCTTTTTTTGTTGAATCAGTACGGTAAAAACGGTCAAAAACATGTTCCAGTATTTCCGGTGAGATTGTTTCCCCGCTGCCTTCTATGCAGATTTTTACTGTTGTTATCCTCTGTTTTACCTTCAGTCCTATTTCAGCCTTTGAGAAACTGTAGCTTGAAATACTCTGGATCAGATTACTCAGAGCACGTCCTAACTTGTCAGGATCACAGATGATCTCAACGCCATCCGGAATCTCCAGTCTCCATTCCTGCTCCTTCTCTTTTAAAAGCGGCTGAAATTCAAAGGCAATCTGATTCAGCATCCTGCTGAGATTTACCGATACTTTATTCAATACCAAAGAATGCGTATTAAATCGTGTTATTTCAAAGAACTCATTGATCATATCCTCAAGCTGCTCTGTCTTCTCCCTGGCAGTACCCACATATCTCTCAAACGACTCTGTTTGCAGATCCGGGTCTTCTTCGATCAGCCTCAGATATCCAATGATACTTGTCAAAGGAGTCCGAAGGTCATGCGCAAGATAGACCAACAGATCATCTTTTCTGCGTTCTGCTTCTTCCGCCGCCTTTTTATTCCGGAGTGCATCTTCTCTGACAGCATTCATATCATCCTGTATACTTTCCAGTTCATTGGCAAGAATGATCGGTGCTTCTGTAGGATGAGCTAATTCCCGCGCAGCCCCCATAACATCATCCAGATAGCTCAACGGGCGGAGCATAAAACGGTATGTAATATAACAGCATCCCAAAATGGAAAACAGAATAAAAGCAAAATACATTAAAGCTACAAGAACGGATTTTACAGCCGACAGGCCAAGGTCATAATAAATGCCGGAAGCTTCTGCAAGAATTACGATCAAAAGGAAAAAGAGCATTAGTCCGATCTCATAACAGAACAGAGTTCCAATAAATCTCACAGCAATTCTACGTGCCATTCTATTATGAAGATACCTGCTGTCATTTTCTATTTCATCTTGCCCTCTCCGCAGCATTTCTTTCACCCCTTTCCTGCTGCTTTCTTTAATGAATCAATATGATTTCAGCATCATCACTTGGGTCATTCAACCTTTCTTCTCCCCAAAAGTATATGACTGCAAACTTTTCTGACAACCATTTTTTTCGTAAAACGCCTCAACACCCGGCTGCGCACCGAAGTATAACAAAGTGGGTGTATTATCTCTGGCAAGCTTCAACAGACTGCTGCCAATCCCCTTTTTCCTGTATTCCGGTAAGACTAACAATTCTGTGATTGTTCCGAAAAAATAGCCATCCGTAAGAATTCGCAGGCACCCGACCAATACACTATTTTCATATACAGTTATGTTCATCGTCTTTTTTATGGCAGCCCTTGTTTTCTCCTTATCATAGTCTCCCGGCCACACTTTGTTGACAAACTCAATGAAGTCCATCACATCAAGTTTCTGGTCATCCACTATGTACTCCATAAATAAACTTACCTCCTCATGGGATCTGGTAAATAGTATTTCCAGCTGTAATTGTCATGCCATAGGCCTGTAACCAAGATCAGTCCATTTCATTTTTTCTCTCAGAATCATTCTACATTTTTTAGAAGTTCTTCAGCCGATACTCCATACAGCTTTGCCAAAGCGAGTAAATTCGTAGTGCTGGGATCAGACACGCCCTGCTCCCATTTCGATACAGCTTGGCGGCTGACTCCTATTGACTCTGCAACAAACTCCTGTGTCATTTTGCATTTAGTACGGTATTCTTTCAGCGTTTCTCCCAATGATTTTTTTACAATTCTTTTTTCTTCCTGCACATCTTTAGTCCTGAGATATTTCAAGAGTGCCCGGATAACAAAAACCAACAGTGTAAGAAATGCGCCAACAATTAGGATCATAATAAACAGAGCTATAGTTGCTGTTACTGTAGAAATCTTCATATAATCCACTCTCCTTTCTTTGATGTCATTGTATTCTAAAGGCGTGGTTGCTTCTACCACCTATCACGCTAGTATAGGTTGCATATGCGAATATGAAGGATATCTATCTTCAAACAAATCATTTCACACAAGCACGAGATCCAATATACAGATAAATCGCACCGAATTTTCATTTTATCCCAAGGACTACATTTATAATTATGAATGTTCTTCCACATACTTCATAAAATCTGGGGTCTTGGACCAAAATTTGATACCCCAGTTTTCAAAATTCCATTCTTCCATATATGCATTACACTCGTAATCTACATAATACAGAATACCGTCCTTCAGTATAAAATTAGTAGGGAAGTAATCAATATTGGTATCCGCCTGATATAACAGCCTGCACATTTCTTTTACTTGTTGCAAACAGATATCGGGCAGGCAGTCTCTGATCACCATATCATATACAGTATCGCCTGCGATATACTCCTTAACAATCCGTTCTTTTTCCATGTCAACATCCAGTAATTCCGGAAGTGTTATTCCTATATCATTTAAATGTTTGTAGTCCCTAATTTCTGCTTCTATCTTATTACCAAACTGGTAATAGGAACATGGCTCATGGTGGATCTGTTTTACTACCAGTTCCTGTTCTCCATCTGTAGCCAGGTAAGAATATCCACCTTTTCCTTTCCCCAGAAGTTTGATAACCTCATATGTTTTCCCATTTACATCAAGCTTTTCCACTATCGTACTACCATCCCAAAAATATTACTTTATCACTTAAATTCCAGACATATCTTCGCTCGCACCTTGTAGTCTTCTCTTTATGATCCAAGCATCATTTTGCGTCTTTCTTTCCGCATAATATCCACATGGCATATCTTTTAGGAAACCAACCGTGTTGTCTAAATCGTATACTTCTTTTAGCGATACTACTCTTGCTTCTTCTGTTTCATGTGCTGCACCGCACAAAAACTGCCACATCCCATCATCTTCATCATGAGAGACATATAAAATGGGATGATCGCTCTCAATAATATGACAACAGATAATCGAAGCTGCATTAGGTGCATCGCAAAAGGGGAAAATCATATATAACACCTCGTTCCAAATTCTATTTTTGCTCGACAACTTAGGATTTGTATTGACGGTATTTTTTAGGATTTATCTTAGGTATTATAATTGATAGAATAACCATTATTGCAATTATCCCAAGTCCAACACATAAAACAAAATCATTGTGATTGAAGCTGCCGCATAATAAAAGAAATGTTCCTATTCCGCAGAAAACAACGCATTTTCCAAACAAATGACATATTGCTTTCTCATTGTATGTTGCTTTTTCTTCTTTACTCATCGTATTCCATCCAGCAAGAAACCAAGTACCCTTTTGATTATAAATATTCACACCCCACACTACTGCCCCCAAAGAAATTGCTAATGTAAGAACTATCTCGAAGAAATTCATACTTTCAACTCCTTCCATAAAAACACCTTGATAACTTCCAATTTTTTGCTCTACAACTTAGGATTTGTCGTCATCAAAGCAGTAAATTCATTACCGACATAATCGTTCCGGCTTCACATTCTGCGTAATCAAGAGTATTGTCTGGATATAAATATACTTTTGAAAATTCTTTTGCCTTTTCTTTTACTTCGTCGCTAATAATTACCGAATTACAGTTCTTGCAATGTAATACAGGTGCATTTATGACCTTTATACTTTTTCCGTTAATAGTCATAGAAAATTCGCCGATTTCTGAGTGCAATGTGTTATGACATTTCATACATTTCATTGTAAATCCTCCTTGAAAAATTCCAATTCGACAACTTAGGATTTGTTTCAAGCATTAAAATACATATCATAAACAATATAACCCTTTATATTTTTCAATGCTCCCTCATAAGTTTCTTGACACATCATACAGCGTGGCTCTTTCATCGGTATCCCACTTGTCGGATAAATATTAAACTTTGAAGATGTTTTAAATCCAATACGATTATAAAAATGATAATCGCCCTCAACTGTAATCCCCTTATATCCTGCATTTCTAACTTTTTCAATGCCTTGTGTAAGCATTGCGGAGCCAATTCCCTGATGAAAGTGATCTGCATGAACAGCCACAGGTGCAAGCATAACGATATTTTTTTCTTCTCTGTCATCAATGTGTACTCCATTTGGTGTTGAAGATAATGGAAATCTCGAAAACAGAAAATGACCTACTAATTTACCGTCTAATTCAGCAACAAATGATAATTCCGGAATATAATATTCCGAATCACGTATTTCTTCTACCAAAGCAATAATATCTGTTCCATCCGAGTAGTCCGTTCCTTCGCTAAATGAACGTAAAATCAATGAAATTATCTCTTTATAATCTTTATGTGTTTCTTGTCGTATTAGTATATCATTTCTCAACGCTTTAACCTCCTTTTATATTCTTATTAGTTTTCCTCTCGCATTTTAAAACACAAACCAATCATACATATCCCCCTAAATTCCAATTTTCTGCTCTACAACTTAGGATTTGTAGACGAATGCGTTAAAACCAACCTGCTTTTTCATCTCTGAATTGAGGCTCATTTCCGTGTTCATAAGGATCATAGTGATTGATGTTACAACCGAACTCTTTGAGGAACAAAATGTTGTTGTCACTTGTCCACTCAATAAGGGAAACTCCGTCAAACGCTTCAACCTTTCCATTTTTCATTTGATTTTTAAAGTACCATTCGACTATCGTCTTATTTTCTTTGTGAAAGAACTGTTTTATATCCCATTGAAGAACGGTGCCTCGGGTATTCCATTCGTCAAACCAAAGTTTAATTTTTGCGGAGCCATGATACTCCGGCCCCCAACTTTCAATATAGAGGGAATTGCCTGCAAATATCTCGGAAATACCTAAGTCTTTCTTTTGTAGCCACATATCAAACCATAAACGGATAATCTTTTCTCTTTCATTCATGATTAAACACCTCGATAACTTCCAATTTTCTGTTAACAACTAAGGATTCCTTACTGAGCATTAATTAAATATGCAAATTTCTACTAATAAAATATTCCTGCATAAATGCTCTCAGTTCCTTGCTTTTATCAATATCCATCTCATCCCCTGGAATAAAATCATCTATATACATACTTTTGTTGGTAGGCCCCGGATATGGTTGAGCATAATGCCCTCTATAAGCCCAAGCCACATAATCTGCTCCGTTACTAATCAACAGATCAAGGATTCTTGTGAGTTGCTTTCACATGGCTTGCTGAGCTTGCGGATACACGCTCGGGCGTTCAAATAATAATTCTGCCTGGCTTACTTAAAGCTCCCCAAGCAACTTCCAGTCTACTGTTCAACAATATATCTTCTATTTATACTGCTAATATTCTTTATGCAATCTGTTCAATTCTGCATTTTTCGCATAGAGGATAAGTCTGTATTATTAATGAAATCTTTTCTCTCATCTCATTATAGCTTTTGCCGTAATAATAAAGTGCCGTTTCCCTACTTCCTTCCCAATAACTCATCCTTTTTCCGGAGTTCTCCATGGCATTATCAAGTAGATCAATCAATTCGTTAATATCGCTGTTCTGATAGACTTCCGCAGATAGATCAGTTCCATTAAGGTATAATGCTAGTCCTTCCATATTTCCAATCTCAAATTGCTTGTTCCCAAGAGTAATATAACTCCCTTTCGGTATCATATCAATCCTATGCAAAAACGAAAGGAACCTTTCCGTACAATCTGATCTGAGGTTTAATTCAATATCACAACTGGAAATCTCGCCTGAAGGCATCTGCAAAGTACCTCCGCCAAGAATCGTTCCTATATTATGTTGAGATAATACTTGTTCAAGCATATCTTCAAAAAGTTCACCCCGATGTATAGGCTGTAATCTCGCATTAAGATGCAAAACGACTGGAATCATTTCTACTGATTGTGTTTCCTTAAATCTTCCTATTATTCCCATTGTCATCTCCATCTCTCAAATTCATATATTAGATTGATCTAATACTGTCTTTATTCTGATTATACCAGATTTCATCAGTGAACACTACGATAACCTCATCAGTTGGTCGTAATGATTCAGACATATATGTCTCTTGGCGCAGGCATCTACATACGGATCATGGGTAACGACTACAACCGTCTTTCCCCGTCTGTTCAAGGCTTTTAGTATATCTAACACATACTCCCTGTTCTTTTCATCAAGACTTCCTGTCGGCTCGTCCGCAAATATTAACTGCGGCGACTTCGCAGTTACTTTTGCCAGCGCAACTCTCTGCTGCTCACCGCCACTTAACGTGTAGATCTTCCGCCTCTCGTATCCGGCTAATCCTACCTGCTCAAGAGCTCCCAATATCCTTTTCCTCCGCTCTGCACCGCTGATTTTGTAGAACCTTACCGCAAGTTTCATATTATCCATAACAGTTTCTGTGTCAATCAGTCCGTAATTCTGGAACAGATAAGAGATTTTATGGCGCCGCAACTCAACTGCCTGCCGGGATGAAAATTTCAGGTTTCTCCGGCCAAACAATATGATATTTCCCCGGTCCGGCTGTTCCAGAAGTCCCATCATGTTCAATAATGTTGTCTTACCGGCCCCGCTCTCACCGGTGATAGACAGAAACTCTCCCTTTTCAACCTTAAGAGAAAAATCTTGAAAAAGTACCCTGTCTCCATATTTCTTTGTTATACCTGATAAAATAATATCTGCCATTATTCTGCTCCTTTCACGATCTGGTATAGGTTTTGGTGTGCATTTTTCCTGCAGATCCTATAAGTGATTATAATTTCAGCAAGAAATGCTACAATCAGGATGTACTGGTTTAGAGTAACCTGCATCATCAGGCTCAATACAGAGACGGCAATCACTGCCGTACAATAATACAGAACCGTCACAATCAGATGCCCTCGGATGCAGGATAATACGGTACTCCCTTCAATCAGGCTGGCTGCAATCCGTTTCCGGTAGTTTTCACAGAACAATCTGGCACTGAAAAGGATCAGTCCGATCAGTCCCGCCAACAGAATCACGGATTGTCCCCCATACAATACGAGCATAGAAGACTGCTGACTGATTGTGTCGGTAAAAGTATCTGAAACTGGTGGAGTATCTAGTGTTACAGGTGCTATCCCAGTCTCTCTTAATAGCGGGAGTAGCTTTTGATACGGATCGCTCTTCGGTTCATTAAGAATATAAGAACCTGACGAGCAGTAGCTCAATACAAAAATCCCCTCTAAATCATCTTCGCCGGCGACAAGGATAACTGGGGAATCTAGCTCGCCGTTGCCGCCCGTACCAATATTGGCATTGTAAGAATAGATATGGCTGTTTCCGTCATCATAAGTAATAAAATTCGGTTGTTTTCCATATGCTGTCTCCACATATTCCCTGTATCGACTCTCAACATTGCTCTTCGATGCCGGGATGAGCACGTTGAATGCACTGTTTGATAGCATGGATTCAGTGATCTGTTTTCCGGTTCCGTCATAGATTGGATTGAAATCCAGATAGTTGATGTTTACTGTGATCGAATCCTGTCCATAAGCCTCCTCCGGCGTTTCTCCACTGATCAAGTCATACTCATAATTGGATGCATCAATCAAAATCCCATGATACCGCTCCACAGTTGCTGCATAAAATTCTTTATAGTTTTCTTCCAGTCCCTGTGAAGACGCATTATTTATATTCACAGGAACCGTTACATACCCTGCTATTTTATCCGCAAGATACTGAGATGTTTGAACCGTATTGTAAGCCGTAAAAGCATTTCGCACTGCGATCGACAAAAAGAAAACGATAAAAATAACAAAGACACATTTGGCAAGTACGGACGTTACATAAATTCCCCGTCTGGGTACTCTGCCTTTTACGTGCTCCGCGCTTTTCTGAAGCAGAACGAGAAAAGCCGCAGCAAATATTCCGCACAGTAAGACCATCAACCCAAATGCTAAGTATTGAACACTATAACAGAAATATTGAAAGAATGCTTTGGGATAGAGCCGCAAAGCAATACCGTCGTGTATGATAGCTATAACAACAAAGCAGATGCCCAATGCGGGGATGGTTGCCTTTATCTCATCCCACAGAATATCCGGCACGGCACATCCATCTATTTTCTTCAATACATTCTTTTTCCCATTGGAAAGTGTATAAAATACTATGCTTGTGATCAGCATAAAAGCCGGCACAAGCCCGAACAGTGTAACCGAAAATTTTCCTGAAATATAAGCTCCATTTCCTGGAGTGACTGTGAACCCTTCTTTTTCAAGCACTTCCACGCTTTCTACCAGACGGGTACTCTTCACATAACAGGTCATACCTGACAGATCGTACTTCTCTGCATCCTCCCATGGATAAATACTGATATCCTGCAGCAGATCAGATACGAAAAGCTGATAAACATTATACCCTTCTGGCTGCATGGTAGAGATACATTCCCCTGCCTCAATCCGCTTCATATCTTCCCCTGCACTTATCTCTAAAAAATCATCCGTATGATTTGTCTTATAGTACATATATTCCGGTTTTCCATCACCTTCTGAGATATACCGATACATAATGTCTATATCATGCCTGCCCAAAGCATCACTGATCCGTGCCAGAAAATCCTTATTTGACATTCCTTCCGGTTCCTCAATAAGAATCGTTGCCTTGTCCTTTTCCATCCTTTCAACTGCATCAAGTGAAAAGTTCACACACGACAGTGCTGACAACACAGTAAACAGTATACTAAAACAAAAAATCATCAATTTCTTCATCCCGCACCTCCGATATCCCTGTCTCTGTAAGTATTCTTGATGTTTATGGCAAAAAAATCTCTGTCCTGATATATTCATTATATCGGAACAGAGATTCTGTTATATGCGGGATTCCTTTTGGAGTCCTTGTGTTTTTCTGATCTAATTCATACGATTTTCTTACAGTCACGGGGAAGGCAGATCGTAAACGTAATGACATCCTGTTCACTGGACGCACCAATCGTTCCATGATGCAGTTCGGTTACCTCTTTCGCTATGGCCAGACCGAGCCCCGCGCCTCCGGTATCGGATGATCGAGCGGAGTCCAGGCGGTAGAACCGATCAAAGATCCGATCCAACTTTTCTTTCGGGATTTCCGCCCCCTTGTTCTGCAGAGAAATAAATATTTTATCAGGCTCTCCCCTCAGATCAAAAACAAGATCCGTATTATCATAACTGTAATTCACTGCATTTCGAATGAGATTGTCAATAGCACGTTCCAGTTTATCTTTATCGCAGACTATCTGAACATCCTCCTGTATATGGAACTGCCAGTTCAATCCCTTATCGGCCAATACCGGCACAAAATCCTTTGCAATATCTGAAAGCATTGCGCTTATATTGACAGGTACAGGATCCAGAACCAGCCCTTCACTACTAAAGCGGGTAATTTCATAAAACTCTCCCAACAATTCCTCTAGTCGCTCTGCTTTATCCCGTGCAATCCCGGCATATTTCAATGCCAGATCTCTCGGAATATCAGGTTCGTCTTCGATAAGACGCAGATAGCCAAGTATACTGGTCAGCGGTGTCCGCAGGTCGTGAGCCAGACAGACCAACTGGTCATCCCGCTTCTGATCAGAGCTGTGTGCTTCATTCATATCCGTCAGCGCCTGCTCACGTGCAGTATTAAGCTCATCTTCAATGTTTTTCAAGCTTTCAGGCAATACAATAGGCTCTTCAGTCGGATGAGCCAGCCTTTTTGATGCCTCAGAAACCTCGTCAAGGTATTCCAGTGGCTTCCGTATAAACCGATATGCAATGTAACTGCATCCGATAAAAGATATGATTAATACAACCGGAATCATAAAAGGCTTAAATGCGTTGAACAGAAAAGTTGTATCTAATCCGGTAACTCCCATTATAATAAGGAAGAAAAGGTTCAGAAGAATATATCCCAACTCAAAAGCACAGACTGCTCCTATAAATTGTACAGAAGTCTTTTTTGCAATTCTTTTATGATAACTGCGGCTAGATGATTCCAGTCCGGCTTCTTTCCTAATCAATCGTATATCCCACTCCCCAAACAGTTTTAATATATTTTGGCTTTCTGGACGGCTCGTGCATCTTCTCCCGCAATCGGGCAATATGCGCCATCACCGTATTATTACTGCTTTCCAAAAACTTTTCGCCCCATACTGCTTCGAAAAGATCTTCCGATGATACAACCTGACCTCGTCGTTTACAGAGATACCAGAGAATGCTAAATTCAAATGGCGTAAGGGACAGTTCTTTTCCGTCTAGTGTACATTTGTGACTCAGTTCGCAGATGTATAGTCCCCGTATCTCATATTCTTCAGGCTCGCCTGCTGCCTGACCGCCTGTATTGTACTGTTTATACCGGCGAAGCTGCGTCTTTACCCGTGCGACGACCTCAAGAGGATTAAAAGGCTTCGTAATGTAATCGTCTGCCCCGAGAGTGAGCCCCTGTATTTTGTCAATATCTGTATCCTTTGCCGTTAACATAATCACCGGGAAGTAATACTTCTCTCGGATTTTGCTCAAAAGCGTAAATCCGTCCATACCGGGCATCATTACATCAAGAATGGCAAGGCTGACCGTGCCATTTCGTACACAATCCAGTGCCTCCTGTGGATCATAATATTTCCGGATGTCAAATCCTTCATTCTTCAAATATAAAGCAAGTAGATCTGCGATTTCCTTCTCGTCATCTACGATCAATACTGTTTCACTAGCCATTGCATCAGCCTCCGAGCTTTTCTCGTTACTTTATTATTTTACTTCCTTTTATAGCGGAAAACAAGGCAGCTCACCAATATTCTATCTGTTGTTAAACTGGACTATATATATCATCTGTTGTTCCCATATAAAATTATAGTTTTATGTGGATGTACTATCCTACTATCATATACTATTTCATTCAACTTACTGTTGCTTTACTATATACTATGTTGTACGATGTATATAGTAAAGCAATAGGGAGGTAACGCATGAATTTAGATAAATGGAAGTCGCAAATAGTTCGTGGTACTTTGGAATATTGTATTTGAATTGGAAAATGACAACGTTCCAACAGAGATAATTATTAATAGATTGGGAGATCCCAAAGAACTTGCAAAAGCATATTTAGGCAACCTGCTTGCTAATAGTAAAGGTTTTAGTTGGAATAGAATTCTCATTATATGCGCCTTTTACAGCATTGTGGGGTTTTCCGGTATGATTGTAATACCTTGTTTAGCCATCATTGCCCCCGTATTTATGATATGTGGTATCGCCACTCCCATTTTAGCAGCAATCAAAATGATTGATTACATTTTTAGTCTCGGAATACCTTATATGCAGAATATTGGAATTTTGCTTGATGGTTTAGTAGAGTTAAACCCTATCGTAGAATTTATATGTTGTGTTCCTGTTGGTGCGCTATTATATTTCGCTGGACGCGGATTATGGAAACTCTTAGTATATTACTGTAGAAAAGTAAGCAAAACCAAGCAAAGTTTATCTATTTAACATCCGAAAATAAGCGGTTAACCACTATGATTAGCCGCTTTTCACACTTATATAATACCTATTAGTGCATATATCTTCTTTAATTAGTGAAAACAGACCTAAACACCCCTAGCCCCAGATTTTTTAGTGCTTCCAGCATCATATTATTGATATCAGTGTAACCAGAGGCTCAAGATTTCCTTTAATACAAGTTGCTCTCTCATTTATAAATGGGAACCATAGTCAAGTTCTATCGTACCTGCATACCAGGTTTACAGCCGAAAAAAATACTTTCCTTTCATTATCGTATGTACATCTCAGACTTCCTTCATATTTTTGTGCAGTATCTTCCACATTAACAAGGCCCCAACCATAATCATACTTGTTTTTCTTATTTGTCATAAGTTTACCGCCCACAACCTCCGGAGCCTGTGGGCAGGGATTTTCCACCTTGATCATTACCATAGCATTAATCCGCCGGATCACCAGCCTAATCTTTCTTTCGCTCGAATTTTCAATCTTGCTACATGCCTCGATGGCATTGTCCAGAAGGTTGGCCAGGATAATCACCATATCACTGGATGTGATATGGCAGTCAACCGGATAATCAACATTTGCCTCCACCTCGATTCCGTTCTATCTGCTTATAATACACCACAAATGCCATCATGAAAAGGAAAAGGATGCTGAATCCAATCCCGACAAACAGAAATGCAGAATACATAGCAAGCTGCCATTCATAGGTTTCATCTCTGCTGCTGATATCTCCTCTCATATCCTGTTCATCCATAAAAGAACGGATTATCCCCATAAATAAATCTTTATCGAAGGGCTCTTCTGCATCGATGCCGCATACATAGGAAAGTTCCGAGGAGTTCCCCTCTTCTTTCCCGGTCTGCCATTGCTCCAACGCAAGCTGCTGACTGCTGAAAATGATATAATAACTTTTTGTAATCTGAAAATCTTCAGCGTCATAAATCGGCATATTATCCAGATAGTCCGCTGTCCGGTATTCTCTACCGTTAATCACCACATTATCATAGTCTCGTATAGAACTGCACAAATCAATCCCATTCATCCCCTGCATATTGATATCCAATAATATAAGATCCGGAGCATTCGAAAGTTGAGTAAGCGCTTCCCGCCCTTCAGTTGCTGTCATTACCAGATAACCTTCCAGCTCCAAATGCATCTTAATCATACTCAGAATTGCTTCTGTCTCTTTACTATCAAGTCTTTCATAAACTTTCTGTAAGGGCTGATCCATTTTTAGTAGTGATTCTGCCTGAATATCCTCCAAATCTTTATACCCCAGAGATAATAGATATCCTCCTTCAATTTGTACTCATATGCATATTTCAAAATGATTTCAGGCGGCTGTGCTGTATTTATCTCCTCACTCGTCATGATCCTCCTCTCCTTATATTTGTTACCACTGTATTAAGCTTCTACATATGTTGCTAAAAATAAAAAAGCACCAACCTTCACAGCTGATGCCATTTACCGTCTTACTGTATAACCTAAACTGCCCTCCTTTTTGACATAATAAAAGCATCCGAGTGAAATCTCAGATGCCACTAAACCTGTTTCTAGGAATTTTACGCTATAATCTGCTAATGCAGATCCCTATTAATAAGTAAACGTCAAATCGCTCGCCTTTCACTAAATTGAGTTTTAGTCCATACTTGAA
>ERZ1090861.764-NODE-764-length-18435-cov-12.655332_pt1 | contig 18435 bp, 18 predicted proteins | sample MGYA00478482_ERZ1090861 | MGnify/ENA primary metagenome ERZ1090861 (study PRJEB33644, sample SAMEA5815744) | chicken gut metagenome | biome: Chicken; feature: Gastrointestinal Tract; material: Caecum | place: Ireland | collected 2019-01-01 | study: A study of the... | reverse complement strand
GAATTAAGTGGTCTGATTGTTAATGACATAATGATTTCCTCTCTTTCTTATAATTATATATTTTTTGTTATTTTGTAACCTGAATTAAATGTTGTGCAATTTATCCTGCTGCCTGTTTCTCCTTTTCCCGTTCTGCAACTGCTTCGTCAGAATAAATTCCCAGTTTCTTTCTCCTCATCCTCTTATCCAGAAATGCGGTAATCATCGGCGCTGTAAACGCGGTAACAATTGCCGCCACTGCAAGCTGTGCGGTTGCGGAATTTGCATAAGGCTTCCATGTAGCATCCATCTCTGCCAGAGAAGCGGGTACGCTTGTGGCGTTCGCTGCAGTTGTTCCGATTGCGGCTCCCATTGCATTTCTCTTCTTTTTCGGAAGACAAAGCTGGAACAGGAAGTAGAATACAAATGCAGTCAGCGCGGATACGATTGCCAGGATAATTCCTGCGGCTCCGCCTTCAACCAGGCTTGTAAGACTCATGCCTGCGCCGATCGGAATCATCATAAAGAATGTAATGGTCGGCAGAGATTTCTGCGCAAGATCCCGGAAAGCTTCATCAAGATTGCCCCATACAATACCGATAATCAGCGGAATCAGTGTAGCAATAAATGCTTCAATCGGAATTGACGCCATACCGGCGGTTCCCATTGCAATCATGGTGAAGAACGGTCCGTCGTTCAGTGACAGGATGGAAATTGCTCCTGCGTCGCTTTCATCGCCATACTGCTGTGCAAGTCCCAGATACAGCCCTCCTGCCGAATTGGTAATGCCGGCGATAATTGCCATAGGCGTGATTCCCAGAATTCCGGCAGTTCCGCAGAGTTTTGCGACAAGCAGTCCCAGCGCGACACCGAGAACGAACTTCATCAAGGTTAAAACAAAACCTTTATAAAGCGGCAGGCCGATCTTTTTTACGTTGATGGATGCTCCGTTGAGCAGGAGGAACATTCCCAGCAGACAGTTGGTACCTGTCTTGAACATGCCTGACGTGAATCCGCCGAGTTCCAGTACATCAGGAATAAATGTGTTGCAAAGCACACCGATCAGCATGGGAACGATAATCAGGCCGCCCGGAATTCTCTGCATGAGTTTCAGAAAACTTTTTTTCTCCTTCATCGTTTCTCTCCTTTCTCTCATACTCGATATCTTTTTTGAATTTTGGATATCGGATATTGGATACGATTTATTTTGTGACTTAATAATAGCACTGGGAATGTACTTTGTCAATTACGTGAATTTCCCCAAATAATTTGCTGTTTTTTTGTGCATTTTTCTCAATTACAGAATTTTACTGATTCCGGTTATTTTCAATCGGACAGAAGAAATTCTTCCCCCTGTCCGGTCTGCGCGCTATCGCAGCCGGCTCGCGGCAAATATCCGCTCATGCGGACACAACGCCTGCCTGCCGGGCCTACACACAAAAAAGGAACCCCTCTTACAGGATTCCTTTTCTAAATTATCTGATTCTTTTTCCGGATCTGACGGATTATACAGATGCTGTTCTGTTCTGAGCGCTCGCTATCGCACTTCGAATTAATTTGTCAAAGTCATCCGCATTCCATGCGGACCTGCCGACAAACAGGCCGTCAATGGACGGCTGCACAATCAGCTGATCTGCATTTCCCGGATTTACACTGCCGCCGTACAATACGGGTATATTTCTTCCTTCGTCCGGAAAGATCTCTTCCAGCGTATCTTTAATGACTCTGTGCATTTTTTCCGCATATCCGGCAGTTGCCGGAGTACCGTTTACCCCGATGGACCAGACCGGCTCATAGGCCACCCAGATCTTCCCCGCGTCCTGCTGATCCACGCCGTAGAAGCCGATTTTCAGCTGGGTTCTTAAGACTTCCGCACTGATGCCGTACTGTTTTTCCTCTGCTGTTTCCCCGATGCAGAGAAGTGTCCGGAAGCCGTGCTTCAGGGCAGTCTTCACCTTTCTGTTTTCCTCTGCGTCTGTCTCTCCAAATACATGACGCCGCTCAGAATGTCCGATCATAACAAGCTGCACCCCGGCCTCTTCCAGCATGGAGGGAGAGATTTCTCCCGTATACTGTCCCTGTTCTTCCCAGCACATATTCTGGGCGCCTATTTTTATACCCCGGTCAGTGCAGCACGCAGCCGCGTTCTGCAGAGAAGTATAGGAAGGGATTATAAAAAGTTCTATTTCTTCCCTGCTGATATCCTTCGTTTTTTCAGCCAGTTCCTGCAGATACTCTGTTGTGTCGGCAATTCCCTTATACATTTTCAGATTACTGCCAAAATATAATTTTTTCATTTTCTGTCACCTTTACTTATAAACCACCCGTTTACCTGTTCTGATCATATTCAACAAATGCGTCTACCTTCGGCTGGGACGGACAGCCGGGCACAAATTCATTTGTTAAAAATGCATCTACCAGTTCCTCACGCACCTTACTTCCCGTGGTAAATGCTCCCATGCAGATAATATTGGCATCATTGCTTAACCTGGCGCGCTGGGCGGAATATACGTCAGAAACAAGAGCCGCATATGCTCCTTTTACTTTATTTGCGGCCAGACTCACGCCGATTCCGGTGCCGCAGATCAGAATTCCTCTGTCATACTCCTTTGCCGCAATACTTTCAGCTACTTTGATTGCGGTATGCGCATAAATCGGGTCGTCACTTCCGAAATCAGTAACTGTGCCATACCCTTTCTTTTCAATATACCTGATTAATTCTTCCTTTGCCGCCTGTGCATTCGGGTCACATCCAATTGCTATCTTCATTTTTTCTCCTCCTTTTTTGGATATTGGATATTGGATACGTTTTTAATTATACTAACACCGGAATTCTGAATTGTCAATTACATACCCCCGTCATACCGCTGAATTTTTTAAGCTGACTCATAAATATAAATCCGGCTCTTATCTCCACAAAAAAAACAGCGTATACCGCTGCTTTTCCTGTAGCCCTACTTTGCTTTTATAACTCCTTATAACTCACTTTCCCGTTCTTCTGTTCTGACTTCATAAGGGAAGCTTTTTTTACAGTCATCTCTGCCTTTGGCATGTGAAACTGATACGGTTTCTTCGCGTAAAATTTCCGGATCAACGTAATATGGGGGACAAATTTATCCTTCTCGCAGGGAATTCCCGCTGCTGCCAGGGCGGCTCTCAGGTCTCTGACATATGTTTTCAGTTTCTGGTTGCCCTTGACGCCTGCCCACAGAATATTGCCGAAATTTCCTTTATCCGCCAGAGTCAGACGGAATTCCGGAAGCGGAACTTTTCTCATAACTTCTTTTACTTTGCCAGGATCGTTATACTCTCCGATAAAGGCCAGAGTCATATGCAGATTCTGAGCCGGAACGTAATTTCCTTCTACTCCCTGCTTCTTCAGATCATGCATACAGCCCACCAGAGCCTTTTTCATCTCCGGAGACAGCTGAATCGCTATGAAAAGTCTCATGATGCATTCCTCCTTACACGTTTATTCTCTTACTTATACTGCCGGATCAGCCGTTCTGTTTCTTCACGCATCTGCTCCACAACATCCTCCGGCCCGGTAATCTTTACGCCTTCGCCAAGAGAAAAGATCCAGCCAAGAAACTGACTGCTGACACGGACATCCACATTTACCGTAAAATGTTCCTCATCCGTGGGAATCAGCAGCACATCTTTTCCGAACCGGTCGATAATCACCCCGGCCAGGCGGTTTTCCACGAAAAGTTTCACCTGCCACTCTCTGCCTCCGAACATGCCGAAACTTTTCTTTGTATAATCCGCCATATCCGGCTTTTGAAAATATTCTTTTCCCTCCCTGGACTCATCCGACATGCGGATGTGCAGCATCTTGTCAACCCGGTAATGTTTGATCATTCCCACATCGGAATCATATCCCACCATATAATAATTTTCATTGTCCCAGGAAAGTCCCCAGGGACTGATATGATAATACGCGCCGTTATGCCGGAGCTCCATCTCCTTTTTCACATTCCACTGAAAATACTGAAATTTTATTTTCCGGTTTTCCGCAATTGCATTGTGGATGGTGTCAATCGTGTAATAAATGCTCTCGTTCATGGTTTTGATTCTTCCGGACACATAGACCTGGCGCTGCAGTTTTGTAGCCTCATATCTGCTGACCAGCTTTTCCAGCTTTCTGATCAGAGCATTTGTCTTTCTCTCTGTAATAAATCTGGAAGACTGGATGGCGTCCACCAGCAGCTTCAGCTCCGGCAGTTCAAAAGGACGGTTTACAACATGGTAATGATACCCTTTTCCCACAGCCTCCCCTTCCACCTCGATTCCAAGATGCTCCAGATCTCTCAGATCTTCATAAACACTTTTGCGGGCAGCGCTGATTCCCTGCCGCTCAAGCGCGGACAGAATCTCCGGCATGGTAAGATAGTGTTCATCGTCTGTATTCTCCAGCATAATCTGCGCCAGACAGTATAATTTGAATTTCTGATTCGCGCCTTTTGCCATAACCTGCTTCCTCTCCCTGTACGATAATGTCAGTATAACACAGATGACGGCATTTATGACAAAAAGGTGTCCCATAAAAGGAACACCTTTTCAAATAACCGGTCACAGTCCGCAGCTGTTTCAATCGGTTTTATTCTTTTATCTGGACTGACGTCCTCTTCTCCTGATAACAACGGCCGACGCTCCGGCAGCGCCTGCAAGAACCAGTACTGTACTCCACAGCGCTATATTGGTATGGTCTCCGGTATCTACAGGATCAGCCGCCAATTCCTCTGATTTCTGTCCGTCGCTGCCGGCAGATCCTTCTGTTTCCTTATCCCCGGACACGCCGTTATCTCCCGGCCTGACTTCCGTATCAGTTCCGCCGCCTTCTCCTGACGGATCGGAAGGCTCCTGAGAAGGATCCTCTGCGGGAGGCGTAACCGGTTCATCCGGTTCCTCTGTCGGCGGCTCTTCCGGTTCTTCCGGCACTTCTGTCACAATATCGCCAACATAGGACTCGCTGATTGCCTGGGATGCCTCACAGGGATTCCATCCCAGATCTGCCAGCAGCGCTTCGGCTGCAGACGGTGATATCTGTCTTCTGTCCGCATTGACCGCATATCCCGGACCATAGGAGCCGCATTCATAAAATCCGGCTTCTGTATGCAGATTGCCGCTCATATCCGCATATGGCTCATCTCTGTCTATGGCGCTGCCCATATAGCAGCCGATCCAGTAGATACATGCGTCCGGTCCCCACGGCCTTGCCAGACGGTATGTGCCGTCCACACATCCCTCTTCCGACGTGATTACGCAGTCATTAAAAATCAGTCCGTAAGGAGCGTCTGCCGCTGTTCTCGGCGCACATACATATCCGCCCTCCGGGTGCGTCTCTTCATAGACAAATACAAGTTCGCAGTCCTCGAACAGCGCTCTGGCGTCATCACCGGAATAAATAAAGTCAATCAGACCCTCAATCCGGCAATTCCTGTAATACTGGTTACCGGCATGCATGTAAAGAGTATCCTGCACGCCTGAAATGGTTACATTTACAAAGGATGCGCCGTCCGCGTCACACCGGAGCGCGTCCGCGGATTTGTTGCTCTTTCCGTCCGGTGTGGAATAATCGTAATCATTTGCGAATGTAAGATTCTCCGCCGAAAATCCTGTCGCTCCGCTCATAATATAGGTTGCGCACCGTTTGGACATGTCTCCTCCAGCCTCGTATCCTGCATCTTCCGGATACAGTTCTGCCGGATAGCAGTGGATGCGTACGCTGTCGCTGTCCTCGCCGATCAGTGAAATATAGGGCGTATTCACGACAAGGCGTTCCTTGTAATCACCGGATTTTATATAAATAACCTGTCTTTCGGCATTGTCTGCCGGAACGGCATCCACCGCCGCCTGAACCGTGCTGTAGGTAGGAAGGCCGTTTATCAGCGCTCCGTCTTCCCCGGTGTAGGAAGCGTCTACAACCATATCGTAATTTGTCAGATATACAAATGTATAGACAAGACGGGTCTCTTTCCCGTTTTCATCGGTAAAGATCAGCTCTGCATTATTTCTGCCTTCCGCCGCTGTCAGACTGAAACGGAAGTTTCCGCCTGCATTTACCGCCTGCTCCGAAGCCGTTCCTCCGTTTACAGACGCTCTGATTACGCCTGCGCGGTCAACTGTTCCTGCCAGAACTGCTGTCTCCCGGAATATTGTCCCCTGGGGACAATCGGTAACGGTAATCACTGCCGCCTCATCCTCATATACATAATCGCCTGTGTGGCCTGCAGACGCCATGGCCCATACGGTCCGGGACGGATTGCTGGAATTAACCGCCTGACCGTCTGCATACGCACGGGCAATGACATAATAGTAATAGGGCACTTCCGGTGTTACGTCTGTATCCGTATAAGCTGTACCGGTAGCCGCTTCTGTACTGTAAATCAGCTTCGAATTCTCTGCGCCCTCATCAGAAGAATATCTGTACACTTCATAAGCGGTCGCTCCTTCCGAATCTGTCCAGGAAAGATCAATGGAATTCTCACCTGCGGTCAAACTGAGCACCGGAGTGGGAAGCGCCGGAAGAAAATCTACAATTTCTGAAAGTTCATCACAGTATGTGACTTCTCCTTCATTTCCAAGTTTTCCTCCTACACGGAACTGATACTGCCCGGCTTCATCTGTCCGGTACAGCCAGGATGTGGCTGTTGTTTCCGCAGCATCTTCCCACTCTCCTCCGTCTTTTCTTACCTGAATCACATATCTTCCGTCCCCGTCAGCCGGTTCTCTGCTGTTCCAGGTAACATTGATGGCGTCCCTTGTATCTGCCACGACTGCCTGTACAGATGAAACAACCGGTTCTGTTCCGATGGGTTCATAGCAGTCATTCTGATCGTATAAAAGCGTGCCGTCTGCATCATAATATTTCATATTTGTAACAGTAACCGATGCGTCGGCCAGAATAAATCCGAAGGAAATCTCCGTCTCCTCTCCATTTTCGGCAAAGAGCGCGTCACTGTCAGAACTGAGCATAACAAAACGCTGTCCGGTCTCGGGCACTGCTGTAATGGTCAGTCCGTCCTCCGTTCTCTCCGCGGTAAAATGAACCGTACTTCCTGCCGCAATTGTATCATTCATCCGCCCTGCGCCGATTTCCCCGGTTTCATCGGAATAAACGCCTCTCAGATTTGTGGTGTTGCGGATTGCCGCCGTCTCAATATTGGTTCCGTCAAACGCACCGAAAAACACACCCTTTGAGGAAGATGAGCCGCAGGAATTTACTGTTACATCCGCCTCCAGCCGGTTTCTGTCAGAGGTCAGATCAAATCCATAATATCCCACATTTTCCGAAAGCGCGCCTCCGGTCGGCAGGCTTCCGCCTGTCTGTGTAAGAGTAAGACGCTGCCCTGCAGCTGAAACTGTCATGCTGTCCGGCGTACCAAAGTCCTTTATCTCCGGCATTGCATCCTGGGGATTGACTTCCGTCTCTTCCATCTCATTTGTTACTGACATGGTGTGAAGATATCCGGACCCGCTTCCTTCATAGGTAAAGGTCAGAGTCGCCGCCTCTCCGGTATAGGTGAATACTTCTGTATTCCCGTCTGCCGCCGCTTTCGCGGAAACAGATTCCGGAGTGACTGCTCCGTTTCCGTCTGTCACCTCAGCATTCAGCATACTTCCATCAGCCGTGTATGCGCAGAGTTCCATTACAATTTCTGCATTTCCCGCGACTTTTACGCTGACCTGATCGCCGTTTCCGATCATAATGCCGTGTGATCCGTTGTACCGGATCCGGTTATTTCCTGTAAGAGTAACCAGGCCGTCCGGTGAGCTGACAGAGTCTCCTCCTGTAATAGAGTAATTGCCTGTATAAAGCTCAGATACAATGCTGCCGTCACCGAAATCATAGGTAATGGTCCGGCCGTTGGCATGGGGATTTCCCAATGCGCTGTTGTCTTTTACCTGTACGGTGTAAGAGAGGGGAGACGTATCTGCATCGTTATATGTAAATGTGACAGTGTTGCCGTCAATGGTATAGGAGACATTTTCACTTACATCTTCCAGGGTATCCTGCATAAGCGTTCCCAGTCCTCCGCCTTCCAGATCCGCCCATATGATGGCTGTCTCCGGCGTTGCCAGTTCTGTCCGCCCGTCTCCGCCTTCTGCCGTCACCGTAAAATCAGCGGAAGAGGACTCCCCCGGTGATACGGTGAACACGGTATTGCCGATTGTAAAATGAAAATCTTTTGACAGATCCCAGATAATACGGTAGGTAATATCATTTACCGCTTCATCTCCGTTTTCTGCATCTGTCAGATCAACTGTGCTTCCCTCTGTCACCTCATAAACATCAGAATTTTCAAATGATACGGTATATGCATGACCTACAGGAAGAGATACGCTGTACGCGCCTTCATTGATCACCGTCTCAACTTCTGAACCTGACTCATCCGTAAACAGAAGGGTCTGCCTGTCTGCCGGATCTTCTGATCCTGAAGCCGCGGAAACACTTCCACTGACCACCGCTGTCCGGGGCGGCGTAATTGTTTCTGCCGAAATATGATGAATATAACCGTTTCCGGTTACCTCAACAGTAATAACCGCCTCTGCGTCAGATGTATAACTGACAGAAGTTTCCGCTCCGTCTTCAAGAGCTCCGTTCAGAGGCAGATCTTCCGCAATAATCTGCCCGTTTGCTTTTACTACAGCCATAGAAGACCCGTAGGCGCAGATGCCAAACGATACTGTCGTCCGGCCCGCGGGCACTGTAAGGGTAAATACCGTATCATTTCCGATATCCGCTCCGTGCCCGCCGCTGTTAAGAGCCAGCGTTCCTTCTGCACTCAGGGATCCATCCTGTCCGTCGGTGTAGATAGGAGAACTTCCGTCCCCAAAATCCCATGTGATTTTCCCGCCGTCGGTTTCCAGAACATTTCCTGCTGCCTGTACTGTCCTTAATCCCTGCGGGAATAATGACACAACCAGGATCAGAGAAAGCAGCCCCGCCAGAAACCGGAACGGTTTTTTCATCTGATTTCTTTTCAATCGTTTCATTCTTTCACTCCTTTGAACTTACAAATGCTTCCCTTTCTGCTGCCGGAGCATTTTTCATTCAAAATATGAAGTAAAACCCTGATTGATGCCGATAGAATAAAAACCACTTCTGACAACAGAAAAAGGGCCAACCGGTAACCAGTCAGCCCCTTTGATGTCTCAATAAGTCCATTGGAAATACTACCATATTATTCCAGTTGTTTCAATCTTTTTGTGAAAATTATCACAAATTTAACACTGGATAAAGTATCAGTTATTTTCTTCGTTTTTCTTTTCTATACTTAATTTTCCGGATTCATAATCTGCGTGTACGATTATTTGCTGATCATCCTCTTCGATTTTGAATTCCAGCGCACCTAAAGTACTTGAAAGAAGAACATAATTTCCCGGCGGAATGTTCAGAGTCCTAACATCACTGTTGGACGTAGCAATCCCCATAACCGCCCGCTGATCTAATTCTGTAAACGCCAGTACATCCCGCTCCTCTAACTGATCCTCGCCCTTATAGTCCATCGTTATCTTTACACGCTCTGTTGTTTCCTCCTCCGGATCATCGGACGAAACGGTATCGGCTGTTCCGGAGGCAGATTCCGCCGGGGAATCCGGTCCGGCGCAGGCTGAGAAAGACAGTATAAGGATGGCTGTTAATAAAAGAATTGTTGACTTTTTCATAAGATTTTCCCTCTCCAATTGATTTTCTATTTCGGGTGTAAAAGAACTTCTGAGTAAATATATCATTAATACGATAATTATCTTATTATTAATCCATACCAACTGTTTGACGGGATAAATGCCCGTCTCAGTCGTTCTTTTTCTTTGTATTGGTTTATATGATTATATACATTATGAATGCTTTCCAGATAAAGAATAAATGATTTTTTATGAGGATCTTTATTCCTGTTCTTTATTTTAAGATATTCATCTTTAATCATATTCCATCCTTGTTCGTATTCAAGTATTTCTTCAAGTTTATCATCCACGTTCTGTGATAGTTTTCTTTCTTCGAATGAATACCCGTTATTTTTTCTCCTTTTTAAGTACATATAACCTTCATTTGTATCTTCATCATCCAGGTAATAAATAATATATATCTTCTTTCTCTTTTCCCCATCCGCCCATTTAGAAGAACTAAATCGTGTTATTGTACTTATATAATAACTGAATGTCAAGTTTTTTCAAAAAAATATTGAAAAATGAAAAATATCATAAATTTCACATAATTAAAATTACTCCAGCCCATTGAGAGTTGGAGTAATTCACTATAATTCATATTCATTTTTCTTCTAAGAACAATAACGTTCATCCTTCATCGAACTCTTTTCAGATCACATGCAGAACAGCCTTCACATCCGCTCCGTTTAAAGCAGTCAGACTTTCATCCATGGTAAATGCGGAAATATTCAGATGGATCTCATAATCTCCTGCTTCCAGAGGTTCTGACACCTCAAATTCAGTGATTGCTTTCCCCGGCTCGATCAGATCGGATTCATAAATCGGGGTATCCGAATCATCAATCGTAATGGCATACTGGAAATAGCAGTCATTTCCTTCAGGATTCAGAAGTGTGATCTCCCATGTTGTAGAGCCGCTGTTCACGGTAATGTCCCCATAACCGGGGATTTTAATTCCCGGCTGTCCCCCTGAAGTATCTTCAAGGTCTTTATTCCATTCCACGGCTTCATCGGATACTACGATTCCCGCAGAGTTTCTTCCATTGTCTTTATCCCTCAAAGCCATCCACAGGATCACTGCCGCAAGGAGGATCAATGCTATGATTAAGATCACCAGAATTTTTTTCATTCCTGTCTGTTTCTGCATAAATTACATTCTCTTCTTTCCTAATATTTTCTTTGGTTCCTGATATACCAACACCTGCAGGGATGTGTTTTTCTCTCCCCGTCTGTACATACAGTTCCAGCCTGCCGCTCTCTTCAGCCGCAAAACGACAGCAAGAGAGTGACAGACTGGACGCTGAAATACTTATATACTGATTCTTTCCAATCACTGTAATCCGCTTACTCTGAATTACTCTGCATCTGCGAGTTCAATTCCAAAAGTAATACTTCCTGTGTAAGGAACACCAGTTACAAGTCTGTCCTTATTGGCATCCACAATAACCGGCTTGATCTGATACTGTTTCGTCTCATTTCCTGTAAAAGAAACAACTTCACTTCCGGTAGCAGTATCCTGTCCTGTTGTCTCGATTACTTCTCCATCTTCGGAAATGATCTGGTAACGGAGTGTACGGGCATGGTTGACGTCAACAAGGTCCCTGTCTGCTTCCAGAACCAGCTGATTTCTGTAATAATTTGTTCCGGCAATCGTTACGGAAATCTTCTGTCCGTCTGCAAGGTTTTCAACATCAGATGCTGTTACATCTACTGTTGTTCCGTCATTTCCCATGTTAACAGTAGCCGGAATTGTCACAGTATAAGTCGGATCTGCTGTCAGCACTGCTGAAATTTCCTGAGTGCTCTCTGCCGCCATAGCAGTAACAGACATTGCCATACAGGATACGGCAGCAAGAAATGCAGCTAAAATTTTCTTCTTCATAATATATTCCTCTTTTCTGATGAATTAGTGTTTTGCTATCTTTTTTCCAGGGCCCCTGGAATTTTCTTCATCATACATGGAGAATATTAAAACTATGCACTTCTATTTGTAAAAATCAGGAAAAGTTTTTGAAAATTTCTGTACCGTTCTGATCCTTTCAGGCTGCGGGCATAGAAAAAGAACAGTCGGTTTTTCGTTCCATCGAACCACTCCTTTTCCTATGTAATTATGAAGCCAAGCCCTGCGGCTTAACTTCATAATACCGGTCATTTATTCTTTTTTGAAGTTTGCCACCTTCTCCTTTTTTGTCAGAAGGACTGATCATATCCCGTTCAATATAATACTTAAGCGTTCGCTTGTTGATTCCTGTTAATTCTGAAACCTGATCTATTGTATATAAGCGCTTCACTCCATTCACCTTCTCTACTTAACAGAATATTATTAGCCGATATCGGCTTCAGCATTTTTTAAATTTTGTAATCTTACTACACGCTTATTTAATCTGAAAACTATGTAAAAATATCTATATTCCAAAATCTACAACTGCTATGTAACAGAGGTATCTGCCTCATATATAAAATATCTCCGTCATTTTATCAATCAATGACGGAGATAAGTATTTCTATAACTTAGATTCTGACATAACCGGTAGCCGGTCCCGAACCGACTTTGGCGATGTAACCACTCTTTACCAACTCCGTCAAAGTACGTTCTACCGTTGTTTTACTGATGTCAGGGCAGGCATCCAGGATTTCCTTTTTCGTGATTTTTCCGACCTTCTGGTCAATCATGGATCGGATTCGCTCCGGCTTGGAAAGTGTGCGGTTTTTCAAATGCTCCACACGGCTTTCAAATTCATTGTATGCTTTCAGCGTAATACCAAGATAATATTTTACAAAAGGTTCGTAGCTGTTCTCATTTTCATGCCAACCGGTTGAACTTGCCTGCAATGCTTCATAATAGGTTTCTTTGGTTTTTTCAATCAGCATTTCCATACTGACGTACTTCCCGACAATATATCCGGCTTTATAGAAGAGCAGAAGAGTCAGCAGGCGGCTCATTCGTCCATTCCCGTCATTAAAAGGATGGATACAGAGAAAATCCAAAATAAACATGGGAATCAGAAGAAGTTTATCAATATGATCAGCTTCCCAGGCTTCCCAAAAATCTCTGCAAAGTTCCTCCATCGCTTCTGCGGTCTGAAATGCCGGAACCGGAATAAACCGTACCTTTTGATTTTCTTCTGCATCTGTTTCAGCAATGACATTATCAGTGTTTTTATAACTTCCGCCAGCAGCTTTCTGAGAGTAAGAATACAAATCCCGATGCAGCTGCAAAATCAGATTGGGGCGGGGAACAATGTATTCATAACTTTCGTGAATGGCAGCAAGCACTTCACGATAGCCTGCAATTTCCTGTTCAGAACGGTTCCGGGGTTCTGCTTTTTGGCTTACCAGTTCCTCCAACCGCTTATCCGTTGTATAAATACCTTCGATACGGTTGGAAGCTCCCGTACTTTGAATAAATGCGACTTCCAGAAGAGTTTTCAGTTCGTCAATATTGGCTTCAAGAAATAACTCCTGCTTCCCTTTGTGTTCATGGATACTGGAAACCATCTGCACGATCTCCGGTGTCAAAAGTTTTTCCGGTTCTTTTTTATAATCAAATAACCGCATGGTATCTACCTCATTTCCAACTTATCTCCGTCATTTTATCCTAAAATGACGGAGATTTCAATATAATGACGGAGATAAACTCTCTCCTGTTCTTTATTATGGGACAGTATCAGAGAAATATGACCGTCAGATATGACGCAAGCTCATAAGGGTTGTGCCCGATTTCATCCAGAGAGTAACGGTACTCGTCATATTCCGGATGCTGTATTTCATTGTGTGCTGCGCTGCATCAAGCGCATCCTGATGAAGCTGATCCGGTGTAATTCCATAATTCCGCAGCATCTCATTTGTGATAAGAACCGTTGCATTTCCGTTCCCCTATCCGATGCGATACCACAGACAGCTCACAGCTTTGCTGTTCATTCCTCTATAATTTGTGTTTGGTCAGTTATCTCTGGCTGATTGCTCTGAATGCCTTCATTGAGGTTTGGAACGCTGAAAAACACGGCAATGAAAATGTTTATTAAAACGATAGCCGCCAATATAATGGCAACGATTTTCCAGATACGGCGTGAGCGGCGATTTTTGATTGCAAGCTGCTCATTTATCCTTGATAACTGCTCTGCGACATCACTGGCGGTATTTTCATTTTCAATTTTTGCCCCCAGCAATTCGCTGACAGATACTTCCAATATTTCAGCCAATCGGATAAGGGTATCGGCGTCGGGAACAGATAAATTTTTCTCCCACTTAGAAATGGTCTGTCGGACTACATGGAGCCTTGTTGCCAATTCTTCCTGTGAAAAGCCTTTCTGCTTTCTGAGAGTTTTTAAGTTTTCTCCAAACATTGTGCGTTACACTCCTTTGCTTTGATAAATCCAAAGTAACACATTAGCCCTCATACGGCAAGCAACGCAGATTAACAATAACGCAACTGCCCGTAAAATAAAGGATTTCGCCATTAAAACAATTTGCAAATGAATATTCCTTCGATAGGTGTGCCAACTGCCCCTGAAATGTTAATCGCTAATTTGAGAGGGGTTGCCTTCACCTATATCGGCAATCATATTTGTGGTAAGACCGTTGGCAATCCGAAAGCCCTCTTTCCTCATATTGCGCTCAACTGCTTTCACAGATCGTCTCATGTTATTCTGTTATATCATCCTTATCCAAAAGGAATTCGGAATCATCTTCAAAAGCCTCCGGCTCCTGCCTGGAAGGAAAGCGCATTTCCAACTGTTCCTGCGCCAGCTCACGGACCTTCGGGCGTTTATCCTTCGCTCTATTTTTCAACCAGGACAGCTGCTCCTTTGATAAGCGCCAGGGAAGATTGATGATACGGTTGATCGTCATTTGTTCCGATCTTTTCTCTGGTGGCAAAGATGCACAGGATTTACAGATATGAGCCGCATAGCCTTTCCCCGAAAATTTTTCGCTTGCTTTATATTCTCCACAAACTTTGCAATAATGACCATGTTTTTTCATAGGCTCGTTTCCTTATTTACAGAGAGAATAGAGATTGCGGATGGCCCTCATGATTATATTCCACTCTAAATCCGCCGCATAGGAAAACTTCTTCTGGTAAGCTGTCCAAAGATTTTGCATGATTGGGCTGTTTTCCACTTCGTCAAACACTTCTTCCGCCTCCGCGAGATGTGCCTCCGTCCCGCGTTTCCGGGAGGTTGCCAGCAGTGCATCGTGAAAGATTTTCGGGTCCAATGTATCTCCGTGGAGCTGATCCAGAATATAGATGTCGTAAAAATCTCTCATGCGAGTATTGGTGGTATCCCTTGTAATAATCGTTTCCAGCTTCTCTGCCAATACGGTTTCCAGATTGTATGCCCAAATATCAATGGAGCGATCTTCCAGCATCAGTTTGAAGCTGTACCGAACCTCCCTGGGTGTGATGGCATCTCCGGTAGAAATGTCTATTTTCAGCGGCGTTACCACACCATCAAAGGTCGTCGTCATGCTGACCCGAATCCCCGGATATTCCGCTTCGTCCATGATTTCCGAAATACTTTTCAACTGGAACTTTACACCGTCGTCAATAGGAACTGTAACAATAGCGGAGATCAGGTTTTCTACATCCTCCACATTCACATTGGCTCCTTTGACCGTAGCATCTAAATCCATCGTAGAACGGGCATCCAGTCCTACCATTGCCGCAACCAGCATTCCGCCTTTCAAAATAAATTTATCCCTATATTCGGAAAGGGAAATGCGCTCCAGAAAACGCTCCATCATATAGTTTCGCATCAGAATTTGTGCATCCGCAGAATTTTTTCTGGATAGGTTACGAATCAGATCCTTTAACTGTCTTGCTGTCTTTATCATAAGAGTACCTCCAAATACTGCCGTAAAATTTTCTCTACCCGGAACATCCCGGCATAGCGCATCAGAGTCCGTAAATTTTTGTCTTTTCGTCGGGCGTAAGCCTTCAATGCTCCCTGAAAGGTCTGCATTTCGATACTGCTCCGGCTGCGCAGCAAATCACAGATGGTTCGTTCCATATCATAGATTGGCACTGTATGACCAAAAGGCGTCTGGCCGGTGGTCAATCCAATATCATAAAGTTCTGGCTTTATGGTGTAAACAGAAATCCCCTCTGCCTTTAAGCGGGTCGTGCTGTAACCTCTACGCACCGTAACCGCGTATGGGGATGGTTCCCGATCAGTCAGGTCATGGAAAAACAATGCTGATTCATGAGAAAATACTGCCTGACTGCACCGCAGGTGTAAAAGGAACATCGCATCCACCCAGGTATCTTCGGAAACATAAATTCCATGAGCAACCTGTTGGAGATTTTTCTCTTTGACATATTCATAAAAAACAGGTTTTACAATTCCCCTGGCGATTACCTGAGAGGTTTGCAGCATTCCATTATGCTCTGCCAGAAGTTCATCTAATTGTTCAAACCGTTCTGATTTTGTCACGCCTGTCACTTCCTTTCGTGCTACTATTATACACGAATATAGCACGAAAGGAAATAGCAGTAAAACATTCGGCACACAGGTTGCGCCGAATATTTGTCCTCAATATGCACCCCATATTTTATCCATACACCTTGTCCTGAATGGTATATTTCAAATCCTGTACCTTACCCAACATCCAGATCGCCGCTTTGGGCAGACCAAACGGGCTGATGAGGAACGCCAAAATCATCAGGATAATTCCGTTTTGCGGGGAGTATGTAATCAGCACCGCCACTCCCAGCAGAGCGAACACCATACTGATAAGCCCTAGCACCATGCCGGAAATACACACAAGCCCTACGCACAGCCAGATGAATACAGTCAGCACCAGAATCACCGGAGCCACCGCGATTTTAAGCAGCAGTTTCAGAATCAACAACAATGCCCTCATTTGGTTTCCTCCTCCCATTGTTCCCGCAGCCTTTGGCAGAACTGTTCCGCTAGTTTTTCATCGTCCTCCGTCACTTCCCGGCGGCCCTTTGTTATCTGGATTTCCTCATAGCTGCGATAATCGGAAAGCAGTACCTCAAACAATTCTTCCGGCGTCCGACAGAGAATCCCATCCACACAGTAACGGGAATCCCCGTTCCATGTGACCCGAAGATAGCCGCGCCTGCATTTCAGCACTTCTTCCTCTCTGTCACAGTTCAGATAGTCCTGAAAAATATTCAATGCCTTTTCAAAAGTTTTCATTAGTCCTCAGCTCCTTTATGGCGATCTCTTTTAACTTCTATTATCTCCTATTATCCTTCCGGTATATTCAAAAGACAAGGATACGGGCAAAAAGAAAAAGCGGAGGAAGGCGCGACGAAAAGAACGCCGTTCCTCCCTCCGCAAATGGGGAATATACCCCTGTTACGAAAGTTTCGACAGCTGGGTCAGTATCTCTTTCATACCTCTTTCCATTCATTAATACGAAGAGTCATGATATTAACCTCTTCATATATAGAAAGGAAATCGGGGGATTTTACAGCGTCTGTGATTAACTTTTTTTGATTATTTTTGACAGTCCAAATAAGAAATAAAAAATAATTTGAAATTTTTCAGGACTCACACTGTAAAACAAGCCCTTTTCGTTTCTATTAGTGAGAGGGTTTGAATTTTCAAAGAGCAAGATCCACCCGGGTAATACCAAAACTCATTTTATGATTTTTACTATTCCTTCCGGATCGCAATCTTGATAGGGATTTCGATTTCCCCATGAAAAAAGCCGCTTGGAGAAAATTCCAAACGGCTGAATATGTACTACATTTATATTGCTTTAGATTGCTTGAACTGAGAACGGCCACCTTTTCGATTAGCAAGGAAATTAATTAGCTGGCTAATTGGGGCAAGTGGTTCGGGTTTCATTTTTCTCGAACCACCGATTCGATTAGCAGATTCACAATTTGCTAATCGGGTTCTGGGTCGAAGTTCAAATCTGTCCGGGTATAAGAAAAGCCCGAAATCCTTGATTTACAAGGGTTTCGGGCGTTGTGCACTGGCGTCCCTGGCGCGATTCGAACGCGCGGCCTTTCGCTTAGGAGAAACCACAACCAAATCAACCAGCGTATAACAAAGACTCCTCTAATGTCCTGGAACGCCCTATTTTCCTGGACATTTTAGCCTTTTGAAACGGGATGGAATTACCTCAAGTTCCATCTCGTTTTCTCTTGTATTCTGGTGTGAAATTAGCAGGTTGTTAGCAGCAAACGGACTGGAATCCGGTACATCCGCCATTTAATTAGCAGATTGTGCCGACCTCTCAGGAACGTCAATAAAACCATAGTCAGTTCTGCAAAAGTTCAGAATACTATTTCCCACTAAAAAGGACATATAATATTTTATGTTAAAAATTTTATCACACCGTACCTGAAATTACAATTATTTTAAGCAAAGGAGAGCCCTTATGGAATACCAATTAGAACTCAAACAAATCGTAGATTTCCCACGCTGCCGGATCTACCGCAACTTCATACAGACCTTATTAAATGACAGGAGCATCCGAACCACCGGAGGCTCTTTTCTTTTCTGGTATCTGATTCTCTGTTCATATGCAAATTACAGCAATTCAAACCGGCGCATGGAGCAGTTCACTTATACGCTCTCACCGGGCGAATGGATCTGTAGTATCTCAGAACTGCAGGATTGGTTTCGCTGCCGGTTCCAGTATCAGGCCATTTCCATCCTGAAGCATCTTCAGGAGGAAGGATGCATTACCTATTCCCTGCTGGAGAAAAACCGCCTGGTCAAATTCCGGATTACCGACTGGCAGAACGATAATACTGCCCTGAAATACAATTATCCCTGCAAAAAGGATACTGGTTTCTTCT
>ERZ1090861.762-NODE-762-length-18460-cov-18.463570_pt1 | contig 18460 bp, 30 predicted proteins | sample MGYA00478482_ERZ1090861 | MGnify/ENA primary metagenome ERZ1090861 (study PRJEB33644, sample SAMEA5815744) | chicken gut metagenome | biome: Chicken; feature: Gastrointestinal Tract; material: Caecum | place: Ireland | collected 2019-01-01 | study: A study of the... | reverse complement strand
CCACATAAAAGAGACTATTAAAAAATTTTCTAGCCTATTTTAGTGTCTACAAGGGTTAAAACGAAAGATTTTGATAAAAATGTTAAAAATATTTTTATTAAAATTTAAGCCGTCTAAGGCGGTCTAGAAGGCATATATGACCTATCAAATCACTAGGTTTTAAGCGGTCAATAGTATTTTGTACAAAATGTTGCAATATTTTACAAAAACACCAAATTCAACAAAAATTCAAAATTGACCAATCAAAATGACTACATTATGACGGTACTTAGATTTAAAACCTCTTTAAACTTGCTAAAATGAATTTGTAGACTGAGAAAAACTGAAATTCACCCCTTGAGGGTCCTAATTACGACGAAAATTCTAGAAGAATTTTCTAGGGGGTGGAAGGGGAATTTGGAGGGGAACCAAAATCACACAAGACATTATATGTCGAAGGGTGCGGTCTATAGCGGCTAGACTTGTAATGCAAGTCGTGCCCGCGGTTTACATAAAAATATTATTTTTGTGTAAACATAGATTTGGTGTCACCACAATTAAAAGGAGAAGATATGGAAAAGTTAAGGACAAAACTTATGACCTGTGTGACAATGATGGTGTTAGCGGTTGCTATGCTGATTGTTGGGATATGGGCAGTTGAGAGTACAAAGTACATAAATTTGAGCGGAAGTGTCAATTTTGATATTGCCGACAAAAGTTTGTATGTAAAAGATGTGAAATTGCAGACCGACATGGATAGTGAACCAGAGACTATATCAACGTTTATGCCAGGGTACATAAATGGAACATTTAATATGAATTTAGGTACAGAAAATGTAAATGATTATGGCTCTTTTGCATTGTATTTTTATATAATCAACACAGTAATAGATGGTGAGACTATGGCGTACAGTGCGACTGCGACTTGTACACAAGAGAATGCACAAGAGAATGTAAGAGTGGTAGCAAGTGGAGTTATTGAAGAAGGAACGGTATCGCCAGAACAAATAACACTAGATATGGCAGAGAGTGGGATAATAAAACTCACTGTGTCAGCAAATCCAGGAACTATTGTCGATTTAAGTACTATAACAGTTACCTTAAGTGAATATATCCCGCCGGTTTTGGAATGTTTTGAATTTTCTATAAATGAAGCTGATAAGACTGCAACCTTAACTGCTTATACAGGTACTGATAGCGATGTGGTGATACCAAGTACAATTTCGACTTATTCGGGTGCACCGTATACATTTACACTTGAGAATCTTGATAATGCGCCATCAAATCTAGATATGTTAGGACTTTATAGTTCTTTTCACTATAAAGATAGCGTAGGTAATGAGGGGAATTGCGATAATATATTTTTTCAGCAAGAATTAATAACAAGTGTGGATTTTCCAGTGACAATAACTCCAACATTTATATTTAAAATACCAGAATATACTGAAGAAAATGCTGATATGGTTATGAAAAGTTACCAAATGATTTTTGAAACGTATTCATATGCAGTAGAAGAAGGCTCAATTACTGAAGGATTTAGTGCAAAAGTAGGGAGCTTTGAAAATCAATATTTTGAAACATTTGAGAAATTTGGCGAATTTATAAATGATAATTTCCCAGATGAGTCCTCAATTTCAGATGCCTTTCCAATGACAATTGAACTTGCAAATAAGCCTATAGGCATGGCATTTGTTGAGGGTGATGACTATACAGTTACAGCAATAGGTGATTATGCGTTTGCACCGTATAAAGGGCTGTCACCTTCGGAAGAAGAATTGGTAGACGCTATGTCGCAAAGTAATCTAATTAGTATTCAAATACCTTCAAATATAATAAGTATAGGAGAAGGAGCATTTGTATATTGTGTAAATTTGGTAAAAGTAAATTTTGAAGAAGAAAGCAAATTAAATAATATATCAAGTGCGGCTTTTGGTTATTGTGTTAGCTTAACTTCAATAAGTTTACCGTCGGAACTTGAAACAATAGGAGATATGGCTTTTGTAGGGAGTTTTAATTTGGTAGAAATATATAATTACTCAACATTGCCAATAGCAGTTTCAAGTACTGATTATGGTGGAGTTGCAACATATGCTAAGGTTGTTTATGACTTGGATGAAAACACCGAGGTTCCAGTATCTCGAGTTCAGGTATATGATGGTTTTAACTATTATGTATACGAAAATGAATTTATTGCCTTAGGACCTGCAATAACTAGAAAAGAAATTGAAAAGGCAGATTTACATCAAAGTACAACAAACATTTCAACAATGGCTTTTATGCTATGTACAAATTTGACAAGCATTACAATACCAGAAAATGTTACAGATATTGAAGACAATGCATTAAGTTTTTGTTATAAGTTAGAAGAAATAAATTTTAATGCAATAGCGATGAATGATTTTCCAACAAGTAATTATGCATTCTCAGATGCAGGTATTTTAGGGGATGGCATAGTTGTAAATATAGGAGATCAAGTTACAAGAATACCAGCAAATATATTTAGTGGATATGATAATGGCGGTGCTCCTCCTATAATAAAACTAGACTTTGGAAAAAGTAGTGTTTGTACTTCTATTGGAGAAGATGCTTTTTATGGGTGTCGTAAAATTATAAGTTTAGCAGTGCCAGATAATATGAATAGCAATGTACTTGTTCAAATATTAACAAATGTAACTAGTTTAGCTGAACTAATATACTCCGACAATCCTGAAAGTCATATACAACTAATTGATGGTATATATTATCTTATAAATGAAGGGGATTTTGTCGCTCTTACAGTTTCACCTAAGAATGTAAATGATGATATTTTAGAGTTGGATGAAAGAACAACGAGTTTACATAACAATGTTTTTTATAATTGTGAAAACATAACTAGTATATTATTGCCTAGAAATGTTACGAGCATAGGGGAAAGTGCCTTTTATTCTTGTGGAAAACTATCAAGTATCACCTTACCATCAAGTTTGACTAGTATAGGAGGTTCTGCATTCTATGGTTGCCGTGGACTTACAAGCATAACCTTACCATCAAGTTTGACAAGTATAGGAGATTTTGCATTCCAATCTTGCAGTGGACTTACAAGTATAGACTTACCATCAAGTTTGACAAGTATAGGATACATGGCGTTTTTAAATAGCGGAATCACTACAGTAAAATATCAAGGAATAATTGAAAAATGGCTGGAAATAGATATTGGAAATTTATGGATAGGAGAACATGATTTTATAGTAAATGGAGAAGAATTAACAAACTTAGTAATACCTGAGGGAATATCAGGTATTCCGCAAAATGCTTTTGTAGGGTGTAGTGGACTTACTAGTGTTGTCTTTCCATCATATTTGACAAAAATAGAGGATTATGCATTCTATGATTGCACTGGACTTACAAGTATCACCTTCCCATCAAGTTTGACAAGTATAGGAGAGTATGCATTCCAAGATTGCACTAGTCTAACAAAAGTAGATTTAAGTAACTGTATAAGTTTGGAAGGTATTGGAGATTCTACATTCGAAGGTTGCAGTGGACTTACAAGTATCACCTTACCATCAAGTTTGACAAGTATAGGAGGTTCTGCATTCTATGGTTGCCGTGGACTTAAAACCATAAACTTTCCAACTAATTTAAAAAGTATAGGAGCACTTGCTTTTGAAAATTGTGATAGACTTGCAAGTTTAACTATTCCATCAAGTGTGACAAGTATAGATGTCAATGCATTTTACAACTGTGATAGTCTAACCAACATTATAATAGATAGTAAAAATATATATTCTGCTGCAAGATCAGCTAGTAATTGCGGATATATTCTTCAAAATGCAAGAACAGTTAGGGTGCTTGCAAGTATTGATGATGGCTCAAATACATATTTAAATAATAATTTTACTAAGACCACTGATGGAGAGTATAATGTTTATACAAAAAATTAATTTAAAAATGCTTAAGGTAATTAAATTTAGATAATCAAATATTAGAGGTTTTTAGTATGACTTTAAAAATAGGGCTTTAAAAGCCCTATTTTTTGTTATTTTTAGTGGTATTATTTTAGATAAGTTAAGATATGATTTCAAATCAAGTTATGGGTTCGATTTTGATATGATAATATGATTAATATTTGATATATTTGTTTTACTGTACACTATATACTTATTTAATATTGTAAATATAAAGAAATTATATGTTTATTTACTATATTGATATAAATATATATCTTATTAAATTTGCCGATTTTGTTTTGACTGTGGTTTAGTGTTTGTGAAAGGCTTAATAAAAATGCTTTTTCATTATAAAATCATAACTAATCAAAAATATTTGAAGTTTTTTAAAATTTCTTTTGAAAAATCGTTGACAAATTGGTTTTTATTTGGTATTATAATACTGCTGTGAAAATCGGGTTGATACGTAAGGTTACTTTGATTACCGGCAATCAAAGAGAATTTACGTGGACAAGTCCGTGGCAGTGACCGCGGGCGACTAACCGAAAAATCACATTTTTTAATGAGTAACAGCATGATACACGCGGATAAGTGTACCGTAGTAGCAAACATCTCACATTTGCTAAGATTGACCTTTCTTGTTGTGTATCAAAAAATGAATATGTGGTTTGGTTAGATTTGCTATTACAGGAGGTTTTAATATTAATGGCAACACAAGTAATTAGAATTAAACTTAAGTCCTTCGAACACGGCCTTATTGATGATGCTTGCAAGAGAATCATTGATACTGCTGAAAAGTTCGGTGCAAAAGTAGCAGGACCTATTCCACTTCCTACTGATAGAGAAGTGGTTACAGTTATTCGTTCACCACACAAAGACAAAGACAGTCGTGAACAATTTGAGTCAAGAACTCACAAAAGACTTATTGATATATATTCACCTAATGCTAAGGCAGTTGATGCTCTTATGAAGATTGACCTTCCAGCAGGTGTGGATATAAAAATCAAACTATAATAGGAGGAAGACATAAAAATGAAAAAAGCGATTATTGGCAAGAAACTTGGAATGACTCAAGTCTTAACTCCAGAAGGTTTGGTTATCCCAGTTACAGTGGTTGAGGCTGGTCCTTGCCCTGTTGTTCAAGTTAAGAACAATGAAAAAGACGGTTATGATGCTCTCGTAGTTGCATTTGACAAGCAAAAGGCTCAAAGAGTCAACAAGCCAAGAACTGGCGCTTTCAAAAAAGCCGGGGTTGACACTTACAGAATTTTGAAAGAGTTTAAATTTGACAACTGCGGTGACTATTCACTCGGACAAGAAATCAAGGCTGATATCTTTGCTGAGGGAGACAAGGTAGACGTTACAGGTACTACTCGTGGTCGTGGATTTACTGGTGTTATTCAAAGATGGAATCAACACAGACTTAAAATGACTCACGGTACAGGTCCTGTTCATAGAGAAGTCGGCTCTATGAGTGCAAACTCAACTCCATCAAGAGTGTTCAAAAACAAGAATATGCCTGGTCACTATGGTGTTGAGAGAGTTACTATCCAAAACCTTGACATTGTTAAGGTTGATGCTAGCAGAAATATACTTCTCGTTAAGGGTTGTATACCTGGACCTAAGGGTTCGGTGGTAACTATCCGCGAAGCAGTTAAAAGGAGTTAATTATGGCAAAAGTTAAAGTTTTTAATATGCAAGCCGAGGAAGTTGGTCAAGTTAATCTCCCTGACGAACTATTCGCAGTTGAGTACAACGAACCACTTATCCATGAAGTTGTAGTTGCTTACAACGCAAATCAAAGACAAGGCACAAAGTCTACTCTTACTAGAAGTGAAGTAAGAGGTCATGCTAAGAAACCTTGGAGACAAAAGGGAACCGGTAGGGCTAGACAAGGTTCTACAAAAGGTCCTCAATGGAGAGGTGGCGGTATCGTCTTCGCTCCAAAGCCAAGAGATTTCTCAAAGAAAGTTAACAAGCAAAAGAAGAGTTATGCACTTCTTTCTGCTATAAGCGAAAAGATTAAACAAAATCAAGTTGTTGTTCTTGATAAGTTCGCTTTCGCTGAGCCAAAAACAAAAGATGCTAAGGCTTTCCTTGATGCGTTCAAGTTTGATGGAAAGGTCCTTGTAGTAAATGACGTAAACGACAAAAATGTAAAACTCTCTACTGCAAACATCCCTAGCCTTAGTATTGAAGAAGCGGGCAATCTTAATGCATACGAAATTCTTGCAAACAAGAATGTTGTGCTTACTCAGTCCGCTATCAAACAGTTAGAGGAGGCATACGCAGAATAATGGAAAACGAAAAAATCATTATAAGACCACTTCTCACAGAGAAAAGTTATTCTGGCATTGCAAACAAAGTTTATTCTTTCATAGTTGCTAAAAATGCTGGAAAAATTCAAATAAAAAATGCCGTTGAACAACTTTTTAATGTTAAAGTTGCAAAGGTAAACACTTGTATCATTAAAGGACACAAGAAAACTCAAAACACAAGGGCTGGAAGAACAGTTGGTAAAACTAGCGATTACAAAAAGGCTATTGTTACACTCACACCTGACTCTAAGACAATCGCATTCTTCGACAGTCTATCTTAATTAGGGAGGGGATAAGATTATGGCAATTAAAATTCATAGACCGACTTCGGCTGGAAGAAGATTTTACACTACCTCTTCCTACGAAGAAGTTACAAAGAAAGAGCCTGAAAAATCTCTTCTTGCTAAGAAAAATTCTAAGGCTGGAAGAAATGCTCAAGGCAAAGTTACTGTTCGTCACCAAGGCGGTGGTAACAGACAAAAATATCGTATAATCGATTTTAAACGTAACAAAGATAACATCCCTGCAAAAGTTGTAGGTATCGAATATGACCCTAACAGAACCGCTTATATCGCTCTTTTAAATTATGCTGATGGCGAAAAGAGATATATAATCGCTCCTGTTGGACTTAAAGACGGGGACGTTGTTATGAGCGGTGAAGACGTTGAAATTAAAGTCGGCAATGCTTTACCACTTGCAAAAATTCCTGTAGGTTCACTTCTTCACAACATTGAACTTCAACCAAAGAAGGGTGGTCAACTTGGACGTTCTGCTGGTGCTGAAATTCAACTTATGGCTAAGGAAGGCAAATATGCAACACTTCGTCTTCCTAGTGGTGAAATGAGAAAGGTGCTTCTCACTTGCCGTGCTACAATTGGAAGTGTGGGCAATATCGACCATGAACTTGTATCACTTGGCAAGGCTGGAAGAAACAGACACATGGGAGTTAGACCTGCCGTTCGTGGTGTGGCTATGAACCCTAACGACCACAAGCATGGTGGTGGTGAAGGTAAGAGCCCTGTTGGTATGGCATCACCTGTTACACCTTGGAATAAACCTGCTCTTGGTTACAAGACAAGAAAGAAAAAGAATAAATCTAACCGCTTGATGGTTAAGAGAGTAAATTAGGAGAGAAGACTATGAGCAAAACATTAAAGAAACCTTATGTTCATCCAAGCCTACTTAAAAAGGTCGCTGAAATGCAAGAAAGCGGTGTAAAAAGACCTATTAAGACTTGGTCTAGATCATCTACTATCTATCCTGAGTTCGTAGGATTCACATTCGCAGTGCATAATGGTAAAAAACATGTCCCTGTTTACTGCACTGCTGATATGGTAGGTCACAAACTTGGAGAGTTCTCTCCAACTAGAACCTATAAGGGACATATTAAAAAGTCGGCAAGTGTTGCTACAAAAGGCAAAAAATAGGGGTTAAGTTATGGCTACAAGAATTAGACAAAAGGCTGAAAAAAGAAACAGCGAAGTTAAAAGACCTTATGCTAAGGCTAAATATGTTAGAATGAGCCCTTCTAAAATCACTTATATTTTAGACCTTGTTCGTGGGAAAAAAGCACAAGAGGCTGTTGCTATCCTTGAAAATATGCCTGATAAAGGCGCTTACGAAAGTCTCAAAGTTTTAAAGAGTGCTATCGCTAATGCTGAAAACAATATGGGCAAAAATGCTGAAACATTATTTGTTAAAGAAGCCTATGCAACTAGCGGTCCTCAATTTAAAAGAATGAGTGCTAGGGCCAAAGGACAGGGCAACATAATTCTTAAAAGAACTTCACATATCACAATAGTGCTTGATGAAGTGGTAGGAGGCTAAGAATGGGACAAAAGGTTAGTCCAATAGGACTTAGAATTGGAATAAATAAAGATTGGAATTCTACTTGGTATGCTGACAAGAAAACTTTTGCCACTTACCTTAAAGAAGACCAAGATGTCAAAAATTTCTTAACAAAAAAATACAAGGCCTGTGCTATTTCAAAAATTACTATTGAAAGAACTGAAGGTAAACTTGTTATCAATATCTTCACTGCTAAACCTGGTATGATTATTGGTACTAAAGGTGCTGGCATTGAAAATATTAAGAAAGAAATCCAAGCAATGGTTAAACCTGTAAAGACATTATTAATCAATGTCAAGGAAATTAAAAGACCAGACCTTGATGCAAAACTTGTTGCAGACTCTATCGCTGCTCAAATTGAAAAGCGTGTTGCTCCAAAGAGAGCATTAAAACAGGCTGCAGAACGTATCATGAAGGCTGGTGCTAAGGGTTGCAGACTTCAAGTAGCCGGTGTGCTTACTAAGGCTAACGAACAATCTCAAGTTGAAAAACAATTTAGAGGTTCTGTTCCTCTTCATACTCTTAGAGCAGATATTGACTATGCTGAGTCTTCAGCATATACACTTATTGGTAAAATCGGTGTTAAATGCTGGATTTACAAGGGTGAAATACTTGGAAAGAAGTCGTCTGATACAAAAGGAGGACAAGAATAATGTTAATGCCTAAAAGAGTAAAAAGAAGAAAAGTTCATAGAGGAAGAATGACAGGCAAGGCAACAAGAGGAAATACTCTTTCATATGGCTCATACGGAATTATTGCAACTGAGCCATGCTGGATAAAATCTAACCAAATTGAAGCCGCTCGTATCGCTCTTACTAGATATACAAGAAGAGATGGTAAAGTTTGGATTAAAATCTTCCCTGACAAACCAGTAACTAAGAAACCTGCTGAAACTCGTATGGGTTCAGGTAAAGGTTCTCCAGAGTTTTGGGTTGCCGTTGTTAAACCTGGCAGAGTTCTCTTTGAGGTCGAAGGTGTTTCTGAAGAAGTCGCAAAAGAGGCACTTAGACTTGCTGGACATAAACTTCCTTGCAAGGTTAAGTTTATAAAGAAAGAAGACAATGCTACAAAAGGTGGTGTGAAAGATGAAAATTAGTGAAATTAAATATTTGTCAGTAGCTGAGTTGAATGCTAAACTTAAAGAACTTAATAGCGAATTATTTAATCTTCGTTTCTCTCACGCTACTAGATCACTTGCAAACCCTATGGCACTTCACAATGTTAAAAAGGATATTGCAAGAGTAAAAACAATATTAAGAGAAAAAGAATTACAAGAAAAGGGGGCTAATGATGGAAACAAGTAGAAATTCAAGAATTACTCGTACTGGCGTCGTTGTATCTGCTGGAAAGATGGATAAAACTGTTGTAGTTAAAATCGTTTCCAGAGTTAAGGACCCTATCTATAAAAAAGTCGTACAAAGATCTAAGAAGTTCAAGGCTCACGATGAAAACAATATTTGCGGAATTGGTGACACTGTTAGAATTATGGAAACTAGACCTCTTTCTAAAGATAAATACTTCCGTGTTGTTGAAATCGTTGAAAAGGCTAAGTAAAAGGAGTGAATTATGATACAACCTCAAACAAGATTGAAAGTTGCAGATAACACAGGTGCAAAAGAAATTATGTGTATCAGAGTTCTTGGCGGTTCTTTTAGAAGAAGTGGTAACATCGGTGATGTTATTGTCGCTTCTGTAAAAAAGGCTATCCCTGGCGGAACAGTTAAAAAAGGTGACGTTGTTAAGGCAGTTATAGTTCGCTCATCTAAGGGACTTCGTAGAGCCGATGGTTCACATATCAGATTTGATGATAATGCTGCTGTTATTATCGACAATCAAAAACAACCAAAAGGTACTCGTGTGTTTGGACCTATTGCAAGAGAACTTCGTGATAAAGGTTATATGAAGATTATCTCTCTTGCACCAGACGTTATATAAAAGGAGCATGACAATGAAGATGACAGTTAAAAGCGGTGATAACGTTTTGGTTATCACAGGAAAAGATAAAGGCAAGACTGGTAAGGTAACTGCTGTCTATGCCGACACAAACAAAGTTCTTGTTGAAAATGTCAACATCGTTTCTAAGCATCAAAAACCTAAGTCAGCACAAGATAAGGGTGGTATCTTCAAAAGACCTGCTCCAATCGAGGCTTCAAATGTACAAGTTGTTTGCCCTGTTTGCAACAAGGCAACAAGAGTTGCTCACAAAGAAATCGATGGGAAGAAAGTTCGTATTTGCAAAAAATGCGGTGCTTCTCTTGATAAAGAATTTGTAAAGCAAACTAAGAAAGAAGCAAAAAAGGCTATCAAGGCATCAGACCTTAAAGGTGCGAACTTGAAAGCAGTTTCTAGTGAAGAAAAGACAGCAAAGAAAGATACAACTAAGAAGACAGAAACAAAGAAAACTACTGCTAAAAAGGCAGAAGGCGAAAGCAAAACAACAAAAAAGTCGACAGCAAAAAAGGAAACTAAATAGGAGTAGACAATGGCTAAAGAACAAAACAGAATTTTAGAAAAGTACAAAAAGGAAGTTGTTCCGGCTTTAACTAAAGAATTTGGTTATAAAAACGTAAACGAAGTTCCTAAACTTGTTAAAATAGTTTTAAATATGGGACTTGGCGAAGTTAAAGGTAACTCTAAGAGTTTCAATATCGCTGTTGATGAACTTGCAGTTATCGCTGGTCAAAAGCCAGTTGTAACAGTTGCTAAAAAATCAATTTCCAACTTTGGTTTAAGAGAAGGACAAAAGATTGGTGCTAAGGTTACACTTAGAGGAGATAGAATGTATGAGTTCTTTGATAGACTCACCGCTATCGCTCTTCCAAAAGTGAGAGACTTTAGAGGTATCTCTGACAAGTCCTTTGATGGAAAAGGTAATTATTCTATGGGAATTAAAGAACAACTTATCTTCCCTGAAATAGTTTATGAAAAAGTCGAAAAGATTAGAGGTTTTGATATTACTTTTGTAACAACCGCTAAGACAAACGAAGAGGCAAAAGCCCTTTTGAAGGCACTTGGATTGCCTTTCGCTAAATAGGAGAAAAAGTCATGGCAAAAAAAGCATTAGTTGAAAAACAAAAAAGAACACAAAAGTACAAAACTCGTCAGTACACAAGATGTTCGCTTTGTGGAAGACCACATGCAGTTCTTAGAAAATACGGCATCTGTAGAATTTGCTTTAGAGAACTTGCAAACAAAGGCGAAATCCCTGGTGTTAAGAAGTCTAGCTGGTAATTAAGGAGGAAAATTATGTTAATCACAGATCCAATCGCAGATATGCTCACAAGAATACGTAATGCCACAACTGTTAAGCATGACACTGTTAGCATCCCTGCTTCAAATGAAAAACGTGCTATTGCTAAAATCCTTCTTGATGAAGGTTACATTGTCTCTTATGAAGAGACCTCACAAGACGGACACAAAAATATCATAGTTACTTTAAAGTATGATGAGAACGGCGACAGTGTAATACAAGGACTTAAAAGAATATCTAAACCAGGTCTTCGTATTTACGCTCAAAAGGACAAACTTCCAAAAGTTATTAGTGGTCTGGGCATAGCAATTATCTCTACAAATAAGGGTATCATCACTGACAAAGAAGCAAGAAAACTCGGCGTAGGCGGAGAAGTTCTCGCTTATGTATGGTAAGGAGGAATTATGTCTAGAATAGGTAAAGAAGTTGTTGTTATGCCTGCAGGTGTAAGTGCAAAATTTGAAAATGATACACTCACAGTTACAGGTCCTAAAGGAACTTTGTCTCAAACTGTTGACAACGTTATCAAAGTAAATATTGATGGTCAAAACCTTTCATTTGAAATCGCTCATGAAACTCAAGACGCAAATGCTAAACACGGTCTTACTAGAGCACTCGCTCACAATATGGTCGTTGGTGTTCACGATGGGTTTTCAAAAACACTTCAAATCTCAGGTGTAGGCTACAAGGCTTCCGTTAGCGGAAATAAACTTGTTATGAACCTTGGTTTTTCTCATCCTGTTGAAGTAGAAATTCCTGAAGGTATTAAAGTTGCTTGTCCTTCTGCAACTGAAATCAATATCAGTGGTATTGATAGACAAAAAGTAGGACAATTTGCTTCCAAAATCAAATATATTAGACCTGTTGAACCATATCATGGTTACGGAATAAGATATTCTGATCAGGTAGTTATAAGAAAAGTCGGAAAAACTGCTGGTAAGGGCAAGAAATAGGAGAGGCTCGTATGATTAACAAGACAGATAAAAATACAGAAAGAAAAATTCGTCATAAAAGAGTTAGAACTAAAGTTTCTGGAACAAACGAAAGACCAAGACTTTGTGTCTATCGTAGTTTGAGTCAAATCTATGCTCAAGTTATTGACGATGTGAAGGGAGTTACTCTTGCCTCTGCTTCTACTCTTGACAAAGATGTAAAATCTCTTTGCCAAGGCAAAAGCAAATCTGAGCAAGCCGAAATCGTAGGACAAACTGTTGCTAAACGTGCTATCGAAAAGGGCATAAGCGAGGTTGTTTTTGATAGAGGTGGATATATCTATATCGGTCGTGTTCAGGCTTTGGCTGATGGTGCCAGAGAAGCTGGACTCAAGTTTTAGGAGGAAATCATGGCAGAAAACGAACAAATTACAACTCAAGACGTTGTCGCTGACAATGCTACAGAAAATGCACCTAAATCTAAGAGAGGCAACTTCTCAGGTAAAAGAAAGGACGATCGTAGAGAACGTGCTCCTAGAAGAGAGGCTAGCGAATTTGACAAGCAAGTTGTACAAGTAAGACGTGTACAAAAGGTTGTTAAAGGTGGACGTACTCTTAGATTCTCCGCACTTGTTGTTGTAGGAGACAGAAAAGGTAGAGTTGGTATTGGTATTGGTAAGAGCAAAGAAGTTAGTGCCGCAATTGAAAAGGCTACAACTGTTGCTAAGAAAAATGTTGTAAACATTCCTATCGTAAACAATACTATCCCTCACAACACTATTGGAAAATTCTCTGCAACAAGCATCCTTTTACTTCCTGCTCCAGAAGGTACAGGAGTTATTGCTGGTGGTTCTGCACGTAGTGTTATTGAACTTGCTGGCATCAAGAACATAGTTACAAAAAGACATGGTTCTTCAAACAGAATGAACTGCGTAAAGGCTACTATGGCTGGTCTTCTTTCACTTAAAACTAAAGAAGAAATCGCTAGACGTCGTGGCAAAGCAGTCGAAGAGATATAGGAGGGCACTATGGCAAATCAAGAAAAAATGCTCAAAGTTACTTGGAGCCGAAGCACTATTGGTTACAACAAAAAACAATCACTTATTATAGAGGCTCTTGGCTTTAAAAAATTAGGTCAGACCAGAATGCTCCCTGATAATGCTTCCATAAGAGGTAGCCTTCACCATGTGGCTCACCTTGTCAAAGTGGAAGAGGTTAAATAGGAGGCAGATATGGAACTACAAAATTTAAAACCAGCCAAAGGTGCTACCACTAAAAAGACGAGAGTTGGTCGTGGAATTGGTAGTGGAATAGGTAAAACCAGCGGAAAAGGTCACAAAGGACAAAATGCTCGTAGTGGCGGTGGTGTTAGACCTGGATTCGAAGGTGGAAACATCCCTATGATCAGAAAAATCCCTATGAGAGGATTTAACAACAAAAACTTCTCTAAACGTTATGCTTGTGTAAACGTTGGAGACCTTGAAGCATTTGAAGCAAATGCTGTTATCGACCAAGAACTTTTATATCAAACAAGATTCATTGGAAAACGTAGTGAATACGGGCTTAAAGTCTTAGGAGATGGAGAACTTACAAAGCCTCTCACTATTAGAGCAAAGAAAGTTACTAAACAAGCAAGAGAGAAAATCGAAAAAGTTGGCGGGAAAATTGAGGAGTTATAATGTTTAGAACGATTATTGATGCATTCAAAGTAAAAGAAATAAGGAATAAGATTTTAATCACACTCCTTCTTCTTTTCGTTTATAGGGTAGGTTGCTGGATCCCTTGTGTGGGATTTGATGCTTCAGTCATATTTGAAAATAGTTCTGGGTTTGGTTTCTTCGAACTTATGAACATGGTATCGGGTGGTGCCTTAGCGAACTGCTCGGTGCTGGCTCTAGGTGTTTCACCTTATATCACTGCTTCAATTGTTATTCAACTGTTGACGGTCGCCATTCCAGCACTTGAAAGACTTGCAAAAAGTGGTGAGGACGGCAGACGAAAACTCAATCTTTACACTCGTATTACAGCCCTTATCTTAGCACTTGCTCAAGCAATAGGTATTGTCGTTGGTTACTCAGAAGGTATGGACTATGCCTTAACAAGTGCAATCCCTGAGTGGCTTGTAGGTTGTGGTGCTGTTATCATTATGGTCGCAGGTTCTATGTTTACCGTTTGGATTGGTGAGAGAATTACCGACCTTGGAATAGGCAACGGAACGAGTTTGCTTATCTTCGTAGGTATCCTCTCTTCTGCGGGAACTTCAGTCGCTGCTATCATTAGTGAATGTTTCAACGATATCACATATCTTTGGTATCTTGCATTATTTATTGTCGCTATTGTTATTATCTTCGCATTCATTGTATTTATGGATAACTCTGAAGAGAGAGTCAAAGTGCAATATGCAAAGCAAATCAAAGGTAACAAGATGTACGGCGGACAAAGTCAGCATATTCCTATTAAATTAAATGCAACAGGTGTTATGCCTATAATTTTCGCGAGTGCACTTTTAACATTCCCTCAACTTATCATCTCAATTTTCTGGCCTGATTCAGATGCTTATGCATGGTATAGCGAATGGATGGGTACTGATTCTTGGCTTTATATTGTGCTTACTGCACTTCTCATTTTGGTGTTTGCATTCTTCTATTCAAAGATTTCCTTTGACCCAGATGACATATCAAAGAGATTGCAACAACAAGGCGGATTCGTCACTGGTATTCGTCCAGGAAAGCCAACGGCAGAGTACCTTGGGAGAATATCAGGCAGATTGACATTCTTTGGAGCATTGATGCTCGCAATTATTGCACTTATTCCATCACTTGCCTTCAAAGCAATTGGAGATTATGCTGGAGCCGCAATATTAATCAATGCATTTAGTACAACAGGACTTATGATTGTTGTGTCCGTTGCACTCGAACTTGAAAAACAACTTTCAGCCCAAATGGTTATAAGAAATCACAAAGGGTTTTTAAGTTAAAAACAATCATTTAAAACGGCTAAAGCGGTGAAAACCGTTAGCAAATAGTGATTTTAAGTTAAACTTTGTGTTGTATTTATCTAAATATTTTCACAATCCTTCAAGTAGCAATTTTTGCAAAATCGACATAAAGTTTAGGTAAAGACGAGGCAAAGTTTAACTTGGTTAGTCACAAAATTAAGGAGTGAACATGAAAATTATCCTTTTAGGTGCCCCAGGAAGCGGAAAAGGCACTTTAGCAAAGAAGATTTCAAGAGATTTTGGTCTTCCTCAAATTTCAACAGGCGACTTGTTTAGAGCAATTGTAAAACTCGACAGTCCTCTTGCAAACAGAGTTAAAGAGATTATGGCTAGCGGTGGACTCGTACCTGACGAGATAACTATTGAAATGGTAAAGGACAGAATTGAGAAATCTGATTGCGAAAAAGGTTTCATCTTGGATGGATTTCCTAGAACTGTTGCTCAGGCAAAGGCACTTGAAGATTTTGCAAAGATAGATAGTGTTATTTTGGTAGAATTGCCAAACGAAACTATTATTGAAAGATTATCTTCTCGAAGAACCTGCCCTAAATGCGGTGAGATTTACAGTCTCGAAGATAATCCTGAACAGGTATGTAAAAAATGTAATACTCCACTTATTCAGCGTGATGACGATAAACCTGATACAATTAAACATCGTCTGGAAGTTTATGAAACAAGCACTGCACCACTCATAAACTTCTACAGTGATAGACTGTTTAAAGTATCCTCTGCAGGTACACCTGAAGAGACATACAAACCAGTCAAAACTTTTCTTAACAAGGTGGAGGCATAAAGTTGAATAATTTAACACCTTCCGAACTTGTCCTAATGAGGCGAGCCTGTCAAATCACTAGAGATGCCTTAAACTACTGTGAAAAGTTGATAAGACCAGGTATTTCTACAAAAGATCTTGACAAACTCGTAGAAAAGTTTATAATAGATAGTGGTGGATATCCCGCTTGTAAAGGATACGAAGGCTTCCCTGCCTCCATTTGTTCTTCAGTAAACGATATGGTTGTGCATGGCATTCCAAGCGAAAAAGTTATTCTTAAAGAGGGCGACATTATCAGTATCGACCTTGTAGTTGACTATAAAGGTCTCAATGGTGATGCTGCCAGGACATTCCCTGTTGGGAAAATTTCACCCGAAAAAGCAAAGTTGATTGAAGTCACTAAACAATGCTTTTTTGAAGGCATAAAACATCTTAAAGTTGGACACAGGCTTGGCGAGTTATCTCATGCTATTCAAGAGTATGCCGAAAAAAACGGCTTTTCTGTAGTGCGTGAACTCGTTGGGCATGGTATTGGCAAAAGCATGCATGAGCCACCAAATGTTCCAAACTACGGCAAGATTACTGATGGGCCTATTGTAACAGACAATGTCTGCCTTGCGGTAGAACCTATGATTAATATGGGGCGAAAGGAAGTTTGGCTGATTGAAGACGGCTGGGGAGTTGTTACTAGAGATGGTAAGGCTTCCGCTCATTATGAAAACACCGTTCATGTAACCAAAGACGGTGTGGAAATATTGACACTTTAAGGGGTTAGATATGTATAAAGTAGGCAACTTAGTCCTAGCAAAAGCGGGAAAAGAAAAAGGACAAATGTTTGTTATTGTCGCCCTTGATGGAAGATATGCCTATCTTGCTGACGGGGAAAGGCTTAAAAGAGACAAGCCTAAAAAGAAAAGTTTTAAGCATATTAAACCATGCGGAAACGAAACTTTGGACGAGCAAGTTTTACTTGATAAAAACGACCGAGTAAACTCGGCAATACGAAAATTTATAAAACTAAAAGGAGAGGTAAATGTCAAAGGATGATGTAATTGAATTTGAAGGTGTGGTAGTCGAGGTACTTCCAAATACTACTTTCAGAGTTCGTCTATCTAATGGTCATGAAATCCTAACCTATCTTTCAGGAAAATTACGTAAAAATTACATTAAAATTCTTGAAGGAGATAAAGTAAAAGTCGAAATGAGCCCTTATGACCTTACAAAAGGGCGTATTACCTGGAGAGACAAGGGCTAAAAAGGAGACAAAAATGAAAGTTAGAGCATCTGTAAAGCCAATTTGTGATAAGTGTAGAGTTATTAAGAGAGATGGAAAGGTTATGGTCATCTGCTCAAAAAGTGCTAAACACAAACAAGTTCAAGGCTAAAATTTAAAATGGAGGAATAGTTAAATGGCAAGAATTGCTGGTGTAGATTTACCCAGAGAAAAAAGATTGGAACTTGGTCTCACCTATATCTATGGGATAGGTAGAGAAACTTCTAATAAAATTTGTGAGGCAACTGGTGTTAGTGCTGACATTCGTGTTAAAGATTTAACTGACGAACAAGTTGCTAAACTTCGTAATTATATTGAACACAACCTCATCGTTGAGGGTGAACTTCGTAAAAAAGTCGACATGGACATTAAAAAACTTAGCGAAATAGGATGTTACCGTGGCATTCGTCACAGAAAAGGTCTTCCAGTTCGTGGACAAAATACTAGAAACAATGCTAGAACTAGAAAAGGTCCTAAGAAAGTTATCGCTGGTAGTTCTAAGAAAGGTAAATAAGGAGTAAAGTATGGCTACTAAAAATACACAAAACAAAAAAACAACTAAAAAGAGAGTTAGCAGAAATATTTCTGCTGGACAAGTTCATATCAAAACTTCTTTCAACAACACTATCGTAACTTTCACTGACTGTGACGGTAATGTTTTGTCTTGGTGCAGTTCGGGTAAACTTGGACTTAAAGGTTCTAAGAAAAGTACTCCATTCGCTGCACAATCTTGCGTAGAAGATGCTGCAAAAGTCGCTAAAGAACATGGCATAAAGTCTGTTGAAGTTTTTGTTAAAGGACCTGGTAGCGGTAGAGAACTCGCTATCCGCTCTCTTGGAAACTGCGACCTTAATGTTACCATGATCAAGGATGTATCTCCAATCGCTCACAACGGTTGCAGACCTCCTAAAGTAAGAAGAATTTAAAAGGAGATGGGCTAAATGGCAAGAACTATTGAACCTGATTGCCGTCAATGTAGACGTGAAGGATGCAAACTCTTCCTTAAAGGTGAGAGATGTACATCTAAAAAGTGTGCTATGGAAAGACGTCCTGTTATTCCTGGACAACATGGCAACTCTAAAAGAAGAGTAGCATTTTCTGAATACGGCACTCAACTTCGTGAAAAACAAAAAGTTAAAAGAATGTATGGTATTCTTGAAA
>ERZ1090861.760-NODE-760-length-18473-cov-15.048648_pt1 | contig 18473 bp, 24 predicted proteins | sample MGYA00478482_ERZ1090861 | MGnify/ENA primary metagenome ERZ1090861 (study PRJEB33644, sample SAMEA5815744) | chicken gut metagenome | biome: Chicken; feature: Gastrointestinal Tract; material: Caecum | place: Ireland | collected 2019-01-01 | study: A study of the... | reverse complement strand
CATGACAAACAATAAAATAGTGGGTAGATATAAACATAGTAATAAATATTGGAGACAGAAAAATAAACTAGAAAGAGAAATATTTGCTCAAATGTTTACAACTGCCGGAAATGACGATTTAGAACAATTAGAGATATTTCAAAAGTATTTACCTAATACATTTAGAGAGTTTGATAATATAATAAGGAGGATATTGTAATGTTTGTTGAACCAATCGACGAAGAATTGGAAAGAAAATTAGATGAATATGAAGTTATATTTCCGGAGGGATTTCCATTGATGCAATTTGATGGAACAAAGCAAGAACTAATAGATGAAATTAACAAATGTATAGAAACAAAAACAGAATATGATACAAGTTTTTGGGATAATAATCCTGATATTGAAACTTAATTAGTTATTAAAATTTAATAAATATAAAGACGTAGCAATACGTCTTATTTTTATGCCGTTTATTGTAGTTAGGCATTAAATAAAATAAACAAATTACCCATTTGCTTGTGGGAATACAAATAAAGCAACTTTTCGTACTGGTAGCACCAGAATAAAATAAGCTAGAAAGGTAGGACCAATTATGGAATGGTTAAAGAAAATATTACAAGATGCAGGAGTAGAAAATATAGATGATTTAGAGGGAAAAATCTCTAAAGAATTACCAAAATATTTTAAGCCTGCAAAAGAATTTAACGAAATTAATGACGAATTGAAATTAGTTAAAGGAGAAAAGAAGACATTAGAGAATGACAAACAGAAAATTGAAGAGGAGTATAACAACTTCAAAAAAGGAGCTATAAGTCAAGCTGACTATGAGGCTAAGAAAAAAGAAATAGAAGATAATTCAAAAGCTGAAATAGAGGCGATAAGACTAGATAGCAAAATCGATTTAGCAATCAATAATGCTAAAGCTAAAAATGTTAAATCAGTAAAAGCAAATCTTGACTTAAAGAAAATTAAACTAGATGGAGACAAGCTTTTAGGATTTGACGACCAAATAGAAGCATTAAAGAAAAGTGATGCTTATCTATTTAATATAGACAACCCTGTAAATAAAGGTGTTGAGGATAATGGAGGAAATCCAAGAAAGAATGAAAACAGAAGTATGGAAGATGATGAGTTAGATAAGTTATCTGATGAAGAATACTTTGCACTTCAAGAAAAAAATAATAAATAAGAAAGGATGATTTTGTATGCCAAACAAATTATTAACATGCCAAAGAATAGCAAGAGAGGCATTACCAATGCTAGTAAATAACTTAGTAGTACCTGAGTTATTTCATACTGATTATAGTAAAGACTTTGTAAAAGAAGGAGACACAATTCAAGTAGAAAAACCAGCTCAATTTGAAGCAAAAGATTTTAAGGATAAAGTAACAATTCAAGAAATTAATCAAAAAAGTGTACCAGTAGTTATGAACCATATTGCGGACGTATCTGTAGAAATCACATCTAAAGAGTTAACTTTAGATAGAGTAGCTTTTAATGAAAAAATATTAATTCCAATGATGGAAGCTATTGCTGAAAAAATTAACAAAGAGGGTCTTGAAATGTACAAACATGTTTATAAAACATTAGGTACACCAGGACAAACCCCAGATTCCATTGATATAATGGCAAATGCTAGAGGTATTTTAAATAAAGCAAAAGCACCAATGGGAAACAGATATGCTGTATGGGATCCAGATGCAGACGTAAAATTCTCTACAATAGATGCAATTTTACATGCTGAAAAATCTGGAAGCACACAGGCATTAAGAGAAGGTTCTATTGGAAGAATACAAGGACTAGAAAACTTTATGTCACAACAAGTTGCAGTACATAAGGCAGGAACATTTACTGCGGTTGCAACTCCAAAAGTAAATGCAAAAGCTGTAGCAGGAAGTGAAACTATTGCCATAAAAGGTGGTACAGCTTCTGAAACATTAGTTGCAGGAGATATCTTCAAAATTGGTAACCAACAATATGTTGTTACAGAAGATGCAACGGCAGATACTGGTGTAATTACTGCAAAGGTATATCCAGCAGTTGTTGAAGAAATTGCAGCAGATGCAGCCGTTACATTCATAGATAAAACTTCTGGAGGACATGTTGCTAACTTAGTATTCAACAAATTAGCTTTTGCTTTCGTATCAAGAGCATTAGCGTTGCCTGTTGATGGTAGAGACTCTTATGCGGCTTCTTATAAAGGATTAAACTTAAGAGTTGTTTATGGATATGATATGCAAACTAAGAAAAATATGTTGTCTATTGATACAATTTATGGATTTGCACCATTATATCCATCATTAGCAGCAACAGTTCTAGGATAATAAAAGGCAGAGAAATCTGCCTTAATTTTAATATTAGGAGGTTAAATCAATGAAATGTCCAATGTGTGGTAAAGAATTTTCGGAACCAATACTTCCTTTTCATATTGAAAGATGTGGAAAGCAGAAAAAAGTAGAAGAAAATAAAAATAAAAAGATTGAGCAAATGAACAAAGAGGAATTACTAGCTAAAGCAAAAGAATTAGAAATAGTAATAGAAGATACAGAAAATACAACCAAAGCTCAAATAATAGAAATGATAAAAGCAAAAGAAGTCCCACAAACTCCACAAGAGTAGGTGATTTGATGGAATTATTAAAAAAAGTAAAAGAAAGGCTTGGTATAACAGATACAAGCGAAGATACGAAAATACAAGGTTATATTGACGATGTTATTGACAAGATTAAGTCTATTTGTAACAGAATAGATTTTCCGGAAGAACTAAATTACCTTGCAATTAATTATGCTAAAAATTGCTATATTTATTATAAGAATAAAGACGATTCTAGTAATGAACAACTACAAGTTACAAGTGCAAGTGATAATGGTCAATCTGTTAATTTTAAAACCGTAGAAACTGTGACTAAAGATGATGTAGATATAAATAAAGTAGTCGAAAAGAACGCTGACGAAATATCTATGTATGCATATATGAGGTGGTAGACATGAAAATACCAGAGGAATTTAAACAAGTAATAGCTGATACTTTCTATGATAAAGACATAGAAATATGGACAGAAGGAAGTATAAAAGATGATGAAGGAGCAGTAGTAGGAAATGGAAAACTAGAAAAGATTGATAGTTTTAAAGGAAATTTTCAATTTAGTACAAGGGAATACATACAACAAGAGTATGGAAAAGAAATAGAGGCAAATGCAATAGTAACTTGTGATAAAACGGTGGCTGAAATTGGTAACATTCTTGTATATAACGATGGAGATTACACTATTAAAAGCTTAATTACTGGTGATAGTCATACAACTATTTTAGTGGAAGGGTGATGAGAATGGCCAACATGCAAGGATTAGAAGAGCTACTTTCTACACTATCTGGCTTAGGCGGGGATATAAGGCAGTCCTGCCTTAAAGGTGGTAGAAGAGGAATGAAAAAAATACAAAAAAATGCTAAGCTTCTATGCCCAGTTGATACAGGGGAATTAAGAAATTCTATAAAAGAAGATGGAGAAATAAATGGGAGTGAAATAAATTGCAAAACCTATACAAATTGTGACCACGCTATTTATCCAGAATTTCGGAACAGGACAAAGAGGAAGAGAAAGCAATATAGATAGGACAGAACGGAATATCTTATAAAGGCGACTGGAAAGGACAAGCTGCACAACCCTACATGACTCCTGCATATTTGCATGCAAAAAATACAGGAGAAGTAGAGCAAGAAGTAATAAAATCAATACAACAGGACATTAGAAAGTTAGGTGGTAAACAATGATAAATTTGAAGCCACAAATATATAAAAGTCTAACAGAAACGTCAGCAGATGATGTTTCTTATTTTTATCCTGAAACATGGGTAAAAGGCAAAAAGTTAATTTCTTATTACGAACTAGATAATTCGGAAGCAGAAAATGCAGATGACGAAGAGTATAGCAGTAATATTGCAATACAAGTAGATATTTGGTGTGATACACCTAGTGAATGTTCTAGTTTAGCAATAGAAGTTAATAAAAAAATGAGAGGTATGGGGTTCCATAGGACTTTATGTCTTGATTTACGAGAAGAAGGTGCTGTAAAACACCACAAAACAATGCGTTTTGAAAAAGAAGAAATTTTAGAATAAAGGAGGGCGTTAATTATGCCAAAAAAGAAAGCATTAAGGGGTTTAAGTGGAATTAAAGTATTTGAATTATTAGAAAATACAGAAACCAGTTATAAAGTAGGAGAAGCAACAAAAATTCCTTACGCGCAACAGCTAACAAGAGATGTTCAATCATCAAATGACCCTATTTATGCAGATGACGAAATCTATGATGATGAAGAAGTTTTTGATGGAGAGGATTTTGACTTACAAATACCAGAAGCAGAATTAGATCTAATGCCTATTTTAGAAGGTGGAGTATATGATGAGGAAAGTAAGGAATATAGTTGGGGACCAGATGACCAAGGAAAAGAATATGCGATGACATTTAAGGCTAAAAGAAAAGATGGAAACTATAGAATGTTTAGATATTATAGATGTAAATTCAAGAAGGTAAAACAAGATTTACAAACACAAGATAATGGAACACAAGTATCTGTGCTAACAATAAGTGGAACATTCTATAAAAGAGCTCTTTTATCTGACCCAAAAGTTAGAGTTTACAAAGATAGTACACAAGCTTCAGATTTAACATGGCTTGATACAATACCAACTATGCCAGCAGCAAGTGGCGGAAGCTCTGGACAAGGTAGTTAATAGGGAGAGTAGAGATACTCTCCTAAAATTTATTTTAAAAGGAGAATGAAAAATGGCAAAAAGTAATGAAGAAAAAAGCTTGAATAAAACAGTAAAAATACATGGTGTAGAGATAAAAAAGATGCCCTGTGGCAAATATTTTGAAGCTCTACAGACTTTAAAGGATTTGCCAGAAGACTTCATTAAAGAGCTTTCTGACAATGGACAGGATTTTAAATTATCAGAAATGTTTACAGTAGAAAATATCATGAATTTAGTAACAAAACTACTAATTATTGCACCTAAGTTTTTATTTAGCTTTCTAAGTCAAATATTAGAGGTAGACGAAGATATCCTAAAGAACGAATTAGGTCCTACAGAATTATTAGAAATTTGTAAAAAGTTCTGGGAGATTAATAACTTAGAAAGTTTTTTCGTACAAATGAAGCCAGTCATGCAGAAAATGATAATGCTAATTGGCTTCAAAGAACAATTGCCATCTGTGTTAAAATAGGAATCAGCAAAAAAGCTTTTATGGAAGATTATTATCCAGACGAAATCCCAATTATTATGAGAGAATATGCAGAACTAAATAAAGTAGAAAATAGTGATACAGAAACAGTAGGAGCAGAAGATTTTTAAAACTTCTTGTAATATTTTACATTTTATTGTAAGATATTGGAAGGAGGGGATGAAAATGAAAGATAAAAAGAAAATTTATCAAAATTGGTGGTTTATTTTATTAGGGATTGTAATTTATACGGTGTTAATAATAGCGGGGACCTACTTTATAACATCTAATATTGTTCAAGAAACATTTGCAGAAGCTAAAAATAGCAATACTAATACTAACGATACAATGATAAGCAAAGTACAAAAAGATGGAAGTGAAGGGCAAACAGACCAACTTAAAGAGGCGACACTAAATAGTATAATACAAGAAAAGGATTGGGAAGTAACTATTAGAGAAACTGGATTTAAACAAGATATTATTCCAAGCAATCCAAATAGCTATTATACGCATTATCAAGTAAAAGATACTAATAATACATATTTCTATATAATAGCAGATGTAAAAAACATATCTTCAATAGGCTTAAGAGCAGATAATGTTGCAAAAGTAAAAATGAAATATGATAACAAATATGAATATAGTGCTTTTTCTACAATTGAAGAAAGTGGAGGAGGAACTTTTACTTATACGAATATAACTAATATAGATCCTCTTACAACTAGAAAAATTTATTATTTAGTTGAAGTTCCAAAGACGATAGGAGAAGAAAATGAAACAGCTGTAGAAGCTGAAATTACAATAAACGACAATACATATTTACTAAAAATAAGATAAACCCTAAAAACACTTACTTATGTAGGTGTTTTTATTATGCCCGAAAGAGGTGAAATAATGGCAAAGGAAACACAAATAGGCCAATTAGTAATTGACTTAAAAATAAAGACAGAAGCACTAGAAAAAGGTTTAGAAACAGCAAAACAAAAATTGGAACAGTTAGAAAATCAAAATAAACAAGTTCAAGATAGTAATAGTGCATTAGATGCAAGCTTTATAGCACTATCAGCAAGTGCAGTAATAGCGTTAACAAAAATAACATCAGCGGTACAAGAGGGCGTAAATAAATATAATAGTTACGTAAATAGTATGAATGCCTTAAAAAAGACTGCGGAAGCAACAAACAATACTATGTCAGACGTGGAAAATACAATTGAAGAAGTAAATAAATTAAAATTAATGGATGAAGCAGACTTAAATGCATCCATAAAAAATTTGTTGTTATATGGTTACACGGCAGAACAGGCAACTGATATTCTAAAAGTGCTACAGGACGCAGCGGTTGGTAATAGACAGGCAAATTATTCTTTATCAGAAGCGGTAAGGGTAACTACAGAAGGCATCAGGATGGAAAACTCTGTCTTATCTGATGCGGCAGGTGTACAAAAAAATATCTCTAAAATGTATGAAGAATATGCTGCAACTATTGGAAAAAGTAGTGATGCCTTAACACAAGCGGAAAAAGCACAAGCAGTTTATAATGGAATCATGGCAGAAGCTAGCATGTTCACAGGTGCAGCAACTGAAATGGCGCAAGGATATCAAGGTCAGCAAGCACAATTAAATGCGGCTAATTTAGAGTTAAGTAGAACTATTGGAGAAAGCATGATACCGACATTAACTCAATACAGCACATTACAACTATCAATAACTAAGGGATTAAGTGATTTTATAGGAAATCATAAAACAGCGACAAGTGGCATAGTAAGTTTTACTACTACATTATTGGCAATGATAGTAAGTCTAACCGCAGCTAAAAAAGCCTATACTGCCTATAAAACCGCAGCAGCCGCAGCAGATATGACAACAAAAGCTTTTACTGCCTCATTATTATCTAACCCAATTACACTGGTGGCTGTAGGAATAGCTTCTGCAATATCAGGATTAAGTATGTTATGCACAGCTATTAATGAAAACGAAGAAGCAACTGCAAAATTAGAAGAAACTACTAAAAGATATAATGATATTAAAAATGGAACTTATGCATATACAGATGAAAATGTTGCTAAGTTAGAAGAAGATAAGGTCAAAATAGAAGAACAAATATCTTTATTAGAAAAACAAATAGAATTAGAACAAAAAATTAAAGAAACAGAAGAAATGCCTACAACAGGAAGCAATCAAATAACTAAAAATATGAATCTTACAACATATAACAGGGAACTTACAGAAACTAAAAAGAAATTAGAGGAAGCAAGAAAAGAAGATAACAGTTTTGGGTATTCTATAGAAGCATTAAAGGATAAATTGAAAGATAATAGTAAAGCATTAAACGAGGCAAATGCTGTTAAAAAAGTAAAAAGTGCAATGGATACAGATAGTATAAGAACACAGCAAAAGGAAGCAGCACAATTAAAAATAAATGCTCAAAATATGCAAGACTATCTAAATATAGTAAAACAGGGTAATAAATCTACTACTCAATATCAAGATGCAGTAAAGGCCCTTGCAAATGCATATCCAGAAGCAGCTAATGCAGAAGGTATAATGATAGATTTGGCACAAGACTATATTAATAAAGAACAAGCAAAGGCAGAACAATCATGGAATACATCACAACAAACAATTAATGACAATATAGCAATAATTAATACTTTTATAGAAATGGCAAGACAAGCAGAATCAAACGAGGCAGCGCAAGCACAATTAGCAGAGTCTATAGGTATATCTTATAACAATATTATACCAACCTTAACAAGTATACTAAATATATTACAATTAATTGGAGGGTATCAACCTAATGAAGTTCCAAGCATAACTCCTACATCCGTATCAAGAAAGAATTATACAGCTAGTAAGCCTAAAACCTCAACCTATTCTAATAAAAGACTAGATAATTATAAAAAAGAAATAGAACATAAAAAGGCACTGGACCAATTAAGTCTGCAACAAGAAATTGCTATGTATGAAAATGCATTAAGGAATTATACAAAAACAGCAGATGAAAGAATGGAACTAAGAGAAAAGATATATGAATTAAACAAAGAATTAGCACAAAAAGAAAAAGAAATGCTAGACCAACAGACAGAAGATTATGAAGCATATATACAAGAACAAAAAAATCTAAGAGGTTCTGCATACGATATAACAGAACAAACATCTGACTATAATAAAATAATTCAAATGCACAAGAATTATCTAAATCAAATAATGAAAGATGAGAGATTATCTCTTGACGAACGAAAAGAAATATATAGAGAAGAATTACAAACAATAAGAGATTATGAACAACAAAAACGAGATTTAAGAGTAGAGCAGATAGATAATACTGTTACGCAGTTAACAGATGCTATTACTAAGCAATTAGAAGAAATGCAGGAAAAAGATACAGAATATATTAATAAACAAATAGAAGAAGTAGAAAAACTAAAAGAGATTCGTATTAATGCAATAAATGCAGAATATGATGCAAAAATAGAAGCGATAGAGAAAGAATTAGACGCACTAGATAAGGCAGAGCAGCAAAAGTCAAGAGACGAGGAAGACGCAGAGTATGAAAGGGATAAAAAACGTTTAGAAGAATTAGTTGCGTTTGAACATGATGCTACGACAAAGGCAAATTATCAGAAACAATTGGATGAATTAATAGCAGAATATCAAAAAACGTTAGATGACAGAGCATTAGAAGATAAAAAAGAGGCTTTAAATGCACAAAAAGACTTGCTACAAGAAGAGCAGGACAGTAAAGTACAAGCAATAGAAGAAGAAACAGAAAAGCAAAAAGAAGTATATGATAAACAATTAGAAGACTTAGAAAAATATTATGAAGAACAAATAGATATGGCACAAGAAACAGCAGAGAAAATGCTTTTAAATGTGGAAGATAATCAAAACCAAATATTAGATTTGTTAAAAAATTATGGAGATGCTTACGAAATAACTGGACAAAGTCTAGGTGAGAAATTAGCACAAGGAATGGAGGATGGTTTTTCTGCAAAACTAGAAGGATTTATAGGAAAGTGGCAAGATTCCATCGATGCAAAAATTGAAAATAAAATAAAAGAATGGACAAGCAGCAATTATAGGTATGAAGCAGGAAGTAATAAACCAGAAACGAAGACGATTAATGTATATCAAACAAATAATATTGAACAAAATCCGGAAATGCCAAGCGAGACATATAGAAAATTAAATGATATAAGTATAAGACTAGCGGAAGAATTTGCAGGAGTGTGAGAATATGCAAAAGTTAGAAGTTATTAATTTAGCACTAAATGAAAGTATAGTGTTTAGCAGCGTGGGAAACCCAGAAGAAGATATATTATTAAGTCATATAGAAGGATTAGGACATCCACGGAGCAACATCACAAAAAAGTCAAGGCGTAAATCAGGATGGGTGTAATAGTGAAGATAGTTTACTAGATCCACGTGTAATAAAATTAGATGTAACAATTAGAACTAAGAATAGAGAAAAACTATATGAGTTACGCCGTAGAATAATAAGAGTTATTAATCCTAAAACAATGAATCAAGCTACAGGAAAACGAGGAGAGTTACTTATCTATTATACAAACGACTATAAAACTTATCGAATATATGGAAAAGTGGAGAATAGTGCAGAGTTTAACGATAGAAAAAGAAATCGTGATAAAAGTACTATCTCTTTTTATTGCCAAGATCCTTATTGGCTAGACGAAAAAGGAAAAGATATAGATGTTAAATCTGTATCAGGGGGCTTAAGTTTTCCTTTAAGTTTGCCTAATCACTTTGCATTAGTAAGTTTTTATAAAGAAATAGAAAATGAAGGGGACACAGAAGCACCCGTACAAATTGAATATGAAGGCCCTGCTACAAATCCTAGAATTACAAATGAAACTACAGGAGAATATATTCAAGTGAATATGGAGATAGGAGAAAAAGAGAAATTAGTAATAAATACGGCAGAAGGACAAGAAACAGTGAATTTGATAACGCCACATGAAGTAATAGATGTTTATAACAAGATTACATTAAGTAGTACATTTTTTAAACTAATAGTAGGAAAGAACTTGATTAGATATAGCAGCGAGGAAGAAGGGGCAAAGGATAAAGTTACGATTAAAGGCTATTCTAACAAGTATGTAGGTGTATAAATGAATTGTATAGAAATAATTAATACTGATTTTGAATTGTTGGGGATTATTACTAATTATGAAAGTCTTATTTGTATCTGGAATTATTACGAATGTGGAACATTTGAACTTACAATTAACAAAAACAAAGCTAATGCAAATAAATTAAAAAAGGATAATATGCTAATAGTCAACAAAAGAGATGATAAAATTCTTTTAATAGATAAGGTAGTAACAACAACCAATAAAAATAGCAAAACTTTAAAAGTAACAGGAACCTGTATAAAAGGAATAACAAAAAGAAGAATTATAGCAACAAATGGATATGACAGAGTAACAGAAACGCAAGCTGAAAATATACAAAAACATTATATAGAAAAACATATGGTAGAAAGTTATTACGACAGTATTAGAACACCAGAAAGGGACATATCTTGGATAAAGATAGCACCAACTCAAAACAGAGGGATAAAAACAGTATGGCAAGCAAGGCTTACGAATTTACATGACGAATTAAAACATATTAGTGAAGACACTGGGTTAGGCTGGTATGGATATTTAGATAGAGAAGAAAAGTGCATTTATTTTGATAGCATGAGAGGAACAGACAGAACTATAAATCAAACAGAGAGTCCTAATACGCATGAGTTCTTAAGTAAATACGCACATCAAGAATTAGAAGAATATACGCATGAGGAGTTGGAAGGAACAATCAAGCACCCGTATATTATTTTTTCTGAGAAAAAGAAAAATCTAATTGACGGAAAAGTAACAGATGACAATACTAATTATAAAAACGTAGGGTATGTTGCAGGAAAAGGAGAAAATGAAGATAGAATTATAATCGTAAAAGGTACAGCAACAGGATTTGATAGAAGAGAAGTTTTGATTGACCTAAATAATATAGAAGTTTTAGACGAATTAAATACAGAAGGACAAAAGAAATTAGATACCTATAAAATAATTCAATCAGTTGAAGGAAAGATATATCAAATTCCTAATATGCAATGGGAAAAGGATTTTTTCTTAGGAGACTTAGTAACCTTAGAAAGTGATGGCGTTTATGAAGATAAGCGAATTATACAGGCAAAAGAAATATATGAAAGAAATAACATAACTGTAGAATTAGGGTTTGGAGACAAAGTTCCAACTTTAGGAGAAGAAATAAAAAGAATAATTGCAAGACCTATATCCTAGGTCTTATTTTTATGGAAAGGAGAAAAGATGGCAGGTGAAATAACACTAAAAAGTTTCCCATTTGACGCAATGGAAGTCTTAAATGAGGAATCCAGTCAGATGGAACCAGATAGATTGTATGAAGCGGAAATATTTAGAAGATATTTTGCTAAATTTTTAAGCAATGGTGTCTACTTTGGGCATTACAAAAATTATGGCGAAAATAGCATGAAAGTAACGGCTGATGGTGGCTTGAATTTAAGGGTAGCAAAAGGCGCAGGAATTATAGAAGGAGCAGATTTTGAAAACGAAGCGGATCAAATTTTTACACTGGAAAGACCAGCTAGCGGAAATAGATACGATAGAGTGATTGTTAAATTAGACAAAACTTTAGCAGTAAGAGAAACACAGCTTTATATCAAAACAGGCGATAGTACTACGTTCCCAACATTGCAGCGTGACGATAATATATATGAAATATGTTTAGCAGATGTTACTGTTAGAAGTACATCTAATATTACTCAATCAGATATTGTAGATAAAAGGTTAGACCAAGAAAGATGTGGAATCGTAAACAGCTTAATTTCGGTTGACGGAGAAGAGTTATATCAGCAGTTTCAAGATTATATAGACAGTGTAACTAATAACTTAGTAAGGAAGGACCAAAATAGTACTATAGATGGAAAATTAACAGTAATTGATGGAATTGAAGGTGCATTAATACATAAAGAATTAACAGGTGGAACGTTAAATGACGTGAAAACGGAGGGATTTTATTATGCAAAATCAGGAAATTCAATACAAAATAAACCGATTTATGTAGATTATTTTGGGTTACTACTCGTAAAACTCGCACCATACACTTATGAACAATTGTTGTTTACATACTACAAATTATATCGCCGATACTATAATGGCAATGAATGGTCAGGCTGGAGTGAAATATACGATACATTAAATCCACAACCTTCTGTCGATAAATTAAAAACAGCAAGGAATATAGTTATAGGAGGAGCTGTTTCTGGAAGTGCAAGCTTTGATGGAAGCAAAGATATTTCTATTAATACTTCAATAAGAAGAGGGACGGGAGCCCCAACCGGTGGAAGTAATGGAGATGTATATTTACAATATTTTTAGAAAGGATTGAATTTTAAATGGCAGTTACAGTAAGTCAGTCTTTAAGCATTGTTAGCACAAATGCTATGAATAATACAGCAGTATTAAGGTATGTAGTTCAATGTACATGTTCGGGAGAAAGTTACAATAATTATGATCAAACAGGAAATTTTGTAGTTGATGGTGTAACTTACCAAAATACTTATAGATTACCAGCTAATACAACTACAACTGTTTTCAGTAAAGATGTAACGGTTTCAAATGCAAGTGGAAGAACAGTAGGAGCGTCTTATAGCTTTCCGACGACGCCAAGCGGAGGAACTAAAACAGGAAACACTAGTGTTGCTATTCCAAACCTAACAAAAGCTCCAACAATAAAATATTTAAGATTGAAAAGTAGAACTGTAGATAGTTTAACTTTTGAGTTTGAATGTGATTGGGCAGATACTTTCTATTATAAATTATCAACAAGTTCGGCGTATACAAGAGGAAGTAATAATCTAACAAAAGGTGAATTTACAATAAACAACTTAAACCCCAACAATGCATATACAGTTTTATTTATTGCTAGAAATTGGATTAATGAAGCACAAGATCAATATATGCAATCAACAGGAGAAGTATCTGGAACAACTTTTGATATAGCAAAGATTAGTAGCTTATCTAATTTTGAACATGGCAATAATGCAAATTTAGCTATCACGAATCCATCCAATTCAAGTATAAGTTTGCAAATGAAAATAGGTAATACTCAAATATTAAGTAAAACAGCTACTACAGGAAATAATGTAATTAGTTTCACCGATGCACAATTGGATTCGATATATAAGCAATATGGTAGAAATAACACTGTAACAGCTACATTTGTGGTAACAACAATAAACAAATATACAAATTCAAAAACATGTACAATTACATTAAAAGGAAACCAGAAAACAATAAGAACAAACGTAAATTCAAATTGGAAAAGAGGAAAAATATATACAAACGTAAATGGAACATGGAAAAAAGCAGTTTTATGGGCTAATGTAAACGGCACATGGAGGAGGTGTATATAGATGGCAGCATATACAGAACATTATAATGCGAAGAAACCGGCTAAATCCGAAAACTATGATGTAGAAGTAGCAAATTTTAATAATGATTTATGGGATGAAAAAATATTTGGAAAACAGGATAAAACTCCGGGAAAAGGATTATCTACTAATGATTTTACAAACGCTTATAAAAGTAAGTTAGATTCCCTAGAAAACTATAATGATGCAGCTTTACAAGCCAAAGTAGATAATAATTCTAAGAAAATAAGTACTGCAGAAAAAAATATTCAAAAATTACAAACAGATAATGAAATAAATAAACAAGACATACAAGACCTACAATCAGAACAAGAAACTCAAAACACAGCAATAGAAAATAACACAGAAGAATTAGAACTATTAAAGAATAATCTACCAGACCCTATAACCACAGAAGAATCAGAAGAAATAACAGTAAAAGATGCTATGAATTATTACTCACAGTTAGATGTAAGTGGAAATAGTACACAAATACAGACAGAACAAGGAGCTAATTTATGGTGGGACAATGACACAATGCAATTCAATAGCGAAAATAGGCAAAATCTAACCACACAAACTATAAAAGCAGGTACATATAAGTTTTCTTGTGATGTTAGTAACTTAGTTCTAGGAACAAATACATCCTTAACTTTATTTGCAGATAATATTTATTATGATGGGGAAACAGATGGTAATTTTTCATGGTTAGATAATATAACGGCGAATGGTAGATTTTCTAAAGAAGTAGTTATTCCAAAGGATATAAGTACGTTAAGACTTAAACTTAGTGCTACCCAAGCAACAAATGGTGGTTCAATGACTATATCTAATTTATGTCTTAGAACAGATGACAGTGATGTATATGTAGAGTATGTACCAGATAGTCCTAGTTCAGATTATCCAAGCAAGATAAAGAATTGTGGAGATAATATAAATGAACTAAAATTAGATGATGTAGAAGAAACTACTAATGCTCACGGTATTACTTATTCTGTCAAAGACGGAGTTGTTACGTTGAATGGTGCAAGTATAAGAGCGCATTATATAGTGTTCAATGCTAGCAAGTTTGATTTACCAGCAGGAGATTATACAATGTCTGGAAAAGAATTAGCAGGTTCTTGCTCGGGTATTAGTGGTAAACAATTAAATAATGATGATAACTCAAAAAATCTCTTCAACGGTGGAACTATGACTAGTACCGTAACTAACACTATAGGAAACGATGAAACAGGGGTTCATTTAGCTTTATATATAGGAAGTACAGCTGTATTTAATAATTACAAGATAAAAATAAAGCTAGAAAAAGGCAGTATAGCAACTCCTTATAGTCCTTATAATTGCGGTTCTGTGGACATAAAAGTAGAAAATGAAGATGAAGAAAAAATAATAACATTTCCTTTAAAAGAAGGACAGTTGCTACATGCAGGAGATTATCTTACAAGCGATGGGGTACATCATGTAAAACAAACTTGTGTCTTTGATGGAACAGAAAATATCATAATTGCTTATAATGACGAAACAATAGACAGCTTTAGAATTGCAATTAACAGCAAATATAATCAAATGTTAGGCTATCAAATTGACGATAAATGCTCGCATTTTAAAAACTTAGGACACACGCCAGCTTGGGGAAGACAAGCAAATACATTTGCTTTATCAAGCGAAGGATACTTATATATATTCTTTGAAAAAAATAAAATAACAAGTGAAACAGAAGCAAAGAATTGGATAACTGAGCAATATAATAATGGAACACCTTTAACAGTAGAAGGAACATTAGAAGAAGAGCATATAGAACCATACACAGAAGAACAGCAAGCTGTGTATAACGAACTACAAAGACTACTATTATACAAAGGTTACAACTACATAACATGTATAGACGAAACAAAATGCAAAATGAAACTTACATATAGACCAGATAATAATATTAAGATTAAAAGCTTAGAAGAAAGAGTGGCAGCACTAGAGAATAGCGAGGTGACAGCATGACAGAAAATGATGTACGAATAAGCAATTTAGAGAAACGAGTAGATAAATTAGAGACAAAAGAAGACAAACTAGAAGCAATAATTAATGACATAGATAAAACCTTACAAGTATCTCTAGAGCAAGTAAAAAACATAGCAGAAGACTTAAAACAAACTAGTATTAATTTCAAAGAAGCAATTATGAGAAGTAATACAGCTAATAGTAAAGAGACAGAAATTTTGAAAGAAAAATATGTAGAATTAGAAAAAAAGTATGAAAAGTTAAATACTAAAATTGACCAAGAAACAATAGGAAAAGATGCCAAAAATTGGAGGGATAGTAAAAGCAAAATTATATCCTGGGCTATTTCAATTGTTTTGGCAATTATAGCAGGAGTCTTAGGCTTATCAAAATTTTTATAGAAAGAGGGAATTAGAAATGACTATGAGTAATAAAGTTTATGATGTTTTAAAATTTATAGCACAAATTGTTTTACCAGCTTTAGCAACATTTTACCTTACTTTAGCGGGAATATGGGGCTTGCCTTTTGGAGAGCAAGTAAGTGGAACAATTATGGCTGTAGATACATTACTAGGAGCAGTTCTTATGATTTCTAGTAATAAATACAATAAAGAAAATGAGGAGGAATAAATCAAGATAAATATAATTGATACAAATTTACAATTCAATAGTAATTATTCAAAAATGAAAAACGTAGAAGGTATTCTATTGCATCATTCTGGTGTTACAGTTTTGCAAACAGTAGAAACAATACATAATTATCATAAAAATAAAGGCTGGGCAGGAATAGGCTATCATTATTATGTTAGAAAAGATGGTTCTATCTATAAAGGACGTCCGGAAACAATGGCAGGAGCTCATTGTCCAAGCGTAAATAGTACAAGTATTGGTATTTGTGCAGAAGGAGATTTTAACACAGAAACAATGTCAGAGGTACAAAAACAAGCTATCATTGATTTAATAGCAGATATTAAGTCAAGATATAACATTACTTACATAAAAGGACATAGAGACATCTTAGCTACCTCTTGTCCGGGAAATAACTTCCCGTTTAATGAAATTGTAAACGGAACAGTAAGCAATACTACACAGCAAACACCAACAGAAACAAACGAGGATAAATCCTCAGACATTTTTAATGATGGACTAGTAAATTGTATCTACGACATACAAGAATGGTTAAATCGTCATTATAATACAGGATTAGCTTTAGATAATATTTATGGTACAAATACACATAAAGCATTGATAAAAGGACTACAAACAGAATTAAATACACAATTTAAAAAAGGCCTAGCTGTAGATGGAATTTTTGGAACAAAAACAAAAAATGCTTGTATCAATGTACGTCAGGGAGCTAGCGGAAACATTACAATGTTAATTCAGATGGCTTTATTTATTAAAGGATACAGTTTAAGTATGGATAAGAAATTCGGTTCTGATACAGCAAGAATTGTAAAACAATTTCAATCAGATAATAGACTTTCTGTAGACGGTATTGTACGGAAAAAATACTTTTGAAAAATTGTTTAAATAAAATTTTGGGCAGGTACTTAGGTATCTGCCTGTTTTTTTGTGCAAAAAAATATAAAAATTTATCATATTGGAAAATGTTGGATAAAGTGTTGACTTTTGTTCTTATGAGGAGTATAGTAGATACACAAAAAAATATTGTTATTATTAAGATTTTATGATATAATAAAGTAAGAAAAGGGGTGTTAAATATGTATAAGTTATGGAATTGGTTTCATAATATAATAAGAGGTGGTATGAGATTGAAAAAGACTTATACAATTTTAATACACAAAGAAGAAGGAAAATATTGGGCAGAGTGTCCAGAATTAGAAGGTTGTTTTGCACAAGCAGATACTATAGAAGAATTGAAAAGATTAATGGAAGAATCAATATTCTTATATTATAGTGATAGCGAAACAAATAAAAAAGATATTAAAAAGGACATAAAGCTAAACTATTCATATGCCTAGGATTCCGAGAATTAAAGCCAAAGATTTTTTCAAATATCTAAAGAAATATGGTTGTACAAACACAACAATAAAAGGTTCACATCATAAAGTAGTTAATAATAAGAATAACAAAACAAGTATTGTAGCAATACATGATGGAGACATTTTATTACCATCTATGTTTGAAGTAATATTAAAACAATTAGATATAGATAGAAATGATTTTATTAAATTTATAGAAAAAAATTAAAAGACTAGCAATAGTCTTTTTTTGACACCATGAAAAATTTATGCTATTATTTTAAAAGAATAAGAGTCGAAGCTTTTATTCAATCGTCGTTTTGTTGGATTGGCTGATATCTGTCGTAGTTGGGCTGATATCAGTTTTTTCTATTCGACACCCTTCGACACACAAAATCTAAAAAATATGTTACAATATAATTACTATTAATGGGAAAAATAGTGAAAAAGAAAAAGAAATCAGTTTTTTGTGACTGGTTTCTTTTTTTCCGCCAAAACGGATAATAGTTATGCTATACTTTATCCAACTGGTAAGAAATATAAAAAGAATGTCGAAAAGTGTTGCACATATGTAAAATTAATGATATAGTTTCGACATAGGAAATATTGTATATTCAAAAAAATAGAGATAGCCAAATACCAAACGCTACCTCTATGTATATTACTTAAAAAAGAATATACAATATATGAAAACACAGTTATTATAATCTTCTTTTTTGAGTAATGCAAGTAAATTTTACAAAAAAAGGAGATATTTTATATGAAAACTAATGAAAAGAATATTGTCTGTCTCTTATACACATCTCCGAGCCCACGAGACACTGAGCGATCTCG
>ERZ1090861.759-NODE-759-length-18474-cov-6.599598_pt1 | contig 18474 bp, 10 predicted proteins | sample MGYA00478482_ERZ1090861 | MGnify/ENA primary metagenome ERZ1090861 (study PRJEB33644, sample SAMEA5815744) | chicken gut metagenome | biome: Chicken; feature: Gastrointestinal Tract; material: Caecum | place: Ireland | collected 2019-01-01 | study: A study of the... | reverse complement strand
ATATACGGAGTTTCGCCGCAGCCCGCGCAGGCGCCCGAGAACTCGAATAGAGGTCTGTTGAGCTGAGAACCGAGCACGGTGTCTCTCTTGATCGGAGCGTCGGAAGCGGGGAGTTTGTCCGCATATTCCCAGTTAGCGGCCTCTCCGGCAGCGACGGCTTCGTCCAACGGGATCATCGTCAAAGCCTTTTCCTTCGCGGGGCATATGTTGGCGCAGCTTCCGCAGCCCGTGCAGTCGAGCGGGCTGACCTGCATACGGTACTTGTAGCCCTTCGCCGCTTTGCTGTCCACGGTCGCGAACGTCGCGGGAGCGTCGGCAAGGACCTCCGGCTTCTGTACGGTCGGACGGATGGAAGCGTGCGGGCAGACGAACGAGCACTGGTTGCACTGGATGCACTTGGAGCTGTCCCAAGCGGGTACGAACACCGCGATGCCGCGCTTTTCGTACTTGGTCGTGCCGGTGGGCACGCAGCCGTCCGCTTCGACTTTGGATACGGGCAGCTTGTCGCCTTCCTGAGCGAGGATGGGAGCGATGAATTCGGAATAATATTTGTCGTCGGTGGTCGGTTTCGCGACGGCGCCTTCGGTCGTTTTCGCCCACTTATCCGCGTCGTACTTTATCTCGACGATATTGTCGATCGCGTTGTCTATCGCGGCGAAGTTCATGTTGACGACCTTCTCGCCCTTCTTGGAGAAGGACTTGACGACGAATTCTTTCATGTGCTTCTCGGCGTCGGCATAGGGGATGACGTTCGCGAGTTTGAAGAAGCACGCCTGCATCGCCGTGGAGATACGGTTGCCGAGTCCTATCTCTTCGACGACCTTGATGGCGTCTACGTTATAGAACTTGATATGCTTTTTCGCGATCGCGTTTTTCATGCTCGCGGGAAGCTTTTCGTCCATTTCTTCGGCGGTCCAGGGGCTGTTGAGCAGGAATACGCCGCCGTCTTTGAGATCGCTGATCATGTCGTACTTGACGACGTAAGACGGGTTGTGGCACGCGACGAAGTCCGCCTGATCGATGAGGTAGGCGCTCTTGATCGGTTTGTCGCCGAACCTCAGGTGGGAAACGGTGATACCGCCCGACTTCTTGGAGTCGTAAGCGAAATAAGCCTGCGCGTATTTTTCGGTGTAGTTGCCGATGATCTTGATCGAGTTCTTGTTGCTGCCGACGGTGCCGTCCGAACCGAGTCCGTAGAACTTGCAGCTGATAGCGCCCGCGGGAGCCGCGTCGATCTTCTTCGCGATATCCAGCGAGTTGCCGGTAACGTCGTCGGTCACGCCGACCGCGAAGTGGTTCTTGGGAGCGGCGGCGTTCATATTCTCGAACACGGCGTAAGCCATCGAGGGATTGAACTCCTTGCTGCCCAGACCGTATCTGCCGCAGAGGACCTTGGCGCTTCTGCCGGTCTCGGCAAGAGCCGCGACCACGTCGAGATAGAGCGGTTCGCCCGCGCTGCCGCTTTCCTTTACGCGGTCGAGCACGGTGATGTTCTTCACGCTCGCGGGAATGGCGTCGGCAAACTTTCTGACGTCGAACGGACGGTACAGTCTGACTTTGAGCACGCCCGTCCTGCCGCCTGCCGCGTTGATGTAATCGACGGTCTCTTCGACGGTCTCGGCGCCGCTGCCCATGATGACGATTATGCTTTCGGCGTCTTCGGCTCCGTAGTAATCGTACAGCGAATAGCGTCTGCCGGTGATCTTGTAGACGTCGTCCATCGCTTCTTCGACTATCGCGGGAACGGCGTCATAGTACTTGTTGCCTGCCTCTCTGCCCTGGAAGTAGATATCCGGATTCTGCGCCGTACCCTTTTGCGTGGGGTGCTCGGGGTTGAGCGCGCGGGATTTGAATTCCTTTATGTAGGGCATATACTTGTCGTCCACGACCTTCCTGATGTCGGAATAGTCGATCGTTTCGACCTTGGACACCTCGTGAGATGTCCTGAAACCGTCGAAGAAATGCAGGAAAGGCACTCTCGATTTGAGAGTGGCGAGATGTGCGACGAGCGCGAGATCCATGACTTCCTGGACGGAGTTGGAGCAGAGCATCGCAAAGCCGGTCTGGCGGCACGCCATGACGTCGCTGTGATCGCCGAAGATATTGAGCGCATGATATGCGAGAGCACGCGCGCTGACGTGGAACACACACGGCGTGAGCTCGCCCGCGATCTTATACATATTGGGGATCATCAGTAGCAAGCCCTGGCTCGCGGTGAACGTCGTGGTAAGAGCGCCCGCGCTGAGAGAGCCGTGCACCGCGCCCGCGGCGCCCGCTTCGGATTGCATCTCCGCGATGCGAAGCGTCTGCCCGAATATGTTTTTGGTGCCCGCATTTGCCCATTCGTCGGCGTTTTCCGCCATAGGCGAGGACGGCGTGATGGGATATATCGCTGCGACTTCACTCAGAGCGTATGCTACGTGAGCCGCGGCGGTATTGCCGTCTATAGTCATTTTTTTGCCCATTTGTAACCTCCGATAACAGTTTGGACGACCTTGGGATCGTCCGATATTTCACACAAGGATATTATATCGCCTGCGCGCGCCTTAGTCAATAAATTTAGACGAAACGCGGGAGAAAAACGCGATATCGCGCGAAGTCGGACCCGGGCGGAGGCATGACTGCGGCTTTTCGGAACGGCAGACTCGGTATTTACGGCTTTACGGGCGGCGCCGCGGCGGAAAAACGATTGCATACGGCGCGCGTATATGATATAATTTATAAAGTTTTCCGCAAAGGCGGCGCGAAAACGGGAGATAAGATGAACGCGATCGAACTCAAAGACGTACATTTTTCCTATTCCCGCGACGGTTCGGGAGAAGAGGCGGTAAAAGGCGTTACCCTTTCGATAGAGGAAGGTTCGTTCGTCGCGCTCGTCGGGCACAACGGCAGCGGCAAGTCCACTCTCGCGAGGTTGCTCAACGGACTTCTGACGCCCACGAACGGACAGGTGACCGTCTACGGAGTCGATACCCGCGACGAGGACAGGATATTCGATGTGCGCAGCCGCGTCGGAATGGTGTTTCAGAATCCCGACAACCAGATGATAGCGACCAACGTCGCGGACGATATAGCGTTCGGTCCCGAAAATCTGGGCGTGGAGCGCGAGGAGATAATCCGCCGTGTGGACTGGGCGCTTTCCAAGGTCGGGATGCTCGAGTACAAGAACGGCACTCCGTTCAAGCTGAGCGGAGGACAGAAGCAGAGGCTTGCGATCGCGGGCGTTCTCGCGATCAAACCCAGGGTGATGGTGCTGGACGAGGCGACGGCGATGCTCGATCCGAAAGGCAGGGACGAGGTCATGGCAGTCACGCGTCAGCTTAACCGCGACGAAGGCATGACCGTCGTGCACATCACGCATTATATGGACGAAGCGCTCGGCGCGGACAGGCTTATCGTGATGAATGACGGCGCGATCGCCGCCGACGGCAGACCCAAAGAAGTATTCGCGCAGTACGGACTTCTGCGCAAGATAAAACTCGGCGTGCCTTTTGCGACCAACGTAGCGGTCGCGCTGCACTCCGCGGGACTGGACGTCGATCCGCACATAGCGACCGAAGAGGAACTTTTGGAGCAGATATGCCGATTGAAGTAAAGGATCTGGAATATACGTATTCGCAGGGCACTCCGTTCGAGAAGAAGGCGCTCGCAGGCATCGACCTCACCGTCAACGAGGGCGATTTCGTCGGCATACTCGGACATACGGGCAGCGGCAAATCCACGTTCATACTGCATCTCAACGGTCTGATAAAATTACAGAGCGGCAGTATAGACGTATTCGGGATCAAGCTCGTGCCCGACAAGAAAAACAAGCAGGATCTGCGCAGACTGCGCGGCACGGTCGGAATGGTATTCCAATATCCCGAATATCAGCTGTTCGAAGATACGGTCGAAAAGGACGTCGCTTTCGGTCCCAAAAATCTCGGATTGTCCGAAGAAGAGGTGGCGGGGCGCGTAGAGAGGGCGATAAGACTGGTCGGACTCGATTACGAAGACGTGCGTTCGCGCGCGCCGTTCGAACTTTCGGGAGGACAGAAGCGCCGCGTCGCGATCGCCGGCATAATCGCCATGCAGCCGCGGGTGCTGGTGCTGGACGAGCCCACGGCGGGATTGGATCCGTACGGAAAAGAGCAGATACTTTCGTTGATAACCAAGCTGAAAAAAGAGTGTTCGCCCACCGTGATAGTCATATCGCACGACGTGGACGAGATCACGAGATTCGCCAGTCGCATAGTCGTGTTCAACGACGGGAAGGTGGCGTTCGACGTACCGATGAACGAGCTTTTCCGTCACGGCGAAGAATTGCAGGCAATGGGGCTGGAGATACCCAAGGCGGTGCGTATCGCGGACGAGCTCCGCAGGCGCGGGATAGACCTCGGCGACGTGGTGAACGCAGACGATCTCGTGCGCGCCGTCGTGAGAAAATTCGATAAGACAGGTATGGACGAAACGGATATAGCGAAACTGAGCGCCGCGCAATTCGATTTCGACGGTCTGTACGGCGCGTCGGCGTCGGACGTCCGTTCGGGAAACGGCGGCGGATCGGGGGAGGCGACGGCATGAAGGACGTCACTTTCGGACAGTATTATCCCACGAACAGCGTTATCCACCGACTCGATCCGAGGGCGAAGCTGATATTCGCGCTCGTCTACATGATAACGATATTTTTCGTCGCTTCCTATTGCGGATACGCGCTCGTCGCGCTCTTTCTCGTCGCCGTCACTCTGATAGCGAAAGTACCGCTGAAAACGCTCTTGCGCAGCGTAAAAGCCATTTTGGTGATAATGATATTCACCGCGATAATCAATATTTTCTTCTATCACGACGGGCGGGTGCTCGTCGATTGGGGAGTGATACAGATCACTTTGGGAGGCATCGACTTCGCGATAAAGATGGCGCTGCGCATATCCCTGCTGGTCATGGGGACGTCGCTGCTCAGCTTTACTACCACTCCGGTGGAGCTGACCGACGCGTTGGAGAGCCTTCTCAAGCCGCTCAGTTATATCAAGGTCCCCGTTCACGACATCGCGCTCATCATGAGCATAGCACTGCGATTTATCCCCGGACTTATGGAGGAAACGGATAAAATAATGATGGCGCAGAAAGCCCGCGGCGCAGAAATAGATACCGGCGGTCTGATCAAAAAGGTCAAGGCGATGCTGCCCGTGCTGATCCCGCTTTTCGTCAGCGCCATAAGACGCGCGGACGAACTTGCCGACGCGCTCGACGCAAGGTGTTACAACGCCACGAAGCACCGCACGAAGATGAAATTGCTCAAATTCACGTTCAAAGACGCCGTTGCGGCGTTTGCGGTCGCGGCGTTCGTGACGCTTATCCTGCTCGACAAATATTTGCTCGGAGGGCTCGATTCGTATATAGTCGCGTTTTTCGGGGGGCTCGCCGCGTGAGATACGCGATCGTGATCGAATACGACGGCTCCGCCTATAACGGGTTTCAAAGGCAGAAGGGGCTGCCTACCGTACAACAGACGCTTGAAGAGGCGCTCTCGCTCAAATTGCAGGAAGATATCTCCGTCACCGCGAGCGGCAGAACGGACGCGGGAGTACACGCTGCGGGACAGGTCGCGCATTTCGATTGCAGCAAGGCGATCGATACGTCCGATTTCGGTTTCCGACTCAATCCGCTGCTGCCGCGCGACATCGCCGTAAAGGCGTGTTACCGTGTGGACGAGAGCTTTCACGCGAGGTTTTCGGCGAGGCGGAAGACGTACGTCTATCGGGTATATCTGTCTTCTATCCACGCTCCGCTCAAAGAGAAGTACAACCACGTCTGTTTTTACGACGTGGATATCGACGTGATGAAAGAGGCGTGCAAGTATCTGGTCGGGGAACACGATTTCCGTGCGTTCATGCTTTCGGAAAGCAAGGTCAGGACCACGGTGCGCACTCTGTACGAAGCCCGCATCGACGTCAGCGAGGGCGGCAGACAGTTGGAATTCGTTTTTACGGGCAACGGATTTTTGCACAACATGGTCAGATCCATGACGGGTACGCTGATAGACGTGGGAAGAGGGCGTTTCGCGCTGTCCGATCTGCCCGAGATCATCGAGAGCAAAAAGCGCGCAAATGCCGGCAAGACGCTCGAAGGGAAGGGGCTCACGCTGATATCCGTCGATTACGGCAAGCCTCTGTGTGACGGTTTTGTTGACGAAAAACGCGAAAAAGTGACCGAAAACGATTGACATAAGGGCATTCGGTTGGTATTATATATAGGCACGCACGATCGGAGGAGAATAGCCCCTCTCCTAAGACAGGCGATCAATCATACGGAGGTCTCATAATGAAGACATATATGGCCAAGCCGCAGGACGTGGAGAGAAAGTGGTACGTCGTAGACGCCACCGATATGGTTCTCGGCCGCCTTGCCAGCAATGTGGCGAGCGTTCTGAGAGGTAAGAACAAGCCTACGTTCACCCCCAACGTCGACACCGGCGATCACGTTATCGTCGTAAATTGCTCCAAGGTCGTCCTCACCGGCAAGAAGCTTGAAAAGAAATATCATACTTATCACACCGGTTACGTCGGAGGACTCAAGCAGATCCAGTACAAGAAGCTCATGGAGAGCAGCCCCGAGAAGGCGGTCATGCTCGCCGTCAAGGGTATGCTTCCCAAGAATTCTCTCGGCAGACAGATGCTCAAAAAACTGCGCGTTTACGCGGGTCCCGAGCACAATCACGAGGCGCAGAAGCCCGTCGAACTGAAATTTTAATAAGGAGTCGGAAGAGATATGGCTACCGCAAAGAAGACCAAGAAGAAGTTGCAATACTGGGGTACCGGCAGAAGAAAGAAGGCTATCGCCAGAGTCAGACTCATCCCGGGAGGCACCGGCGTCATCACGATCAACAAGAGAAGCATCGACGAATATTTCGGTCTTGACACCCTCAAACTGATCGTACGTCAGCCCCTCGAGCTCACCGATTCCGCCGCTAAATACGACGTGTTCGTCAACGTATGCGGAGGAGGCTTCACCGGACAGGCAGGAGCTATCAGACACGGTATCGCCCGCGCTCTCGTGCTCGCCGACGCCGAAGCCAACAAGGCTGCGCTCAAAGCCGCGGGATTCCTCACCAGAGATCCCAGAAGCAAGGAGAGAAAGAAGTACGGATTGAAGAAGGCTCGTAAAGCGCCGCAGTTCCGTAAGCGTTGATCTCTCATCGAGAGCTTTAAGCTTATCGCAGACCACGGGCACCGTCGCACGGTGCCCGTTTTGTATTCTCCGCAGAGCGTTTGCATTGCCGTCGCTCCGCCTTTATCATGCGTCGCAATAGCGGCGCTTCGCGCTGCGTGCTGTCGGGGGCAACGCGTTCGCGTGATCGTAAGCGATGCTCGAACGCCGATCATATGTAAGACCGACGGGCGCTTTTCCTCATATATTCCGCCTCCGATCGTTTCTGCCGACGGACGCGGGAGCGTGGGATCGCGGATATCGTAAGCCGTTTCGTCCGCGGTGCGCGGGCGGAGTACGAACACGCACGACGGACGTAAGACAAAAATCGGCTGCAAATAAATGATCTGACGCTCGATATCGATTGACATATGCGCACGGCAGTGCTATTCTTTTTAATCGGTAAGGGAAAGAGGTCGTCATGGTCAAAGATCTTACAAGCGGCAAACCGTCGTCCGTACTGCTCAAATTTGCGATCCCGATGATACTTGCGAACGTGTTTCAGCAGCTGTACAATCTCGCCGACAGCATAATCGCTGGCAACGTGCTGGGCGTGAACGCTCTCTCGGCAACGTCCGTTTCGTATCCCGTCACGCTGATATATTCGGGTATAGCCATCGGCGCTTCGCAGGGAGCCGCCGTCGTGATAGCCAATCTGATGGGCTCGCGGCGTTATTCGGAGATGCGCTCGGCTATCTCCACGACCATGATATCCATGTTTGCCGCCAGCGTTGTCCTGACGGCGGCGGGGGCGTTATCCTGCGGTCAGATACTGCGTTTGCTCAACACGGACGCGATAATTTTTCAAGACAGTTACGACTATTTGCAGATATACACGTACGGAGTTGCGTTCGTGATGCTGTACAACGCCGCTACTGCGGCTTTCAACGCCATGGGCGACAGCCGCACGCCGCTGCTCCTGTTGTTGTTCTCTTCCGTCATCAACGTGGGACTGGATCTGGTCTTTACCGTCGAACAATGCCGCATAGAGTTGGGGGTGAAGGGGCTTGCGTGGGCGACGTTCATCGCGCAGGGAGCCGCCTGTATTGCCGCGATGGTGTGGCTGTTCGCAAAACTTGCCGCTTTGGTCAGAAGCGAAGACGCGGAGTCGGGCGGCAAGAGCGTGCTCTTTTCGTTCTCGCAGCTCAGATCGATCCTGCACATCGCCGTGCCGAGTATGCTCCAACAACTCTTCGTACCGATAGGGCTGTTGTTCGTCCAGTCTGTGGTCAACGCGTTTTCGCCCGCAACGGTCGCAGGATATACCGCCGCGGTAAAGGTCAATACTATGTGCGTATCGTGCAATACAATGCTCGGCAACGCGATGAGCGCGTTTACCGCGCAGAATCTCGCCGTCGGAGCAAAAGACAGGGGGCGGAGCGGATTGAAGTGGGGCATAGTTCTCGCATTGGCGCTCGCGGCGGTGTTTATGGTCGTGTCGCTCGCGTGTTCGAGGTTCCTGATAGGGCTGTTCGCAGGCTCGGAGGACGCGGATTTCGATGCGATGGTCGTTGCGGGAAAAGAGTTTCTGACGGTGACGTCGCCGTTTTATCTGCTCGTCGGAGTGGAACTGGTCTTCAACGGTATGCACCGCGGCGAGAGCAAAATGCTGCTGTTCATGCTCGCGACGGGAGGGGATCTGGTATTCAGAGTGGCGCTTTCGTATCTGTTGGTGCCGTCGCTCGGTTTTACGGGCGTATGCTGGGCATATTCGATCGGTTGGATAGTCGGGTTGGCGTTCGCTCTGGGCGGATTCTTCGTCAGCGGGAGGAAACCTATATCGTACGAAAAAAACCTCCGTTAGATCGGAAAGACGCGGGGAGCGCGCCTGCGCCTGCGCCGCGATCGGCAAAATATCGGCGCGTCTGTCGGGGAAGCGGCGCGGATCGTTGTGCAAAATCCTCAACATGGCTGCCGTTTTAATATCTCTTTAATATCCCGTGCATATAATAGTTAGGCAAACTAACTAATTTCCGTTTTGTCTTGTGTTGACAGGCGGAATATATTATGTTATTTTGTATCATATATACGTCGTGTATACGACGTGCGACTGCGCGCGGCAAGATCGGTGATAATAAATTTTCGGAGGGACGGCAAGGTCCTATGAAAAAGACAATAGTCAAATACTATACCAAATACTGGCTGATGATATTGCTGTCGACGGCTTTTTTGGTATGTCAGGCGCTGTGCGAGCTGCAGCTGCCCTCTTATATGTCGGACATAATCACGTCCGGCATCGCCGTGGGCAATATGGATCAGATCTGGTCGATCGGGATCCGTATGCTCCTCGTCGCGCTCGGATGCGCGGTCTCGGCGGTTCTGGTCGGCTACTTCTCATCCACGGTGGGCGCGTCGCTTGCGCGCGATCTGCGTTACGACGTATTCGCCAAGGTCGGAAATTTTTCCGGCGCTGAATTCGACAAGTTCTCTATGTCGTCGCTGATAACGCGCGGTACCAACGATATCACCCAGATACAGATCTTTTCGATCATGTTTCTGAGATTGGTGATGTTCGCCCCCGTCATGGGCATAGGCGGTATAGTCAAGGCGGTCCGGTTCAGCGAGGGCATGACCGATCTTGTCATCGTCGTCGGCGTAGCCGTCGCCGTGCTGCTTGTCGCGATAGTCGTGCTCATCGCCGTGGTCCAGCCCAAGTTCAAACAGATGCAGACCAAGATAGACAGGGTTAACCAGGTGGCTCAGGACGAGCTTGCGGGACTCATGGTCATCAGGGCGTTCAACACGCAGGCACACGAGGAAGAGCGCTTCGACAAAGCCAACAAGGACCTCATGAAGACGTCGCTTTTCGCCTATCGCGTAATGGCGATCCTCAATCCGGCGATAACGATGGTCATGTTCGGAGTTAGCATCGCGGTCGTATGGATAGCCGCTTTGAGCGCCGAGGACATCACCGTCGTGGGCAACATGATCGCGTTCATACAGTACGCCACTCAGATCATAATGTCGTTCATGATGCTGTCGATGGCATTCGTATTGATGCCGCGAGCCGCCGTGTCCGCTTCGCGCGTAGCCGAAGTTCTCGATACGGATATATCGGTGGTCAACCGCGAGCATACCGTAGACGCTCCCGTGGACGGCGACATAGTGTTCGACGACGTCGCGTACAGCTACGGAGGCGCGGAAGCGGTCAAGCACATCTCGTTCACCGCGAAAAAGGGAGAAACGACCGCGATAATCGGTTCCACGGGATCGGGTAAATCGACTATAATCAACCTCATTCCCCGCATGGCGGACGTCACGGAAGGCAAGGTCACCATCGGAGGAACTGACGTGCGCGATTTCGACCTTAAAAAACTCCGCGCGGGGATCGGATTCGTTCCGCAGAAGAACGTGCTGTTCTCGGGGACGATCGAGAGCAATATCAAGTATTCGGACGACGGCATGAGCGACGAGAGGATGGTCAAAGCGTCGGAGATAGCGCAGGCTTCGGATTTCATATCGTCGAAAGAGGACGGATATAAGAGCGAGATAGCGCAGGGCGGCGACAACGTTTCGGGCGGTCAGAAACAGCGCATAGCGATCGCGAGAGCGATAGCCAAAGACTGTCCGATATACGTATTCGACGACAGCTTCAGCGCGCTCGACTTCAAGACGGACGCGGCGCTGAGACAGGCGATCAGACAGGATCTGTCCGACCGCACCGTCGTCATCGTCGCGCAGCGCGTCGGCACCATACGCGGCGCGGACAACATAATAGTGCTCGACGACGGCGAGATCGTGGGACAGGGCAGACACGAAGAACTGCTCAAGACCTGTCCCGTATATCTCGACATCGCCAGATCGCAGCTGTCGGAGGAGGAACTCGGGATATGAAAAACGAAAGTGTGAAAAATATCCGCAGGAACCGTCCTCAGATGGGGCATCCGGGACCCGGCGGCGGACCGCGCGGAATGATGCCGGGCGAAAAGGCTAAAGACTTCAAGGGCACGCTGCTCAAGACTTTCAGATACATGAGGCACGACGTATGGACGATCGTCATCGCGTTCGCTTTGGCGATAGCGAGCGTCATACTCACGCTGACCGTGCCCGATATCCTCGGCTCCGCTACGGACGAACTGCTCGGCGGAGCGATACAGAAAACCTATTACAACGCCGCGGTGGAAATAAGGGATTCCATTCCCGATATCACCGAAGAACAGCTCGAGAATATGGGCATAGCTCCCGACGCTACTCTCGGAGAGCTGATAGACATGGGTTATCCTCTCGGGGATGTCGACGAATCCATGCTGGACGTAAAGATATCCGCTCTGCTGTCCGCCAGGGATGCGCAGACGGTAGGCGAGTTCTTTAACGCGCTGGGACTTTCCGAGCGATTCTCCGTAGCCGAGAGTTATCGCGACAGGGTCATGACGACGTCGATGTCGGAAGCGCCGCAGATAAACACTCAGGCGATCATCGACATACTGATCAAGATCATCGTGCTTGTCGGCACCAGCGCGCTGGTCGGTTATGTGCAGGGATTTTTGCTTTCGGGCATCGCGCAGAGAGTGTCATACCGCTTCCGCGACGACATAAACCGCAAGATGGCGAAACTGCCTCTCAAATTCTATGACACCACGACCAACGGCGAGGTGATGAGCTTTATCACCAACGACGTAGACGCGATCTCGACCGCGCTCAACCAAAGTTTGTCGCAGAGCGTGACCGCGGTCACGACCATAATAGGCGTGCTCGTGATGATGTTCAGGATAAGCTGGGTGCTCACGTTGATAGCGTTGGTCATGATACCGATATCGTTGCTGATAGTCATGCTCATCGTCAAGAGATCGCAGAAGTTCTATCTGATGCAACAGGAGTTTCTCGGGCACGTCAACGGGCATATCGAGGAGACTTTTGCGGGGCACAACGTGGTCAGTCTGTTCAACGGAGAGGAAAAGACTCTCGCGGAGTTCAAGGAATTCAACGACAAACTGTACATCTCCGCGCGCAACTCGCAGTTCTTCTCGGGTATGATGATGCCGGTAATGTCGTTTGTCGGCAACCTCAATTACGTTATATGCTGCGTTGTGGGCGGCGCCATGGTCATCAGCGGATTCGGCGGGCTGACGGTAGGTAATATCCAGTCGTTCATCCAGTATTTCAGGCAGTTCAACCAGCCGATAAACCAGATGTCCAGTATCGCCAACACCTTCCAGTCCACGGTCGCCGCGGCGGAGAGGATATTCGGATTCCTCGAACAGCCCGAAGAGAAGGAAACGGGCGACGCCGTTGCCGAAAACGTGCGCGGAGACGTGAGTTTCGACCACGTGCGTTTCGGTTACGATCCCGAGAAGGTCATCATCAAGGATTTCAGCTGCGACGTGAAGTCCGGACAGAGGATAGCGATCGTAGGTCCCACAGGAGCGGGCAAGACGACGATAGTCAAACTGTTGATGCGCTTCTACGAACTCAACGGCGGCGAGATATGTCTTGACGGCAGGAATATCAACGAATTCACACGCGAAAGCCTGCGCGACAACATCGGTATGGTGTTGCAGGATACGTGGCTGTTCAGCGGCACGATACGCGAGAATATACGTTACGGAAAACTCGAAGCGAGCGACGAACAGGTCGAACGCGCCGCAAAGATCGCCTGCGCGGATCATTTTATCCGCACTCTGCCCGGAGGGTACGATTTCCGTATCAATTCCGACGCCGACAATATTTCGCAGGGACAGAAACAGCTGCTGACGATCGCGCGCGCGGTATTGGCGGATCCCAAAGTTCTTATCCTCGACGAAGCGACGTCGTCGGTCGATACCCGTACGGAAGTGCTCATACAGCAGGCAATGGAGGCGTTGATGCAGGGCAGGACCAGCTTTATAATAGCGCACCGTCTGTCCACGATACGCAACGCCGATCTGATACTCGTGCTCAGGGACGGCGACGTTGTGGAACAGGGCAATCATGCCGAACTTCTGGCTCGGAACGGTTTCTACGCCACGCTGTACAATTCGCAGTTCGAAGAATGACGCCGCCGCGGTATGCGGACGAAAGGGACCTCGGTGCGGGGTCCCTTTTTCGGCGGTACGACCGGGTATAAAACGCGATCGCGGAGCGCGCTCGCCGAGGCGTGAGGTCGCGTGACCGCGTGCAAAAATTTCGCCCGAAAAGACGAAATATCCGCATTCAAACCGTTGACAAAACGCAAGCGCGGTGCTATCATATGGGCGAACTTCGGGAGAGGTTCGTAAAAACTTAATAAAGGAGGTGACGGCTATGAGATATTGGCACACTTTCAGAGAGTACGTCAGGCACTACGGTCTCTACATCAGATTGTGGTAAGGGGTGCTCGGAGGTTATGAGGAACAATGCGAAAGCATTGTGTTTTTTTATATTTTGCTATTTTTCAGATTCGTTTACGATATTACGATATAAGAGTCCGGCAGAAAGAGCCGACGGGGACTGCGGAATTACTATATCCGCATTGCGGCGGCGCATGGCGCAGGCGTACGATCCGCGTCGCTCAAAGTGCGCTATGTCGCCGCGGACCGCGACGATCGATCGGCAAATAAAAAAGCCCGCGCGAGGCAGGCTCAAAGCAGACTGTCCGACGGATCAGTCGTTTTCCCGTTTTTTGCCGAATTTCGATTTCAGCAAAGCGATCAGATCTATGTCTTTGACGGTAAAATACGTGGACAGGATGGGCACGGCGAGGAACACGGCGCCCATTACGATGCCCAGCGAGTAAATGAGATACTGCACTCCGCCCGTGCCGAGGAATGATTGGAATGCGACGACGATATCGCGCACCATCTCGTCGAGGAAAGCGGGCAGCGAAGCTCCCGCCGCGACGGGGATCATCAGAATGAATGCGAGAAAGAGAGGTATCGTCATTATCGTGCTGTATGCGCATACGGCGATCGAAAACACGTTTTTGACCTTTCCCGCAAACGTGCCGGCAGCGGCGGACATCAGCATGATGCCGCAAGCCATCGTAGCGACGACGACCACGTACTTGACCACGAGATTGGGGATAGAGTCGATATACGAGAGCCCGACGTCGGCTCCGAGCGTCTGCAACAGGGTAAGGATGCCCCATATATTCAGACCTGCGGCTACCAGTATCATTGCCGCTTGCGTAAGCTGTTTTTTCTTTCGGCTGTCCATGATCTCCTCCCGAATTTCAAATATGCAATTATTATAATACACGGCAGAAGCGCCGTCAACGGTTGCCGCGAATTTTTGCGCCGTCCGCGGACTTCGCGGCAGAGAGGACTGCCTGCGTCATACGTATACGATGGGACGGGGGAGGGCAGAAACGGCAAAACGCCGCAGAAAGCGTCAATAAGAAAAATTTTTTTATCGTTATCGTGTCGTATCGCGGCGGCGCGTTCGGACGGATCGGCGTTATGTAAAATCAATGTAAAATCCGTGTTTGATAAAATACAAATCACGATGTTAAAAGTTTAACATATCGCTGCGAAACGGGAATAAAATCGTTCAAACGGCATTTTCGAAGACGTTTTTTTGTAAAACGAAACGGAGCTGTATATGGATAAAACGGTACATAAATTTTATATAAAACGGGATCTAATCGATTCAAATTTTGCTGTCAAAACCGCCATTTTCAACGCAAATGGGCGTTTTCGCGCGTAAAATTCGGAAAATTGCGGTTGACACGACAGGCGGGATAATGATACAATGAATCGAAAATGTGTTATTAATGTGCGTATGCGCGTATTAAGGTGGTGAAGTATGGGAAAGAGAAAGAGGACGATCGTTGCGCTGACCGTGGTCGCGGTCATGATCGCCGCGGCGCTGTCGGGAGTCGTGTTCACGGCGTGTTCCGAATACGTCGACGTCACGTTGGACTTCGACGGCGGCACGATAGGCGGCAAGACCGAAATGACGTTCACCGTCGCCAGGGGATCGGAGATCGATCTCGGGGCGTACATACCGCTGCGTCAGGGCTACACGTTCGATACGTGGAGCGACGGATGGCCCGGGAGTCACAAGGGCATATATAAGGTCAACCGCAGCGTTACGCTGAAGCCTAACTGGCAGCGTTCGGGCACCGCCACCACGTTGGACGCGGTCTCGGCGATCGTTTCGTCGCTTGCCGCGGGCGAAACTTATTCCTTCGCTTTCGGCGGAACGGGGACGAATTCCGCGGGAGAGCGCACGTATCTGTCGCTTAAAGCGAACATCGAAAACAGACAGAAATACGAGATAGCTTTCGAACTTTCCGACGAAACCTCCCGCAGTCTCGGGCTTTATATCAAAGACAACGTATTCTATATATATACTCCGGAATTGGGCGGAGTCGCGCTGGCGGACTTCGACCTCGACTATCTGCTTTCGGCAGTGACGGCGATACCCGAGCTTGCCGGCAACGCTTTGGGAGATCTTTCCGTTGCGGGACTTCCCGTGACGACGCTGCTGGACATGGTATTCGATATGTTCGCGAAGACGACGAGGATGTCGGCGGACGGGCAGACAGTCTGGACCGTAAATATCAATCCCGTCGGACTCAGGTCGATATCTTCCATTCTCAATCTCGTCAATCTCGATTCTCTGCTTGCTCAGGCGGGGCTGAATATCAGCGTGCAGTCGCTGCTTGACTGGCTGTTTCAGATACTGCCCGATATCGATATAGTGCTCAAAACGACGATAGACGACGCGAGCGGGACGATCACGTCGCTTGCGGCGACGGGAGATACCGCCGACGAGAGAGTATTTACGTTCACCACGCAGGAGGCGTCCGTTACGGGCGGCGCGCAGAACATAGTTCCCGACGAAATAACGGGATATGTGCCGATATCCCTCGGCAACATATCGCTGAGCGCCGACTTTACGGTCAACAACGACGGCGCGGATCTCGGCGCGTTGATCAACGCTCTTACGGGTACGAATACCGTTCCCGCGGGGTTGCTGACCCTTGACAGCGCGCTCGGGTACAGGCTCACGCTCAAAACAGCGATAGACATAGCGCAGTCCGAAAGCGGTGATAACAATCTGATAATGGCGGAGATAGACTCCTATGCCGCGGACGGCACGGCGCAGCCGTTTATCGGGGCGTATTATAAGGACGGCGCGCTTTGGATAGACGTCGCCGCCGCGCTCGGTCCCGTCTACGGAGGCAAGGGCATCAAGGTAGAGATCGCTCTGGACAGATTGGTCGCGGGAGTCAAAGATCTCGTGCACGGCGCGCTCGACGGCGTACTCGGCACTCAGGCGCTCAGGATCACGGACGCCGCGCCGTTCGAAGCGGCGGGCGTGCTGGCGCTTTCGCAGAGCGAGAACGGCGATTACTACGTGTCGGACGGATTGCACAATTTCCTGCAAGCCGTGTTCGGCGTATTCGGCATCAGCGGGGACAAGGTCATCCTCGAACACGGCGATACCTACGACAGACTTACGCTGAATATCGACAACGCATTCATACGCGCGCTTGCCGCTTCGTTCGGTTCGGCGCCTTCCGTTCCCGATTTCGGTACGGTCGCGCTCAACGTGACCGTGGACGACTCGGGAACGACGGTCGATCTTGCCGCCGATCTGCACGGAGTGAGAGCCGATCTCTCTTTCACGGGCTTCGAATTGGGAGCGCGCCCGTCGGAAGAGGGCTATGACGACATAGAGGATTATATCGCCGAAAAGATAGGCGACGAGAGCAAATATACTTACTCGGTAAAAGAACTGGTCGCGTCGCTTCTTTCAGGCGTTTCCGCAGACGCGTCGGTCGGGCTGACGGTAAAAGCGGGAGAGTACGATATTGCCGACCTGTTATCGCTTTTCGGGCTTCAAAGCACGTCTTCGACGGTGTGGACGCTCGAAGAAGATATCGTCGTCGACGCCGTTTTGTCGGCGGACGTGTCCATGGATCCGGTCACGAACGCTTTTACCGCGCAGGCGGAACTGATCCTTAATTCTCCCGTCGAGGTCGGAGGCACGGTCCTTGCGGACGCAGGCAAACTGATCGGCATATACGCGATGTCCGACAAACTGTGGCTGGATCTTTCGGGGATAGAGCTGTTCGGAGCGGCTCTGCCGGGAGCCGCGGCAGACTTTGCGGCAAGCGAACTCGTCGCCGCGCTTTATTCCGCGGTGGATACGTATCTTACCGTCGACGCGGACGGACTGTTCGGGGGCGGAGATACCGCCGCGGCGCTCGCTCTCATGAACGCCGACGGCTCTTCGGCTCCGCTGAGCGCGGATTCTCTGCTTTCGGCGGAGGGCGCCGCCGTTATTCTCGATTCCGAAGGTTTGCAGGCGCAGCTTACGCTTCAGGCGGTCGCCGCCATGCTGAACGCGTTCGGAGTGGAACTCTCCCTGCCCGAGGGGCTTGAAGGACAGCTCGGCGTGCGGATAGGCGCGGACGGTATATCCGTAAATGCGGGAGCGACGATAGCGACTTCGGGGCAATACGACGCTCTGGGCGCGGCGCTGACTTTGGATATCGCGGCGGACGACGTGCGGACGGGCGTCGCGGGCTTGCAGGCGGAGATACGCGCGGCGGTCGCCGAAAAGACCGCGGGGCTTACCGACGCGAGCTCCGATCTGATGCGTCTGCTGCTCGATTACGTCGGTCAGATGACCGTTTCGGCGCGGCTTGCGCTGACCTCGCAGCAGGGCGCCGATATAGGCGCGTACATAGAAGGACTTTTGTCGGAATATCTGCCTGACGGCACGGACGTGACTCTGTCCCTGGACGATATAGATCTGGAACTCGAAGTCGCTCTCGACAAGGCTGCCGACAGATATTCGGTGGGACTGTATTCCCGCGACGGGGATAACCGTACGCCGCTCGTTTCGGCACGCGTCTACGGGGAGAACGTAGTGGCGACCGTGAGCGGTATAGGCGATTTCATATTGAGAGATACCGGAATCCCGACTTCGATCGCCGAGGCGGTGGAACAGGCTGTCGAAAGGATAGAGGGAACGGATCTGTCCGAGATACTCGCCGGCATACTGCCGGGGGCTTCCTCGGGCGGCAATTCGGGCGCGGCTCCCGATACGCAGCCGTCGGACACGTCCGGTCCGCAGCAGCCTTCGGCACAGGATCCGACGGATATCGTGCTTGCGCTGCTCGGCGGAGTCAGCATAGACGGGCTCGTGATAAGCGCGGCTCTCGACTCGCAGTTGATGTCGGGCATATTCGCCGCTCTGGGGGCAGAGGTCGATTTCCTCTCCGCGGACGCGACCGTCGATATTTTCGGTGGCAGTGCGGACGTATCCGTTTCCGTCGGGGACGACGAACTCGTGCTGGACGTGTCGCTCGCGATAGCGAAGACGGACGCAGACGCGCAGGATCTGGCGTTCGCTGCCGCTTTGGTCGGGGCTTTCGGC
>ERZ1090861.753-NODE-753-length-18580-cov-7.662078_pt1 | contig 18580 bp, 17 predicted proteins | sample MGYA00478482_ERZ1090861 | MGnify/ENA primary metagenome ERZ1090861 (study PRJEB33644, sample SAMEA5815744) | chicken gut metagenome | biome: Chicken; feature: Gastrointestinal Tract; material: Caecum | place: Ireland | collected 2019-01-01 | study: A study of the... | reverse complement strand
ATCTACACGAGCCTTATCGTCGGCAGCGTCAGATGTGTATAAGAGACAGCTCGACAGCATCCTCATCGTCCGCCTGGTCGGGCGCTATGCCGAAAACGCGACGGCTCTCTACGGCCTGTATTCGGGCGGCGCGGCCACGCTGATCAACCTGCCCGTCTCCGTCTGTTACGGCCTGGCGGCGGCCAGCGTGCCCGCCCTCGCGGCGCTGTGCGCCCGCGGCAATGCCTCCGCCGCGGAAGAAAAGGCGCTGTTCGCCGTCAAATGCACCCTCTTCGTCTCCCTGCCGGCGGCCGCCTTTCTCCTGTGCTACCCGTCCCAGCTCGCCGGCTTCCTGTTCCGCTCCATTGCGGGAACGGAAGGGGCGATGCTCGCGCGCCTGGTCCGCGCCTCGGCCCTCTCTTCGGTGTTCCTGGCCCTGACGCAGACGCTCTCTGCCTGCCTGACGGGCATGGGCCGCGCCAAGACGGCCGCCGCGGCGATGACGCTCGCCGTATCCGTCAAACTCATCCTCGAATGCATCCTGCTGCGCGTCCCGCAGATCTCCGTTCTGGGCGCGGCATATGCCTCCGCCGCCTGTTATTTGGTTGCGCTTTTCGTCGATCTGGTGTATAGTATTCGTGAACGGGAAAACCGCACGCGCGCGGCCGGGTACTTCCTGAAATTCGCGCTCGCGGGCGCCGCCTGCGCGGCCGCGGCCTGGCCCCTGCGGAACGCGCACGTGCTCCTCATCTTCGCCGTTTCTTCCGCCGTCTACCTGCTGCTCGCCGTCGCGTTCGGCGCGTTCACGGCTGAAGAGCTGCGCCCGTTCCTAAGGAGAAAACGCCATGATCACGATCGTAGGGCTGGGGTGTGACCCCGGCGACCTCACCGCGGCGGCTTCCGCCGCTCTCCGCTCGGGCGCGAAGGTCATCTTCCGCACCCGCGAAACGCCCGTCTCCGCGGCCGCCTTCGCGTCCGTCGCCGCGTCCGGCGTCCCCCCGGAAACGCTGGACGGCGTGTACGGGCGCTGCCGCAGCTTCGATGCCCTCAACCGCAAGCTCGCCGCCTGCGTGCTCGACGCCGCCAAAGATGGCGACGTCGTTTACTGCGTGGACGGCAGCGTGACCGAAGACGTGTCCGCCCAGATCCTCCTGCGGCGCGACCGCACGGCGCGCGTGGCCGACGGCGTCTCCAAATCCTCCGCCGCCTTCGCCGCGGCGCGCGTTTTCTGCCGCGACCGCTGCGCCCTGTCCGCCTACGGCATCCGCGAAGGGGCGCGGCCCTTCCTGCCCCTGTGCGTGTACGACGTCGACTGCGCCCTCGTCGCCGGCGACGTCAAGCTGCGCCTGTGCGACCTGTTCGGCGACGAGGCGCCCGTCTTTTTCGTGCGCGGCGGCCGGGCGAAAAAAATGAAGGCGTACGAGATCGACCGCCTTCCCGCCTACGACGCGACCTGCGCCGTCGTGATGGGGGAGATCCCGTTCCTGCAAAAAGAGCGCTTTGATTACGACGACCTCGTCGCCCTGCTGCGCCTGCTGCGCGCGCCGGGCGGCTGCCCGTGGGACAGGGCGCAGACGCACGAGAGCATCCGCCGCAACATGATCGAAGAGGCGTACGAACTGGTCGACGCGATCGACCTCAAAGACGACGGCAAGATCTGCGAAGAGACGGGCGACGTGCTCATGCAGGGCGCTTTCCACTCCGTTCTGGCCGAAGAGCGCGGCGCCTTCACCCCCGAAGACGTGACCAGCGAGGTGTGCCGCAAACTCATCTTCCGCCATTCGCACATCTTCGGCAAAGACCGCGCCGAAAGCGAGGCGGGCGCTCTCTCTGTATGGGAAAAGAACAAGGCCGCCGAAAAGGGCCAGACCACGGGCGCGCAGCGCCTGCGCGACGTGCCTTCCGCCTTCCCCGCGGCGATGCGCGCGCAGAAGGCGCAAAAGCGCGCCGCCGATTACGGCTACGACTTCCGGGATGCCGCCGAGGCGGCGGAAAAAGTGGGGGAAGAACTGGCCGAGCTGCTCGACGCCCTGCGCGGCGGCGACGCGGCGCACATCGACGAAGAGGCGGGCGATCTGCTCTTTTCGGCGGTGAACGTGGGTCGGCTCGCGGGGGCGGACTGCGAAGAGAGCCTGCGCGCCAGCACCGACAAGTTCATCGCGCGCTTCTGCGCGACCGAGGCGCTGATCGCCGCCGACGGCAAACAGATGCGCGGCCTTCCTGCCGACGAGCTGTGGGCGTATTACGAGCGCGCCAAAGCGGCGGAAGTTTCCGCTGCGGAAAAGCTCTCCGGCAGGGGAAACGCGGGCGAAGCAACGCCCTCCTCCGCGGCGCCGCAAGCGGCGTCTGAAGACGGCTCGTCGCCGAAAAAGGACTGACGTTCCATGAAAAATGTGACCGCTTTGGGCGCGCCGCTGCGCATCGGAAATACATACACCGCGCCGAACAACGTATTCTGCGCGCCGCTGGCGGGGTATACCGATTTCGCCTTCCGCAAGCTGTGCTACGCCTTCGGGGCGGGCCTGTGCTTTACCGAGATGGTCAGCGCCCGGGGCCTGCTGTACAACAACGAGGCGACGCGCCGCCTGCTGTACAAGGACCCGTCCGAACCGCAGACGGCGGCGCAGCTGTTCGGCGGCGACCCGGACGTGCTGCGCGCCGCGTGTGAAAGCGAAGACCTCGCGCCCTTTGCCGTCGTCGATCTGAATATGGGCTGCCCCGTGCCCAAGGTGTTCCGCAACGGGGAGGGGAGCGCCCTGCTGGCCGACTTTCCGCGCGCCGCAAAGATCGTTTCCGCCTGCAAAAAGAGCGGCAAGGCGGTCACCGTCAAATTCCGCATCGGGCTGGACGCGGAGCACATCGTGGCGGCGGACTTCGCAAAACTGTGCGAGGACGCGGGCGCCGACATGATCACCGTGCACGGCCGCACCCGCGACAGGATGTACGCGGGCGAGCCCGACTATGCCGCGATCGCCGCGGCCAAAAATGCCGTGCGCATCCCCGTCGTGGCCAACGGCGGCGTCTTCACGCGCGCGGACGCCCTCGCCATGCTCGAAAAGACGGGCGCCGACGGCGTGATGCTCGCGCGGGCGGCGATGTACGACCCGCACGCGTTCGCCGAGGTGCTGGGCGGCGGCGGAGACTGGGACCGCCGCGCGGCGCTCGAGGGGCAGATCGCGGACATGCTTCCCTTCTACGGGGAACGGTTCACGCTGGTGCAGGTGCGCAAGCTGGCGGCCTTTTACCTGCGCGGCGCGCGTGGCGGGGCGCGCTGGCGCGCCCGCCTGCTGGCCTGCCCGAGCCTGGAAGAGCTGCGCGCTCTTTTCGATGAAATCTTCGGCGGCGGCGCCGAGGATTTGACATCCGTCCCCTGAAATGATACACTGATTTTATGATTTGCAGCGGGATCAACGAACAAAATCCGGGCCGCGCCGGCTATACGACGATGGTGCGCCGCTACGCGGGGCGTTGGAAGGACCGGTTCTGGGAGATCGACTTTCTGCGCGGGCTGTGCGTCGTGCTGATGGTGTTCGACCACTTCATGTACTGCCTGTGGGACGTCATGCCCGTCATCAACGGCGTGCTCGGCACCTCGCTGTTCGACGGGCTCCGCCCCTTCGCGCTCGAATACTGGAACTGGGACCTGCGCAACAACGTGCGCGAGGTCGTCATCCTGCTCTTTTTTCTGCTCTGCGGGATCAGCTGCACCCTCACGCGCGGCAACTTCCGCCGCTTCATCCCGCTGGCGCTGGTGGCGGCGGGGCTTTCGGCCGTCACTTCGGTCATGTCCGAGCTGACCGGCTCGAACATGACCATCTTTTTCGGCGTCATCCACATGATCGCCGCGGGCGTCCTGCTCTACGCCGTCATCGACAACGCCGCGCAGGCGGTCGGCGGCGCGCTCCCGCAGCGCTGCGGCCGGGCGCGCTTTGCCCTGCGGCTTCTGCCCGGGCTGGTCGGCGTCGGGCTCCTGGCGGCCTACCTTGCCCTGTGGGGAGACTGGTATGCGGCCAGCCCCTGGCACTTCGTCTCCACCTATACGCCCCCGGAGGGCCTGTCGGACGGGCAGAAGATCTTTCAGTCCGTGTTCATCGAACTGCGCGGCTTCCGCATCGAACGCTTTTACGGCGGCGACTATTTCCCCGTGCTGCCCTATGCGGCGTTCATCCTCATCGGCGGGCTGGTCGGCATGTTCGCCTACCACACCCGCGCGCGCTGGGCCTTTTCGCGGCTGAACGGCGCGTGGAACAGCGGCCTCTGTTTTTTCGGCCGCCACGCGGCCGTCATCTACATCGCGCACATGGTGGTCATCCCCGCCGTGCTGGCGATCCTCGCGGCGGCTTCGCTCCTCTTTTCCTGATCCCGCTCTGCGGTACAAGATAAAAACAGCTGCCTGCGCGCCGCGGCCGCGGGCAAATCCATGGCAAAGGTCCTGTTTATGAACGCACTTCCCGAAACCTGCTCGATGTACGACGCCGTTCTTCTCAATCTTTCGGACAGCGCCGTGAGCGACGCGATCTCCTTCTACGGAAAAACCTATACCTTCGAACGGGTGTTTTCCCTCATCGACCGGCTGGCAGACAACCTCGCCGCCGAGTTTTCCATCGGCAAGGGCGACACGGTCACGCTGTGCATGCCCAACTCGCCCGCGGCGCTGCTGGCGTTTTACGCGGCGAACAAACTGGGCGCGGCGGTCAACCTCGTGCACCCGTACATCCCGCCCGAAAAGCTCAAAGAGAGCGCGGCGCGCACCGCGAGCAAGCTCGTGCTGGTGTACGACCTGTACAAATGCGGCCATTACAACTTCGGCGTGCCCACGCTGGTGAGCGACAGCGCCCGCTACATGGGCGCGGCTGGCAGCCTGTACTACCGCCTCACCCAAAAGCGCGCCGCTTTCGGCTACCCGTGCTTCGAAAAATACCTCAAAGACCGCAAAAACCCGCGCATGCCGGCGGCGTCGTTCGGCAAAGACGAGCCGGCCGTCTACCTGGCCAGCGGCGGCACGACGGGCGAGCCGAAGATCATCGCGCACAACAACCTCGTGTTCAACCGCCTGTGCGCCAAGGCCGAAGAATTTCTGAGCGAACCGCTGGAAAATTACACGGCGCTGTACAACGTTCTGCCCATCTTCCACGGGTTCGGCCTGTGCATCAACATGCATATGTGCATGATGATGCGCCGCACCAACGTCATGTGCATCCGCTTTTCGGCCAAAATGAGCGCGCGGCAGATCGTCAGAAGCCGCGCCAACATCCTCACCGGCGTTCCGACCATGTTTCTGAAGCTGCTCGCCGAGCCTTCCTTCGTCAATGCCGACCTTTCCCACATCAAAGACGTCTACGTCGGCGGCGACAGCGTGCCCGCCACGCTCATCGAAGATTTCAACGAGGCGCTCGAAAAGGGCGGCAGCAGCGCGCGCATGTACGTGGGCTACGGCCTGACCGAAACGGTCACCGTGTGCCTGGTGAACACCCTCGCGCACCACCGCGAAAATTCCATCGGCTACCCGCTTTCGGGCACGCGCGTGAAGATCGTGAAGGACGGCAAGGAAGTCCCCGCCGGCGAGGTGGGGGAGATCTACCTCTCTTCCGACCAGTTCATGCTCGGCTATCTTCATGAAGATTACTCGCCTTTCGAGGTCATCGACGGCGTGAAGTGGCTGAAAACGGGCGATTACGGCTGGCTGGACGAGGACGGCTACCTCTATTTCAAACAGCGCATCAAAAACATGATCAAGGTGAGCGGCGTGCCCGTCTACCCCTCCGAGATCGAAAGCGTCGCCATGCAGTGCGCCGGCGTGAAAAAGGCGTGCGCCGTCGGCGTGGAAGACGCCGTGAAGGGCCAGGTCGTCCGCCTGTACGTCGAATGCCGCGACGGCGCCGACCGCGAGACCTGCCGGGAGGAGATCCTGGCGCTGTGCCGCCGCCTGCTCATCGCCTACGCCGTGCCCAAAGACATCGTCGTCCTGGACCGCCTGCCCGTGAACCTGATCGGCAAGATCGACCGCAAGGCCCTCGAAGAGCGCGCCCGCTGACCGTCCGCGGCCCCGGGGCGCCCGCGCGTCTGCGCCGCGGGCAAGATCAGAACAAGCGTTACCGCCCGCGCGCGGCCGAGGCCGCCGCGCGGGCGGTTTTTTCTGTCCCTGCGGGGCGGCGGCGGTGGTTTCGGCAAAAGTTCCGTTTTTTCGCGCACGTGCGGCAATTTTCGTCTCCGCGGCTATCGTATACTGGTGGAAAGTATTGATCGTTTCACAGGAGCAAGGCATTGGCGCGCAAGATCGTTCTCACTTCCGGCAAGGGCGGCGTCGGCAAGACCACCGTCGCGGTGAATCTGGGCATGCGCCTTTCGGCGATGGGCGAGCGGGTCATCCTGGCGGACGCCGATTTCGGGCTGAACAACATCGACGTCGTCTGCGGCGTCGAAGACCTCTGCCCGTACGACATCGTCGACGCCATCGAGGGCCGCTGCCGCCCGCGGCAGGCCCTGGCGCAGCACCCCGAATACCCCAACCTGTTCGTGCTCGCCTCCAACCATACCGACCCGGGCAAATACATCTCGCCGCAGGCGGTGCGCCTCATCCTCGACCAGCTCGCGCCCCGCTTCGACTACGTCCTCATCGATTCGCCCGCGGGCATCGAAGGGGGCTTTCACCGCGCCGCCGCCGCCGCGGACGAGGCGCTCGTGGTCACCACGCCGCACATTTCCTCCCTGCGCGACGCCGACAAAGTGATCGCCGTGCTGCAGAGCTACAAGCTCAAGAGCATCGATCTGGTCATCAACATGGTGCGCGGAGACATGGTCGTCGGCGGCGAGATCCTTCCGCCGCGCGAGATCGCCTCCATCCTGAAGATCCCGCTCATCGGCATCGTCCCGCAGGAAGACGACGTGTTCCTCGGCGAAACGGGGCGGGGCGCGCAGAAGGCCTTCCGCCTGCTGGCGGCCAACGTCGCGGGGCATACCCGCAAACTGTACAACGTTACCGGAAAGTACGACGGCTTTTTCGGCAGCATCCGCCGCTCGCTGAAAAAGAACCTGTAGCAGCGGCGCAAGCCCCGTGCGGGGGCAAAGGAGATCGCCATGAACAGACGCACCGACGGCGCCGAACGCGCCCGCACCCTTCTCGAACGCTCCGCCGCGCCCCTCTCCGCCGAGTGCGAGCGCGTGCTCGAACGCGACCTGCGCCGCGTTCTTTCCGCCTATTTCGAGCTCGAAGGCGCGGTCGAACTCCGCGTCGGCCGCGGCGAAAAAATCGAGATCTCCGTCCGCGCGCAGGCCTCGCGCGCCCGCCCGTTCGGCGTTCTGGGCTGAACGCGCTTTTGTTTCATTCGCACATTTTGCGCTCGTTTTTGGGCAGAATATACAAGATATTGTATTTTCCGGCGAATGTTGCAAAAGCGACAGTTTTTTTTTGCCAAGGTGCTATAATAGTAAGGAACGAAAAAACACAGAGGGGCAACTACCGTGCAAGTCATCAAAAGAGACGGAACCGTCGTCGATTACGACCGGGCAAAGATCGCGATCGCCATCGGCAAAGCCAATGCCGAAGTCGAGCCGCAGGAACGGGCGGAAAAAGGGGAGATCGAGTCCATCCTTTCCTACATCGAGGGGAAGAAAAAGCGCCGCATGCTCGTCGAGGATATCCAGGATATCATCGAAGAAAAGCTGATGGAGCAGGGCCATTACAGCCTCGCCAAAACGTACATCATCTACCGCTACAACCGCGCGCTCGTGCGCAAGGCGAACACCACGGACGAGGCGATCCTCAGCCTCATCTCCAACGCCAATAAAGACGTCATGGAGGAGAATTCCAACAAAAACGCGCTCGCCGCGGCGACCCAGCGCGACCTCATCGCGGGCGAAGTGTCCAAAGACCTCACCCGCCGCATTCTCCTGCCCGAAAAAATTTCCAAGGCGCATGACGAGGGCATCCTGCATTTCCACGATGCGGACTACTTCATCCAGCCCATCTTCAACTGCTGCCTCATCAACATCGGCGACATGCTCGACAACGGCACCGTCATGAACGGCAAGCTCATCGAAAGCCCGAAGAGCTTCCAGGTCGCCTGCACGGTGGTCACGCAGATCATCGCGGCGGTCGCCTGCTCGCAGTACGGCGGGCAGTCGGTGGATATCCGCCACCTCGGCAAATACCTGCGCGTCAGCCGCGATAAGTTTGAAAAGCATTTCCGCGAAACCTGCCCCGAGCTGACCGACGAAGAGGTCGAAAAACTGGTCGCCGACCGCCTGCAGGACGAACTCAAGAGCGGCGTGCAGACCATCCAGTACCAGATCAACACGCTGATGACGACCAACGGCCAGTCTCCCTTCGTCACCCTGTTCCTGTATCTGGACAAGGACGACGAGTACCTCGAAGAGAACGCGCAGATCATCATGGAGATCCTGCGCCAGCGCTACGAGGGCATCAAGAACGAAAAGGGCGTCTACATCACCCCGGCGTTCCCGAAACTGGTGTACGTGCTCGACGAGATCAACTGCCTCAAAGGCGGCAAGTACGATTACATCACCGAATTTGCGGTCAAGTGCTCGTCCAAACGCCTGTACCCCGATTACATCTCCGCCAAAAAAATGCGCGAGATCTACGAGGGCAACGTGTTCAGCCCTATGGGCTGCCGCTCCTTCCTCTCGCCCTGGAAGGACGAAAACGGGAACTACAAGTTCGAAGGCCGCTTCAACCAGGGCGTGGTCTCCATCAACCTGCCGCAGATCGGCATCCTGGCGCAGGGCGACGAAGAAAAGTTCTGGAAGCTGTTCGACGAGCGGCTGGAACTGTGCCGCGAGGCGCTCATGTGCCGCCACCGCGCGCTGCTGGGCACCAAGTCCGACGTGTCTCCCATCCATTGGCAGTACGGCGCCATCGCCCGGCTGGAAAAGGGCGAAACCATCGACAAACTGCTGTTTAACGGCTATTCCACGCTCTCTCTCGGCTACATCGGTCTGTACGAGGTGACCAGGCTGATGACGGGCGTGCCGCAGACCGACCCGAAAGGGGAAGAGTTCGCCGTGCGCGTCATGCAGCACATGCGCGACGCGACCGACCGCTGGAAGAAGGAATCGGGCCTCGGCTTCGCGCTGTACGGCACGCCGGCGGAATCGCTGTGCTACCGCTTCGCCCGCATCGACAAAGAGCGTTTCGGCACCATCGAAGACGTGACCGACAAGGGCTATTACACCAACTCGTACCACGTGGACGTGCGCGAACACATCGACGCGTTCTCCAAATTCTCCTTCGAGGCGCAGTTCCAGAAGATCTCTTCGGGCGGATGCATCTCCTACGTCGAGATCCCGAACATGCAGAACAACCTCGAGGCGATGGAAGAAGTCGTCCGCTTCATCTACGACAACATCCAGTACGCCGAATTCAACACCAAGAGCGACTACTGCCATGTCTGCGGCTGGGACGGCGAGATCATCATCAACGACGACAACGAGTGGGAATGCCCCAACTGCCACAACAAAGACCATAAAAAGATGAACGTCACCCGCCGTACCTGCGGCTACCTGGGCGAAAATTTCTGGAACCTGGGCAAGACCAAAGAGATCAAGGCAAGGGTGCTGCACTTGTAACGTGTTCACGAAAAAAGTGGTTTCGCGCAAATCTTGCTCTCTCCGTCATCCTGAGCGGAGCCGCGCGCAGCGTGGCGCAGCCGAAGGATCTCAACGCCGGAAAACGGCAAGGCCGTCAAAAGCGCTCTTTCTGTCATCGCCATGGTTGTCAAGCATCGGTGCCAAAAAAGAAAGCGGCATTCATGTTTGCAAACCGCCTTTCCCCGGATTTATAATCTATTTGACGTGCGGTTGACCGGGCGCACAGCGGCCGGGCAGCCGCACGGAAAACAGATTATAAGTTCGCTTATAAATCCCCGCCCCGCGGGCAAAAAACGTTTATGAACTTTGCCAACATCAAAAAATACGACGTCGCCAACGGCGTGGGGGTGCGCGTTTCGCTGTTCGTCAGCGGCTGCACCCACCGCTGCAAGGGCTGTTTCAACGCCGAGGCGTGGGACTTTTCGTACGGGCAGCCGTACACCGAAGAGACCGAGCAGGAAATTCTGGAAGCGCTCGACAAAAGCTACATCGCGGGGCTGTCGCTTCTGGGCGGCGAACCGTTCGAGCCGTGCAACCAGCGCGCCCTTCTGCCCCTTCTGCGTTCGTTCCGCGCGCGGTTTCCGCAAAAGACGGTCTGGTGCTATTCGGGCTACACCTTCGATACCGACCTGGCCGCCGGCGGCCGGGCGCACTGCGAGGCGACCGACGAAATGCTCTCTCTGCTCGACATCCTGGTCGACGGCGAATTCATCGAGGAACAGAAAGATCTGAAGCTGCGCTTCCGCGGCTCTTCCAACCAGCGCATCATCGACGTCCCGCGTTCGCGCGCGGAAGGGCGCGTGCGGCTGTGGAAGGACGGCGCTTACTGAGCGCGGCTCCGGTCCGGAGATAAAAGGGGAGGAACCGACATGAACAAAATCAACCTCAAAGTCAAAAAACTCGTGCCCGAGGCAAAACTGCCCGCATACGGCAGCGCCTTTGCGGCGGGGGCAGACCTGTACGCGCTGACCGAACACCCCGTGCGCATCGGCCCGCGCGAGACGGCCGTCATCCATACCGGGCTGGCCGTCGAGATCCCCGAAGGTTACATGGGCCTGATCTTCGCGCGCAGCGGGCTGGCCACCAAAAAGGGCCTGGCACCCGCCAACAAAGTGGGCGTCATCGATTCAGACTACCGCGGCGAGATCCGCGTGGCCCTGCACAACCATTCCAAATACGAACAGAGCGTCGAACCGTACGAGCGCGTCGCCCAGTTCGTCGTCGCGCCCTATTTTGCGGCCGAATGGGAAGAGGTCGACGCCCTCGGCGATACCGACCGCGGCGCGGGCGGCTTCGGCTCGACGGGCAGCCTGTAACGCCGGCGGCGCCGTTCCCGGCGGAAAGGCGTTCCCGAAGATTTCACCGGCCCGTCCCGCGGCGCGGGCAAGGGCCGGTTCATCCGGGAATCAGCGTTTTTGCCGCAATTTTCCGAAAATTTTTTGAAAAACCGCGGCATTTTCGTTTGACATCCCGCGCTCCGCGGTGGTATAGTAACTGCAATCTGAACAAACCGATGAGGCAGAAGAGTAGCGCAAAGCCCTTCGTTCCCAGAGAGTTTTCGGCCGGTGCGAGAAAACAGCGGAGTTTGCGTGAATGGACTGCCGAGGGCATCTTCGAGCCTGCTTGGCAGGGGTAGCGGATGACGCGGCTCTCGCGTTACAGGGAGGGGATATCACTCCGCACGGCGGAACGTATCTGCAATGAGGCGGCAATGGTTTCGTTGCCGTGAAATCGGGTGGCAACACGGTTCATTCGTCCCGAACGAGTGAGCCGTGTCTTTTTATTTTTCCGTACACTTCGGCGCATGCGCATCTGTGCAGCCGAAAATATTTTCAAAGAGGTAACGTACCATGAAAAAGATCCTGGCGCTCGTCCTTTCCGCGCTGCTGCTGTGCGTGGGCGCTCTGGCGCTCTCCGCCTGCGACGACGGCCGCCTGCGCGTCTCCGTGCTGCAATTCGCGCAGCACGGCTCCCTCGACAACTGCTACGAAGGCATCGTGCAGGGGCTGGCGGAGCGCGGCTATACCGAAGAGAACATGAACCTCTCCCTCCACAACGCCAACAGCGATTCCGCCGAAAACACGACGGCGGCGCAGAGCATCATCAACGCCTCGCCCGACGTGGCCGTCGGCATCGCCACCCCCTCGGCGTACGCGCTGGCCAACTTCGCCCGCTGAGACGTGCCCGTCGTGTTCACCGCCGTCTCCGACCCGACCGCCGAAAGCGCCGATTTCCGCGCCTTTGAAAACGTGACCGGCTCTTCCGACCGCCTGCCCGTAGCGCAGCAGCTGCAGCTCATCCGCGATTTCTTCGACGCGAAGGATCACACGGGCACGGTGACCGTCGCCATTGTCTACACGCTGACGGAGGCCAATTCCGTCTCGCAGGTCGCCCAGTTCGAAGCGGCGGCGGCAGAGTACGGCGTCGAGATCATCTCGCGGGGCATCAACAACGCCACCGAGCTTTCCGTCGCGGCGGACGCGCTCATCGGCCAGGGGGCAGACTGCTTCAACAACCTTACCGACAACACGGTGGTGCAGAACCTCAGCATCCTGCTCGACCGCGCGGGCAACATCCCCGTGTTCGGCAGCGAGATCGAACAGGTGCAGAACGGCTGCATCGCCAGCTGCTCGCTCGACTACGTCGAACTCGGCCGGCAGACGGGGCTGATGATCGCCGACATCCTCGAAGGCGCCGACCCCGACGACATCGATTATCTCTACATCGAAGACGGCTACACCGTCGACTACAATTCGGAAGTGATGGCGTCCTGCCAATTCACTCTGCCCGCGGGCGAAGAGTACCAAAACGCCAACGACGTAAAGGCCTGAGCGGAGGAAGCCATGTATTTTCTCAACCAGCTGAGCACCGTCCTGCAGATGGGCTTCATCTACGCCATCGTGGGGCTCGGCGTGTACATCACCTATAAGATCCTCGACTTCCCCGATCTGTCGGTCGACGGCACCTTCCCCCTCGGCGGGGTGGTGTTTTCGGTGCTGCTGACGGCGGGGTGCCCCTGGCCGGTCGCCATGCTCGTCTCCTTCTTCGCGGGGGCGGCCGCGGGGCTGGTCACGGGCGTGCTGCACGTCAAACTCAGGATCAACGGCCTGCTCGCCGGCATCATCACGATGACGGCGCTCGTCTCCGTCAATCTGCTCATCGCGGGCGGGCCGCAGGTCTCCTTTTCGCAGGAAACGACGCTGCTCAACAACGGTTTTCTGAACGGGCTGGCCCGCACGGCGGCGAATTACATGCAGGTGCTGTTCATCCTGCTCATCGTCGCGCTGTGCAAGGTGCTGCTCGATCTCTTCCTCAAAACCAAGAGCGGCTTTCTGCTGCGCGCCACGGGCGACAACCCGCAGCTCGTCACGCAGATGGGCAAAAATACGGACAACTACAAGATGCTCGGCCTGTCCCTGGCCAACGGCATCGTGGCGCTGGCGGGCAGCCTGTACTGCCAGTACAGCGCCTCGTACAGCTCCAACATGGGCACGGGTACGGTGGTCATCGCCCTCGCGTGCGTCATCATCGGCTGCGTCATCGCCAAGCACATCCGCGTCATGGCGAACACGACGGGCGTGGTCATCGGCGCGCTCATCTACTACGCCATCCTGTCCGTCGCCATGCTCCTGCTGGGCAGCGACTACACCCGCCTGATCGTGGCGGTGCTCTTCGTCATCGTGCTGCTCTTCGATACGGGGCTGATCGGCCGGACGGTGAAAAAGCTCTTCCGCAAGCGGAACAAGGAGGACGGCGATGCTCGAGCTTAAAGGGATCCGCAAAGTCTTCAACCGGGGCACGCCGGACGAAAGCGTGCTGTTCGACGGCTTCGATCTTTCGGTGGCGGAAGGGGAGTTCGTCTCCATCGTCGGCTCCAACGGCTCGGGAAAGACCACGCTGCTGAACCTCATCAGCGGCACGGTCGCGCCGGAGGCGGGGCGCATCTTCCTGCGCGGGCAGGACGTGACCGCGCAGAAAGAGTTCGTGCGGGCGCGGCGCATCGCGCGCGTCTTTCAGGACCCCGCCGGCGGCATGGCCGGCGGCATGACCGTCGCCGAAAACATGGCCATCGCCGAAAACAAGGGCCGCCGCTACGGGCTTTCGGCAGGGCTGAACAAAAAGCGCGTCGCCGCCTACCGCGACCTGCTGCGCCCCCTCGGGCTGGGGCTGGAAGACAAGATGAACGTGCCCGTCGGCGCCCTTTCGGGCGGGCAGCGGCAGGTCCTGACCCTGCTGGTGGCCACCATGACGCCCGTAGACGTGCTGCTTTTGGACGAGCACACGGCCGCGCTCGACCCGAAAACGGCGGAACAGACCATGGCGCTCACCGACGCGATCGTGCGCGAAAAGAAGATCACCACGCTGATGGTCACGCACAACCTGCGCTTTGCGGCCGGCTACGGCACGCGGCTGTGCATGTTCGACAAGGGGAAGATCGTTCTCGACGTTTCGGGAGAAGAAAAGGCGCAAAAGCAGGTGGACGATCTGCTCTCGCTGTTCAACGAGATCTCCGTCGAATGCGGAAACTGAAGGCGGAGCGCCGGTTTTTTTGGAAAAACGCTTGTTTTTTCGGAAAAAGATGGTATACTAAAAGAAAAAAACAAGGAGCGAACACCATGGCAAAGTACGTTTGCAGCGTCTGCGGCTACGAATACGACGAAACGACGGGCGATCCCGACAACGGCATCGCGCCCGGCACCAAGTGGGAAGATATCCCCGAAGATTTCACCTGCCCGCTCTGCGGCGTGGGCAAAGACCAGTTCGACGAGGCATAAAACCGCGCCGGAATACGATGTGCAAAGACAGCGGCGGGCTTCTTAAAAAGCCCGCCGCTGTTTTGTATTCCGTTGAAAAATCTTACAGGGCAGAGCGCAGCTTGCGCGCGTGGTAATAAAAGAGGGAACGGCTCATCCCTTCCTTGGCGGCCGCCGAGCCGACGGTGAGCTTTTTGTCGTAAAAATCGCGCACCGTCTGCAAAAATTCGGGCGAATATTCCTTGTTCGGCCGCCCGAATCGCACGCCGTTCTGCTTGGCGAGCGCGATGCCCGCCGCCTGCCGCGCGCGGATGTTGGCGCGCTCGTTCTCCGCCACGAAGGAGAGGATCTGCAGCACGATGTCCGCGATGAAGCGGCCCATCAGCGAGTCGGAGCGTTCGCGCGTGTCGAGGATGGGCATGTCGAGCACGAGGATGTCGGCACGGATGGTGAGGGTGATGCGCCGCCATTCTTCGGTGATCATCGAGTAATCGCGGCCCAGCCGGTCGATGGACTGGATGACGAGCAGATCGCCCCGCCGCAGCCGCGCAAGCAGGCGGTTGTAGTTGAGGCGGTCAAAATCTTTGCCGCTCTTTTTGTCGCTGAAAATGTTCCGGGCGTCCACGCCGAATTTGCGGAACGCTTCCAACTGCCGTTCCAGGTTCTGGTCGCGCGCCGAAACGCGCGCATAGGCGTAAACCTTCATGGTGACCTCCGCTCTTTTTTGAGAGCATGATAGCAGAAACGGCGGCGGCGGGGTCGAAAAACGCGCATTTTTTTGAAAAATAGCGAAAATTTTGCAAAACTTCGTGCGGCCGCGCATCGGACTGCGCACGATCGCGCGGGGGCGCCTCGAGGCTCTGAAAGGGCGGTGTGCCGTTCTGCCTGCAAGGATGATTGCCGTATCTTGCAAAAAAAAGTCTACTTTTTTTCTACAGACAGACCGGGCTGCCCGGATGCGGTTTTTGTCCGTCGTTGGACCGAACGGGGGCTTGTTTCGCCCGGCGATACGAGCAAAAAGACGGCACTGTACCCGAAAAAGATCAGACGTTTGTCTGTTTTCGACAAATCTTACCGTTTTTATTATAATGAAACGGTTTCCGTTTGTCAATTTGCTTTGCGGCAAAAAAGTCAAGATAAGTAGACAAATTCTGTACGGAGCAGCCGCCGGAAGAGGCCGGTTGCATTCCTTTTGGCTCAGCCGGCGCTGTGCGCGGCCCGCCCCTCGGGCTGCCTGCGCCGCTCAGCGTTGACGCGGGCGTTTTGGCGTCCGTGCGCCCGAAGCGCCGCTCTGCGGCGGACGGGGCGGCCTGCGGGCTGGCACACACACCCTTGCCCGTTCGCAGGCCGCTTACTGCCCGCCGCAGAGCGGGCTTTTTTGTTTCCGCGCCGCGACGCAGAGAAAAGAGCGGGACCGCGGCAAAGATCTTTGCCGCGGTCCCGCTCTGATTTTGGCTGTTCCGTACGTGCGGCCGTTCAGGCGGGGTCGGCCTGCTTTTTCTGCATTTTCCGCCAGCTGAAAAACCCGTACAGGTCATTCGCCAGGAACATGACGAAGCAGATGAGCACGGACAGATACGAAAGATCTTCCGCCGAGGCCAGCGACCACAGCACGATCAGCACCACGTCGTTGGCGGCGTAGGCGAGGGGGAACCAGGCGCTGCGGCGGAAGGTCAGGTACACGGCGACAAAGCTCGTCGTCACCGAGACGGTGCTCGGCACGAGGTTGGTCGTGTGAAAGGCGCGCAAAATAAACCAGAACGCGACCGTGACGGCGACGGTGGGCAGGATCATCCACAGCAGTTCGCGGCGCGGGATGCGGTTGACCATGACCTGCGCTTTATTGCCGCGGTAGGGGTTGCGCAGCCAGGTGATCAGCGCAAAGACCGCCATGGGCGCCGTCATGCCCAGGTAGGTGATCATCTCGCCGTAATAGGCAAAGGTGTACGAGATGATGCCGTACAGCACGCTGAACACGATCATCAGCGCCTGCCCGACCGGGTTGCCCTTCGCGTTGAAAATGAGCGACGTCGCGCCGATGAGCGAGGCGGCCAGGGTGAGATAGTTTTCGCGGTCGAACACGGCGAAGGAGACCGCGATCAGCGCGAGAGAAGCGCCCCAAAGCAGCCATTCGCCGGCGGTAAAGTAGCGCAGCAGTTTTTTCATGCATCCCTCCGCAAAAAAACGGCACCCGCCGCGCACATCTTCCAAGACCTAACGACGTGCGCACGGATGCCGAAGCATCGCTGCCCGGTGGCAGCCAGACGATTTCGATTTCCGGCCCAGTATAGCATAAGAAGGGGAGACGGTCAATCAAAATCGCGCCCCTTTTTCATTTTTATTCTATGCGGAATTTTGGGAACGGGCGTTTCGGCTTTCGGAAAAAACAGACAAAACCCGGAAAATCTGTTGCATCAGTGAACGTTTTGTGATAGAATGATAAAACAAGGGCAAGGCCTTGCCCTTTTTCCCGCAGGGAAAAAGGGGTCGGAAAAAAGGGATCGGAAGCTCTCTGCGCCGAGCGCAGGATTTCAATACCAGCAGGAGGTTTTTACCATGGCAGAAGATCAGAACTTCGAACAGCCGTCCGCGGAAACGCCGCCGGACGGACAAGTCTCCGCCGGCGCGGGCGGGGGAGAGATGGTGACCGTCAAATCGCCTTACAAAGGCTTTTTGGGCAAGGTCGACGGCTTTTTCGGCATCACGAAGATGGGGTCGAATTTCCGCACGGAGATCGTGGCGGGGCTGACCACCTTCATGACGATGGTGTACATCCTCATCGTCAACGCCGATATGTTTGAAGGCGTTGGCGGCAGCAGCATCACCTTCGGCGCGGCGTACATCTTTACGGCGCTGGGCGCCATCGTCGGCACCATGCTGATGGCGTTTCTGGCAAGGATCCCCTTCGCGCAGGCGCCGGGCATGGGCCTGAACGCGTTTTTCGTGTTCACCGTCTGCGGCGTGATGGGGTACAGCTACGCGAACGCGCTGCTCATCGTGCTGTGTTCGGGCGTACTGTTCCTGATCCTGACCATCGTCGGCGCGCGCGAAATGATCGTCCGCTCCGTTCCAACGGCCATCCGCATCGCCATCCCCGCGGGCATCGGTCTGTTCATCGCCTTCGTCGGCATGCAGAACGCGGGCATCGTGGCGCTCGATATGTCCACCAAAGTTACGCTCGTTTCCTTCAACGTGCTCAACTTTACCACCCCCGGCGCCGACATGATCGGCGCGGCGGTCGCGCTCCTGTCTCTGCTGATCATCGCCGTTCTCTCCAAACTGAAGATCAAGGGCGCGATGATCTTCGGCATCGTCGGCAGCACGCTGCTGTACTACGCGTTCGTCGGCATCGGCTATGCGGCCGGTTCTGAATCGTGCAAGGCCGTGTTCGACGCGATCACCTTCTCCAACCCCATCCAGGCCTTTTCCGATTTCGGCACCCAGGCCTTCGGCAAGGTGTTCACCGAGGGGTGGAAGAACATCCCGTCCAGCAAGATCTTTGACTTCATCGCCACGCTCATCGCCTTCGCCATGGTCGACATGTTCGACACCATCGGCACGCTGATGGGCACCTGCCAGGCTGCCGGCAAGGAGAGCGGCCTGCTCGACGAGACCGGCGAAGTGAAAAACATCCGCAAAGCGCTGCTGTGCGATTCCATCGCCACCTGCACGGGCGCCATCTTCGGTACCTCGACGGTCACGACCTTCGTCGAATCTTCCGCAGGCGTCGCCGAGGGCGGCCGCACCGGCATGACCTCGTTCGTGGTGGGCGTTCTGTTCATCATCGCCATGTTCCTCAGTCCCATCGCGGCGCTCATCCCGTCCGCGGCGACGGCCGGCGCGCTGATGTACGTCGGCGTGCTGATGATGGGCAACGTCGTCAACATCGACTGGAAAGACCCCGCCGCCGCCGTGCCCGCGTTCCTGACCATTTCGGTGATGAGCTTCACCTATTCCATCTCGTACGGCATCGCGGCAGGCTTCATCTCGTACACGCTCATCAAGCTGTGCACCGGCAAGGTCAAGGAGATCAGCCCCGTCACCGCCATTCTGGCGTGCGTGTTCCTGTTCACCTTCCTGTTCACGCACTGAGCGGCCGTTCCGGCTGCCGCCCGCTCTGCGGGCCGGAAAACTGCACTGTGCCGCCGCGGCCCCGCCGCGGCGGTTTTTGCGTGCGCGCATAACCGCGCGATCGCCGCCTGCGCTCCCTGAACGGGATCTCTCCTTACCCCCCGGGGGGA
>ERZ1090861.752-NODE-752-length-18619-cov-5.887578_pt1 | contig 18619 bp, 18 predicted proteins | sample MGYA00478482_ERZ1090861 | MGnify/ENA primary metagenome ERZ1090861 (study PRJEB33644, sample SAMEA5815744) | chicken gut metagenome | biome: Chicken; feature: Gastrointestinal Tract; material: Caecum | place: Ireland | collected 2019-01-01 | study: A study of the... | reverse complement strand
CTCTTTCAGCCGCCGCCATATCCTCTTGCGGCGGCTGAAAGCACAAAAGCCTTTCCCCGGATCCCACAAAATCAATGTCGCTCCGCACAGCCGTTTTTCCCCTGTCCGCGGCCGTTCCCATTCGGAAATGCGCAACGACGTGCGCCGCGACATAGTATAAAAGAGAATCCATACATTATCGGAAACAGACGTTTCCCGAGGAATTCTATGACAAAACTTCTTATCAAATTATTCGTGAAAGACAGCCGGAATGTCTCGGATCCCGCCGTCAGACAGCGCTATGCCATGCTGGCGGGCATCACGGGAATCGTGCTGAATCTGCTGCTGTTTGCGGGAAAACTGACCACGGGTATTCTCGCGGCTTCCGTCGCCGTCATCGCGGACGCGTTCAACAATGTCTCCGACGCCGGCTCGTCCGTGATCACGATCATCGGGTTCCGGCTGGCGGGAAAACACGAGGACAAGGAACACCCGCTGGGCCACGGCAGGCTGGAATATGTCAGCGCTTTCATCGTCGATATGCTGATCATTCTCGTCGGCGCGGAGCTTCTGAAATCCTCGGTGGAAAAAATTATTTCCCCTTCTCTGCCGGCCGTGAGTGCCGCCACGATTGTACTGCTGGTCGCCGCCGTACTCGTCAAACTCTGGCTGTTCTTCTTTTATCGCAAAATCGGGAATCTGATCGATTCCGCCGCGGTGAAATCCACGTCGATCGACAGCATTTCAGACACCGTCGCCACTTCCCTGGTACTCATCTCCACCCTTGTCGCGCGCTTTGCGAACGTAGGAATCGACGGCTGGGCGGGGATCCTCGTCGCGGGCTTCATCCTCTTCACCGGCATCAAAGCCGCCAAGGAAACCATCGATCTGTTGCTGGGAACGCCGCCCGAACCGGCGTTTATACAAGAGCTCAAAGACTTTGTCAAAAATTACCCGGAAGTGGTCGGCGTGCACGATCTCATGGTGCACGATTACGGCCCCGGCCGCAAAATCATCTCTTTCCATGCGGAAGTGCCCTCCGACAGCGACATCAATTACGCGCACGACGTCATTGACTGCATCGAGCGGGATATGCACGAAAAATTCGGATGTATCGTGACCATTCATCTTGACCCCATCGTCACCGGAAACAAGGAAGTGGACGAAATGCGCCGACTGGCCGAAGAGACGGCCAAAGAAGTGGATTCGTCTTTCACCATTCACGATTTCCGCATGACATCGGGCGGAAAGCACATCAACCTTATTTTCGATCTGTCCGTTCCCACCGACTGCAAAATTCCGGACGGAGAAGCGGCGCAGAAAGTTGCCGAAAAAATTTCCGAAAAAAATCCGGACTGCCATGCGGTGATTCACCCCGAACACCCCTTTGTCTGAGCGGTTCGCAAGAGAAATTCCTCAAAAACACAGGCGCCTCTTTCCGCCCTGTCTGCCCTACCCCCCCTGTTTCCGTTCCCACTCTTGTTCTTTCGCCATGCTCTTCCCTTTTCCCCTGTCCTCTTTCCGTTCTCTCCCCTTCCCCGCTGTCCTATTCCCCATACGCTCCCCGTTCTCTCCAGGTCCTTTTTCCCGCTTCCTTTTCCGCTTTTTTCTCCGCTTTCCGCCTGTCTCGCCCGGCCGGCGATTCCGGAAATTTATCCGAAAAACAACGGTTTTGCGGCCAAGGAGCTTTGAAAAGCGAAAAATGACGAAGAGCGAACAGGAAGAAAAAGGCAAAGAGAATTCAAGAGCGGCAATCATAATCCATGAGGGAGAATGAGGGGGAAAACGAGAAGTGCACACCGCAAAAACCGGGGCTTTGCAAAATTGCAAAGCCCCGGTTTTTCATTTTGTATTTTCCAACAACTTTTATATTTCCCCGTAACCGGCGAAATAAGCGCTCTTGCGAAAGACCTTACTCTTTCCCGAATCCCTTAAACAGATTTTTTATCTCCCCTTCCCCGAGAAAAGGCGCCACCGACGCCAGCCCCGCGAAACTTCCGCCCCCGGCGAGGTAGTCGCGGACCAGCCGTTCCAAATCCTCTTCCCGCATAAAAGGGGCCAGCGCGACAAATTCGGAAGGCGCATAACCGCGGCCCGACAGTCTGTCCACAATTTTCCCGAAAGACTCTTCGTCCATGAAGGGAGCCAGCCCCGCAAATTCCGAAGGCGCATGGCCGCTCTCTGTCAGCCTGTTTACGATTTCCCCGAGCGATTTCTCGTCCATGAAGGGAGCCAGTCCCACAAACTCCGAAGGCGCGTGGCCGGAATCGGCAAATTTCAGTGCAAATCTCCCGACGTCCTCTTCTTCCATAAAGGGCGCCAGCGCAAAGAGGTCGGACAAATTCCACGGCTCGCGCGATTGATTTTCCTCAAAGTTCTTCTGAAACTGTTCCCGCGGAAGAATGGGCGCAAAATCGGCCAGTTCCTCTTTGCTCATCTCGGGCGTCTTCCCTTCCGACATTTCCTCGGCGATTTTTCCGCTTTTTCTCCGAGAGTCCGGCTCTTACCAGAAGATATTTTAACGAAAACGGGAGGGGCATGTCTTTGACAACCGCCCTTCCCTCTAATTTTTTATTTACCGGCGGAACCGTCGCTCTCCGGCCGCCCGGTTGAAATGTGTTCCGTCCCGTCGCCGGCCACTTTCCCGGACAAGACGTCCGCAAGGGTCACGCCGCTCAGATACCGGTCGATCACGCCGTCCAGCTCCCGCCAAAGAGGTAAAGTCCGGCATCTGTCCTTTCGCGGACATTCCTCCCCGCCGCAGGAAACGGGCTCGATCTCCCCTTCCGCCGCTTTGAGAATTTCCCCCACGGAATATTCCGAAGGAGTACGGCAAAGCCGATACCCCCCGTTTTTCCCCCGGCGGCTTTCCAGCATCCCCGCACGGAACAGCGAGGATACGATCGCTTCCAGATATTTGAAGGACACTTCCTGTCTTTCGGAAATATCCGAAAGAGAGACGTATTCTCCCTTTTCTCCATGTTCTGCCAGATCGATCATCACGCGGAGCGCATAGCGCCCTTTTGTGGAAACCATCATCTCCGTCTCCCCTCTTTTCCGTTTTTTATATTTTCCTATCTTTCCGATATGAATTCTCTTCCGACAGTATAACACGGAACGAAAAAAAAGGCAAGCGTCTGAGCCTCTTCTCCGCAGAACGACGAAAAAAATCGGAAAGGCGGCGGAAACGGCACTCCAAAACGCCGCGAAAGCCGCAGACGGGTTAACGGATTCCCTGATGGCGCACGGTGTAACGATCGATATTGCGTTCGAGGATCTCGAGCATGCTCTGCGGGCAGGAAACGCCGTACACTTTGTCCTCGGGGATATCCGCATAGCGGACGGCGTCGTCCAGACGGGTATCGGCCAGTTTACTGCTCCAGCCGCCCGAATTGCGATAGGCGATGATAAGGCGTTTCAAAGACCAGGCGAACGCAAATTCGCACAAAGTTCCCGCGCCGCCGCCGATTCCGACCACGGCGTCCGCATTGGCGACCAGCGCGTTGCGCATCATGTCCAATCCGGTGGGAATGACGATATCCGCATAGGCGTTTGCCGTTGCCGAATCAAACGAGGGCACCAGCGCAACCGTATCCCCCTCGCGATAATTTTCCGATGCGTGCGCGCCGGCAAACACCGCTTCCATCACGCCGCCCATGCCGCCCGACTGAATACGGTAACCATGATCGACGAGAATTTTTCCCGTCTCAAACGCCAGACGGTAACGGATTCCGTCCGGTTCTATTTTTTTATTGCCGATTACGGCGATGATTTTCTTTTTCATATCACTTCCTCCTGTTCGTCGGTTTTTGTTATTATACTCTATTTCCAGGCAAAAATCAACGGGCGGAAAGGAAATTTCCTCCGCCCGTCACATTTTTTCACAAATTTTCTTCCCGCGCCGCTTAAAGCGTCTCTTTCGCCAGGGCATAAGCGCCGTAAATTCCCGCCGTGTTGCCGAGTTTGGCGCCGATAATTTTGACGGGCACCACCGAAGAAGATACATAAATTCTGCTTTCCACCGCCTTTCTCAGCGGAGCAAACAGCGTTTCTCCCTCCGCGGCAATTCCGCCGCCCAGAACAACCGCTTCCGGCCGGAGCACATTGACGAGATTGGAAATTCCCACCGCGAGATAGGCTATGTACTTTTTCACCACGCCTTCCGCGTCTTTGTCACCCAGCTTCGCCGCTTCAAAAGCCGTCCGGCCGTCCACGTTGGAAAGCGCTCCGCCCGCAATTTCCCACATCTTGCTGTTGCAGTTTTCTTCCATGCGCTTCTTGGTCTGACGGATCAGCGCCGTAGCGGACGCATAGCATTCCAAACAGCCGTGATTTCCGCAGGTGCAGAGCAATCCGTCCGCCTCGATGGACATGTGCCCGATCTCCGCCCCCGCGCTCATAAATCCTTCCACGATCTTTCCGTCCAGCACAATTCCCCCGCCGACGCCCGTGCCGAGCGTGATGAATATGCTGTTTTTATAGGCGGAAGCCGAACCGAATTTCGCTTCGCCGTATGCCGCGGCGTTGGCGTCGTTGACGACGCGGACGCGCTTGCCGGTAAGTGAGGCGATACGCTCGCCCAGCGGGACGTCCGTCCAGTTGTAATTGCTCCATTTCAGCACCGTGCCCGTCGCGCTGTCCACAACGCCGGGCGAAGCAATCCCGATTTTTTCCACCTTAGAAAAGGCTATGCCGTTTTCTTCGGCGAGTTCTTCGGCCAGCGTTGCCAGTTTGGCCGCCGTGCCGGCAAATCCCTCCGCCGCATTCGTCTCCACATTCTTTTTGGCAAGAATCTTTCCCTCTTTGTCGAAAATCGCAGCCTTTGCGCTCATCCCGCCCAGATCGATACCGATAATATATCCGTCCATAAACCCTTCCTTTCAGCGAATGAAATTGGTATAAATTTTTTTCTCTTCCGTCGGGACAATGCCCGCCTGACGGCCCGCTTCGATACATTTCAGCAGCCAGACCATATTGCTGCCGAGCACGCGCATGATCTGCATGCCCTCTTCGTCGCGCCGCACTTCGTCCGCGTTGCCGCCGTGCACTTCGTTCCAGTAATTGGAGGAGACCACCGGCATGCAGTTGATCGTAAAATATTTATTGAGGACGTCCAGCGTTGCCGTGCCGCCCGCTCTCCGGCTGCTGGCAACCGCCGCCGCAGGCTTATGGCGCAGATGTTTCCCGCCGCTGTAAAACACCCGGTCCATAAACGCCTTGATCGTTCCGCCGGGCGAAGCGTAATGCACGGGCGAACCGAAGATAAATCCGTCCGCTTCCGCCGCTTTCAAAACAAATTCGTTTACGACGTCGTCCAGAAAACACTTTCCCGTTTTTCGGCAGGAACCGCAGGCGATACAGCCGGAAACCGGCTTTTTGCCCAACCAGAATATTTCCGTTTCCACGCCGCCCGCATGCAGCGATTTTTCAATCTCTTTCAGTGCCGTATCCGTACAGCCGTGTTCGTGCGGACTGCCGTTTACCAGAATCACTTTCATTTCCGCAACCTCCCTTTTTTCTCTATTATTATATCACACTCCGCTCCGTATTTCAATACTATTCCCGGTAAATTTATCTGTTTTTTCAATTCTTTTTATTTTTTGTGTACCGTTTTTTCCTAAGATGTCAGAATGTAGCACTTCCGGCCGTCCGCGCCGCCCTTTGCCGCCTTCGGGACCAACTCCGCAACCGCCACGCTTCAGCGCCGGCCGGAAAACCCATACGGCGCCGGCAGGAACCCGAAATGCTCTTTCAGCCAGGAGAGATCGGTCACCCAGCCCTCTACCCGGTTGCGTTCCCGATATTGCCGGTTCGCTTCCCCCAGTGCCTCATGAAATTCCGACTGCGTGCAGCGGTTGACCTTCATGAAATGCTCCATCGCCTCGGCCCCGCGCCCCACCAGTTGGGTACGACTGATGTGAATGACTTCGTGACAGGCGCGGCACACCGCGATCACCGTTTCCAGTTTCTGGATTTTCTGATCGTCGTCATAGCCCCAGCGCTCGTGCGCTTCAAGCCGTTCCGCCGCGCCGCAGATCATACACCTGCCTTCGGCGCGGGCATAGGCGTCTTTGCGCACCCTGTCCCACTGCGCGGGCGAGAGCGCGCTGCGCAGATTCGCATACCAGCACTCCTCCGGAACCATTTCAAAATTCAGTTTATAGCTTTCGCCCATACTTTTCTCTCCCGCTTTGTTCGTCTTTTCTGCCGGCCGTCTGAGCCCGGACCGCATACAGCCGCGGTTTTCACCGTTCGCCGCAACCCTGGGGCGGTAAGCGCAAAAAACTCACCCGCGCCGCGAAGAGCGGGACGACAAAGCGGACAAAATTCCCAGACATTGCCGGAAGGCGGTGGGCAGAGAGACCGAACGCTCGATTTCCCCGAGCGGATACACCGGGAAAGGCGCGGCTTCCGCGCGGACGTGGAAACAGGTCATATCCCAGCGGATATGGGTGAAAATATGGACATACTTTTTACTTTTTTCCACCGTGAATGCAGACATGCCCCAGCCTTTCAGAATTTCCTCCGGGGTTTCTTCCAAAACGGGCACAGAGGGAAATTCGCACATTCCCTTCAATACGCCCGCTTCCCGGCGCCGGACGGCAATGCCGGCAGGCGTCTCGATGACAAAGACAAACACCCGTTCCCGCTTCTTTTCCTTTTTTTCGGGCAGGACGGGAAACCGCGCCTGCGTACCGTGTTCCGCCGCCCGGCAGAGCGAAAAAAGCGGACATTGTCCGCAGGCGGGCGAAAGGGGTTTACAGACAAGCGCCCCCAGCTCCATCAGCGCCTGCGTGAAATCGGAACACCCTTGTCCGGCGGGCGGATAAACGGCGGAAAGCTTTTCTTTGAGATAGGATTTGTAGCGCGGTTCGGAAATGTCCGTGGGATTTTCCGTCAGCCGGGACATCACCCGGAAGACGTTGCCGTCCACGGCGGGAACAGGCTGACCGAACGCGATGGACAAGATCGCGCCCGCCGTATACTCTCCGATACCGGGCAACGCCCGCAAAGCCTTCTCCTCCTCGGGAAAACGTCCGCCCCATTGCCCGCACAGAATTTTTGCCGTGCGCTGCATATTCCGGACGCGGCTGTAATAGCCCAATCCCTCCCAGAGCTTGAGAAGTTTTTCCTCTTCGCAACCGGCAAGCGCTTTCACGTCGGGCAGACAGCCGACAAAGCGGAGATAGTATTCTTTCGCCGCCTCCACGCGGGTCTGCTGCAACATGATTTCGGAAACCCATACCCGGTACGGCGTGGGATTTTCCCGCCAGGGAAGCTGCCGTTTGTTCTTCCGGTACCAGTCGATCAACGGGGCAGGGATGCGTTCAAAGGGATATTCTTCGGTAATCGTCAAACGCGTTTCCCTCCCGTTCATGCCAGCGAATTGAAAAATCCTACCACATCTCCGAAAGAGGGAGAATCGGGAAAGAGAAATTCCCTGGGCGGCGTCAGGGAAGAATCGGCGTTGACGTAGGTGACGTCCGCCTTGCCTTCCGATTTGGGGGTGACGAGGCAGTTTCCGATGCCGACAAACGCGCCGGGATAGCCGCTGAAAATGCTGTTGAGCAATTCCACGCCCGTGATGATTTCCACGCCGCTTGCCCCCACCGCGTCAAAACAGGATTTATATAATTCCAGCATACCGTCTCCCCGCGCGTCGGGCAGTTCTTCCAAGCCGTCCAGCACGATGAAAAGGCGCGGAAATCCGGCGTTGAGCGAGCGCATGCGCACCAGCTCGCGCACCGTTTCCAGAGCGGCTTCATAATCGGGCAGGCCGCGGAGATAAGGAACGGTGACGTCGGCGTTTTTCAGGCGGAGCAGTTCCGCATACTCGGCGCGCGGAGAAAGCACCAGAAACATCGCTTCCGAGCGGTCGTACAGACAGGAGAGAACCAGCACCAGCCGGCGTATAAAATTCCCCCTGCCCCCGCCCGTGACGCAGACGTGATGATACCGTCCCGGATTTTCTTCCCGGTGCGCCACGATCACGTTTCCGGGCTCGTCCTTGCCGAGCGGAATACACGCCCGGATCCGATCGAAGCGATAGGAATTTTTCCGGGAAATTTCCGAAAGAGATGCGATAAATTCTTCCGCTTTCATACAAAACTTCCTTCGCGGCTCCGCCGCAACCGTTTTTTAACAGTATACTCCCTTTCTTCCCAAATGTCAAGTTTTCCCGTCCCGCTTCTTTTCTGTCCCCGCCGGCCGCACCCCGCCGGACGTTTCCGGGAATAAATACAACAGGAAAACGCCTTCGGGAACCCGAAGACGCTTTCCTGAAAATATATAAGAGAGAAAATAATGAAAAAATATAAAGAGAATTGTGTGAGCTGATTGAATCGGGCCAAACGCCGGCAATTGCCGACAATTTTCCATCCGACAGTTTTCAGGCGTCGGACGGTCCGGCCCGGCGAAACCGATACTCTCCCGCGTGTCCGCCGATGAAACGGAACTTTCCGCAATCGCCGTATCCGTTACGCTTCCCGAAAAGCGGCAAAGAAATTATGCCACCGTCTGGAAATAAGAGGTGTTGTCAAAAGTCACGCTGAGAACTTTCTGCTTTCCGTCCCGTTCCACCGTAAGCACGACGGAATCTCCCTGCCGCACGGTGAGCATAAAGTCGATGACCTGATACCGACGGGTGATGTCCACCGAATTTTCCCCGAGGCTGATCGTGCGCAGAATATCTCCTTCCTGCAAAATCCCCTCGGCGGCAGAACCACTGTCGACGCTTGCCACGGTCACTTCTTCTTCGATCACGGCTTTCCCGTCCGCATTGATTTTTGCCTTGGAATCCGTGGTTTCCACCGTAATGCCAAACGCAGCTTTTTTCACGGTGCCGCTGTTGTCGAGGATATTGTTCACCGCATATCCTACCTGCGTGATCGGCAACGCATAACCGAAATTATCCACGCTGTCCGAAACATAGTAGTTCCCGAATTCGTCTTTTTTAATCTGATCAATGCGCTTTGCATTGGTTATCCCGATCAGCCGCCCCTGCGCGTCAAACAATCCGCCGCCCGAATTGCCGGAATTGATCGCGGCGTCCGTACGAATGACCCGAAACGTCACGTCCGTCTCATCATCCGCACCCAGCAGAGTCAAATATTCCGAATCCACCGAAACGATACCTTCCGTCACGGAAATTCCCTCGCCTTCCGGATTGCCGATCGCATACACTTTTTCACCCGCCGACAGAGAATCGGAATCTCCGATTTCTGCCACTTCCGCTTCACTTTCCATCAAAATGGAGCTGCCGGAGACTTCGAGAAGAGCAATGTCATAGTTCATCGCGCCGCCGACATAAGTGGCCCGGATCCCGTTTTCTTCGTCTTTGCCCAGACTGGTGTCAAAGGTATTCATATCTCCGTAGAGATAGAGATAAATGGATTCGGAAATTCCCGTATCGCTGTCCGCGTCATAGACGACGTGGTAGTTGGTGACGACATATGCGTTGCCCGCTTCTTTATTCAGTCCGACGATGACGCCGCTGCCCGCCGAAGAGACAATGCTGGTCTGCGTGGTACCGCCGCCGAAAAATCCGCCGCCGATCTTCGTGGTCACCGTAAAACCGCAATACACGCTGACCACCGACATCATGTTATGCGCGATCGTATCCGTATTGTTGTTCTCGGACACATTCACAGACAGATATTCCTTGAGAAACTCCAAAAAAGTCCCCCCATAACCGTTGCTGACCGCGACGTTGTAAACTTCTTCTATATCCAGATCGCTTCCGTCCGAACCGTTTGAACCTTTGAGGCTGTTCAGCCATTCCTGTTCCGTTCCGGTAAAACCGTTTTCCACGGCCACCTGGTACGCGGATTTCGGCGAATTTATTCCGAAATCGCAGGCGGCGAAACCGAACGCCGTCACAACCGCGCAGCTCGCCGCGATAAACGCTTTGGCTATCCTGTTCATTGTCCAATCCTCCCCGGCAAACAATTTCGCGCTCGCTTTGAAATCCCTTTGCCGACCTCGTTCCTTTCATTTTCCGATTCTAATTATAAAGTTTTTTTTCGTTCGTTATTTTATGGTTTTTTGAAAAATTCGTGAACATTGCGGGGCGGAGTTTTTCGCAAAACTCCACCCCGCGACATATGTTGAAACTCTTTCCCGCTCAGAATCCTTCCAGTTCGTCCAGCGTCAGAGAAAACGCGGGAATGAAATGCTCGAAAAAATATTCCACTTCCGGCATGTTGCGGGCGTGCAATTCCTCTTCGATCGTATGCTTTGCCCGCGAAAATTCGCTGTTCCCCGACCGCAGTTCTTCCAGGCACTTGATATACGCGGACAGCTTGTCCGCCGCTTTGACCAACCGGTACTCCGCGCACGATTCGTCCGCGAGCAGATAGGGAGAAATCCCCTCTTTCAGCGGTTCGGGCAACATTTCCGCCATTTTTTCGCACGCGCTCTTTTCCAGTTCTTTATAAGCTCCGCTGATACTTCGGTTGTAATATTTGATTGGCGTAGGCAGATCGCCCGTCATCACTTCGCTGATCTCGTGGTACATCGCATACAACACCGTTTTCAGAACGTCGGCATGGCCTCCGAACACTTCGTTGTGAACGGTGACCAGCGCATGCGCCAGCACGGCGACGCTCTGGGAATGTTCCATGATGTTCTCCTCCCGCGTCGAGCGCATAAGCTGCCAGCGCCGGATAAACTTCATCCTGTCGAGATATGCGTAAAATTCATATCCCCTCACGTTTTTCTTTTCCTTTGTTTCCGTCGTTTTTTTGCATGCAGTCATCGTTCGTCCCTCCCCTGGGTGCCCGCAATTTTCCTTTTCGGGAAAATTGTGCAAATGCGTCCGAAAAACTTGACATTCCGCCGGGCGCGCGCTATAATGATAATACAAATTGAATTGACAAATCCGTCGTGGGTGCCCCTCAAAAGGCTGAGATCATACCATAGAATCGGCAAGGTAATACTTGAGCGAGAGAATCGGTAAACCAGGTTGAAAGCGTATTTTTCGCGCCCGCGCGCCGCAGACAGCGGCAGCGGGCGTTTTTTTGACCGGGAAACGGCGGACAAAGGAGGTTTTTTCATGTTTTCCAACTTACTCTCTGCCGCAAACGCACTCGACAGCTTCGAGCCGATTGCCAAATGGCTGACGATCGGCGTTGTCGCGGCGTTGATCGTCACGGGAATCATCTTATTCTTTGCCGAAAAAGCGACTTTCAAAACTTATTTCCGATATGCTTTGCCGGAATTGTTTGTCTATCTTCTCGTCGTCGGCATCGCCTTCTTCGCACTCGATCTCGCAAAACATTACAGCGACGAATATGCAGAAGAAAACTGGCTGGACAAAGGGATGCTGATCCGCTATGTCCTGATTCCGCTCTGTGTTTTTGCCGCAGTCTCCCTTTTGTCTTTGGCTTTGTTTGCTATCCTCAGCAAAAAGCGTCCTTCCGCCAAAAAAGCCGTGGGAATCATCGGCGGAATACTCAGCGTGATTGCCTTAATCGCCGCACTGGTCTGTATCGCCGTCTATTACAACCTTAAAATTGCAAACGACGGATATTACAATTCCGATACCGCTTCCGTAAAGCAACTGGCCCTTTATCTTTCCGCACTTTTACTGATCGTGCTGATCGTCGGGCTCACCTTCTTCGACAAACAAAATTTCCGCTTCGACACAAAATCTCTGGCTTATGCCGGCGTATGCGTCGCCATGAGTTTTGCGCTCTCTTATATCAAACTCTGGGAAATGCCCCAGGGGGGCTCCGTCACCTTGATGAGTCTGCTGCCCGTCATGATTTATAGCTATATGTTCGGGGCAAAAAAAGGCGTGTTTGCGGGCTTTGTATACGGTATTCTGCAAGCCGTACAAGACCCTTGGCTCATTCATCCCGCACAGTTCCTGCTGGACTATCCCGTAGCATTTTCCACTGTCGGACTTGCCGGCCTGTTCCGGGATGTTAAAGTTTTTGAAAAAATACCTCAGGTCTCTTTTACTCTGGGCGCAGTCATAGCCAGCCTCTTCCGCTTCGTCTCCCATGTGCTTTCCGGTGTTTTCGCCTTCGAGGCCTATGCGGGCGGGAAAAACGTCTGGATTTACAGCCTGGGGTATAACTCTTTTGTCTTTATTGATATTGCCATCGTAATCGTTGCGGGAATTTTGGTGTTCTCTTCCAAAACGTTCGTCCTTGCCATCAACCGGACTGCCAAAACAAAACCGGCTGTTCCGCAAAAAACAGCAAATACCGACGGCGCCGGAACCCCCGATTCCGCCGGAAAGGCCGATTGACTCCGGCTCCGCTTCCCCGAAACGACAAACTCCCTCCGCGCCAGAGCGCCGGGGGAGTTTTCATATACGGCGCGATTCAGGCGCAATCTGTCCGAAGTTTCAGTATACGGCCACTTCGTCAAATTTTTTCTTGTCGATTACCAGCCGTTTCTCTTCCAGATCCACCCGTTTGACCACTCCTCTGACCGCGGGGAACAGGATGCGTTTGCCGTCCTTTTCCAGCGTATATACTTCCGAAGAAAGGGGAGTGATGTCCTTCACCACGCCGAGAAATTCCCCCTCTTCCGTCACCGCGTCGAGGCCGAGAATGTCGACGATATAATACCGCCCCTCTTCCAGCGCCGGGGCGTCCTCTCTGTCCCCCTCGATCTTCTGCCCGCGCAAAAGCTCGGCCGCGTTGCGGTCGGGAACGCCGCGAAGGCCCAGATAGGCAAATCCCCCTTCCCCGATCCGGAACGAGAGAATCCGGTATTCGACGCCGCCGATGTACACCTTCCCGAACGACTTGATATCCTCCGGAAAATCGGTGTAGGTCTTGATTTTCAGTTCGCCGCGGATTCCCTGCGGTTTAAGCACTTCGCCGATGATCAGGCGTTCCATCGCACACTCCCTTTCCCGCGCTTTTCTCTTTGCACGGGCGCTCGTTTCTTCCGTTTTTCCGCCCCGGAAGAAGGCAAACCTATCCGTCCCGGAAAGGGCAAACCATCCCGGAAAGGAATCTCCCTTTTTTATGGGAAAAAGGCTCCCTTTCGGAAGCCCGTATTCCAATCCGTTGCCGCGATTGCCGCGATCGCCGCGATTTCTCGGGCGCGGCAAACTTATTCGGCTTCCTCGGAAGTTTCCGATTCGTCCTCTCTGTTGACGACGTCGCTGCCCTTTTCCTTGATCTCGACGACGTATTTTTTGCTGTCCCGGGGCGTAGCCGCGCGGACGATGGTGCGCATCGCCTTTGCGATTTTCCCCTGCTTGCCGATGACCTTACCCATATCGGAAGGCTGCAGGGTGACGATGATCTCGATCACCCGTTCCTTTTCGTTGACTTCGTATTCGACGCTGTCCTTGTCCTCGGCAAACTGATTGACGATATATTTTACCAAATCCAGCATAATGACCGCCATGACCTCCTGTCAAATGTTTTTTCCGGTCCGGCCTGTGCCGCCGGTCTGCCCGACGGCACGGCTGCCGCAACCGCCGGTGTGCGGCGAAAACGGCGACCGTTCCCCGCAATTCCGGCACAGACAAAACCCTGCCTGCCGGAAAAGGGCTTATTTCTTGGTTTTCTTGGCCTTGGTCTTGGCAGGGCTGAGCTTGGCGGATTTCTCCATCGCCCCCGTCTTCACGAGCAGATTCTTCACCGTCTCGGTCGGCTGCACGCCCTTGCCGAGCCATTCCTTCGCCTTTTCGACGTCCACGGTCAGCTCTACGGGCTCGCAGGTGGGACGATAATGCCCCACGCAATCGATATACTCGCCGCTCATCGCCTTGCGGCTGTCCACGACCACGATACGATAGATGGGGTTCTTCTTGTCGCCCAATCTCAAAAGTCTCATTTTAACCATAACAATACCTCCAAAGTATCTTAAAAATTATTTTTTATTTTTTTCCTGTGTAGTCCCGAAAGCGGGAAAGCTCAGAAGGGAAGGCGAAGCCTGCCTTTGTTGCCTTTCAACTGTTTCATGAGCAGCTTTGTCTGCTCGAACTGTTTGAGCAGCTGATTGATCTCCTGCACGGTCGTGCCCGAACCCGCGGCGATCCGGCGCTTGCGCCGGCTGTCGATGATGGAGGGATTTTCCCGCTCCGACGGGGTCATGGAAAGGATCATCGCCTTGGTCCGCTCGATCTTTTTCTCGTCCACGTCCTGATCGCTCACTTTCAGCTTGCCCATGCCCGGCAGCATACTCATCAGCGACTGCGCGCCGCCCATCTTTTTAAGCATGGCGAACTGTTCGAGGTAGTCGTTGAGGGTGAAGGAATTTTCCTTCATCTTCTGCTGCATCTTTTTGGCGTCCTCTTCCGTGATCGCCTGCTGCGCTTTCTCGATGAGCGACAGCACATCGCCCATACCGAGGATTCTCGAAGCCATGCGTTCGGGATAGAAGGGTTCGAGATCGCCGAGCTTCTCGCCCACGCCGATGAACTTGATGGGTTTTCCCGTCACGGCCTTGATGGAAAGACAGGCGCCGCCGCGCGTGTCGCCGTCCAGCTTGGTGAGGATGACGCCCGTGATGTCCAGGCGGGCGTTGAACGTCTCCGCGACGTTGACCGCTTCCTGACCGGTCATGGCGTCCACCACCAGCAGGGTTTCCGTCACTTCCACCGCTTTTTTGATTTCTTCCAGCTCCCGCATGAGCGTTTCGTCGATCTGCAACCGCCCCGCGGTGTCCACGATCACCGTATCGTACCCCATGGCGGGAGCGTACTCGACTGCCTGTTTTGCCGTCTTGACGGGGCTTTGCGTGCCCCTTTCAAACACTTCGACGCCCGCGTTCTTTCCGACCACCTGCAGCTGCGTGATTGCCGCCGGGCGATAGATGTCCCCCGCCACGAGCAGCGGTTTCTTGCCCTGTTTTTTCAAAAGCACCGCCAGCTTGCCGCACAGCGTCGTCTTGCCCGCGCCCTGCAACCCGCACATCATGATGACCGTGGGCGGCTTGGGTGCGACTTCCAGCTTCGCGTTCTTGGACCCCATCAGCGCGATGAGCTCCTCGTTGACGATTTTGATGACCTGCTGGGCGGGATTGAGCGAGGAGAGAATTTCCTGCCCCACCGCTTTTTCCGAAACCTCCGCGATGAACTGCTTGGCGACTTTCAGATTGACGTCCGCTTCCAGAAGCGCCACGCGCACTTCGCGCATCGCCGTCCTGATTTCCAGCTCCGTCAGTTTTCCGCGCTTGGTCAGTTTTGAAAATATATGATTGAGTCTTTCCGAAAGCGACGCAAATAAAGCCATGCTCCCTCCTTACTCCTTTCCCTGTCCGTTTCCGCGCTCCGTTCCGCCCGCCGCCGGATCCCCGGCCGCGCCCGATTCGTCCGGTATGCCCGGCTCCGCTCCGGATTCCAGAGCATCCTGCAAATCATCCAGCGCCGCACCCCATCCGGGGTGTTCCGACCTCTGCGACTCAATCCAGTTCTGTACGCGGGTGAGACAGCGCGAAAAATCCAGACTCACCTCTTCCAGCGCCTTTGAAAAACCGAGTTTTTCTTCATACGCCCGAAGCTGAGCGCGGCATTTGTGCAGGCAATCGGACACGCTCTGGCGGGAAACACCCTTTTCTTCGGCGATTTCCCCGAGGGACAGATCGTAATTGAAATAAAGATCGGCAATCTCCCGCTGACGGGCGGTGAGCAACGGCCCGTATACGTCCCACAGCCGCAGAAACTCCGCGTCTTTGAGCATATTTCCGGGAACTTCCGGATGCTCCGGAACTTCCGTGACGATCGCCTTATAAAACGTGCGGGACATCCGTGCACCCTCCGATCTCGTTTCGTCCATCATTATACCCGAAAGAAAAACGTCTGTCAAGCGTTTTTACTTGACAGACGCAATTTTTTTGTCATAAACAACCGAAACCGCCGAAATTCCCGGAATTTCCGGCATTTCCGGAATCGTCACAACGACCGGAACCGCACGGATTCAGAAAAGTTGCAGCAGATCGACGAGAATTGCGAACCCGAACAGAAAAATGATGCCGATGAAGTGAATCATCATCTCCACTTTCCGGTTGATGGGCTTTTTGCGGATCCATTCGATGATGCAGAAAATGACCTTGGACCCGTCCAGCGCGGGGATGGGCAAGAGGTTGAACACGGCGAGGTTGACGCCGATGAAGCCCGCGATGTTCAGGAAAGAATAGAGATTGTACGACGCCGCTTCCGCCGTCACGCGGATGGTGGTCACGGGGCCGCCCATCGAATCGATTCCCAGTTTTCCCGTCAGCAGTTCCCCCAGCGAGCGCAGAATGGTTCCTCCCAGCTTCCACGAATACACAAAGGAATCCCCCACGCTGCTCCAGAATCCCTCTTTCCGGTAGGCAAACCCGATGGCGGCCTGTTCGGGATCGAGCCCGAGCGCGGCATACAGCGTCGCGGTGTCCGTCATGTTCCTGAAAGACGCGTCCGCTTTCAGCACGAGATTCAGCGTCCGTTCTTCCCTCGTCAGCGACGGAGTCAGGCGGGACACTTCCGCCGTCACGACGTCCCCCGCTTTCTTGCCGTCCAGCGCGTCGAAATAATCGGTAAGGATATAGAGATCCCGCCCGTTCAGCGACAGTACGATATCATCCGGAAGCAGACTGTCGGACTGTTCCGCCGCGGTCTCCCCGGCGGCCGGTTCTTCCGACGGCGCCGCCATGATATACGACCGCGGCCGTCCCAACCCCGTAAACATGATGACGAGAATCAACAGTGCCAGAAGATAATTCATCGTCGCACCCGCCACGAGCACGATAATGCGTTTCCAGGGCGGCTGATCGTTGAATTTCAGCGTTCCGTCCCCGCTCGCCGCAACCCTGCCCGTCTCGTCCGCGTTTTCCGAACCTGCCTGCACCGCCTGTTCCGGCCGTCCGCACGCCCGCTCTTCTGCCGGCTCCCGTCTCTCGTCCGGAACCGGAGCGGAACCGGAGCCCTCCGCGGTTTGCGGGTCGCTTTTTTCCGCCGCCGGACCGGAAGGGGAAAAACCGGAAAAGACTTCCCCGACGTTTTCGCCGCCCCGCTCCGGCAACGCCGTTTGCGACGGCCCCGGAGTTTTTCCCGCATTTCCCCCGACTTCCGCCTTTCCGCCGTCCGGCTCGTCGGTGTCCTCTTCTCCCTCAAAAGCGCAATATCCGCCCAGGGGGATCAGCCGGAGCGCGAACAGTTCCCCCGTCTTTTTACTGCGCTTTTTCAGCAATGCGGGGCCGAAGCCCACCGAAAATTCGTTGATTTTGAATTTCAGCAGCTTCCCCGCCAGATAATGCCCGAATTCGTGAATGGTCACCATCGCAAGCAGAATCACGACGGCAAGAATCACGCTCCCCACGCTTTTCATCACAGAAACGAAACTAAGAAGATGTGTCAGATTCAATGTCCTTTCCTCACGGATCGATCTTTCCTTGCGGACAGGTCTTTCCTTTTTTAATGTCTTTGATTTCCGCGCCTTTTATGCCCCGTCCGGGCCGTTTTTGCCTTTTCCGTTCATTCCCTTTATATTCGCTTTTGCGGAGATATATTCTTCCTTTCCGCCGATTCCGGCAACTTCGGCGATTTCGTCAATTTCAGAGACTCCTTCAATTCGGAGCGCAGAGCAGCGTTTTTGCCTGCTCCCGCGCGCGGGCGTCCGTCTCCGCCAGCGCCTCGTAGCTGTCGGCAGACATTCTCTCCGTCCGCGAAAGGGTTTCTCCGATCACCCGGCCGATGGCGGGAAAAGAAATCTTTCCGTCCAGGAACGCCCGCACGGCAATTTCTCCCGCCGCGTTCAGGGCGCAAGGATAGTTGTCCCCGCTCTCCGCCGCGCTCAGCGCCAGATCGTAACAGGGGAAACGCTTCCTTTCCAACGGCAGGAAACGAATATTTCCGAGTTTCTCGAAGTCGAGAAAGTCCAGGCCGCAGTCCAGCCGCTCCGGATAGGTGAGCGCAAGCTGGATGGGCAATTCCATCGAAGGATAACTCAGCTGCGCCAGCACCGCCCCGTCCTCGAACTCCACCATGGAATGAACGATGCTTTCCGGCTGGACCAACGTGTGGATTTTTTGAAGGGGCGCGCCATACAGCCACTTCGCCTCGATGACTTCAAACCCCTTATTGAGCAACGTGGCGCTGTCAATGGTGATTTTTGCGCCCATCTTCCAGGTGGGATGGCGCAGTGCGTCCGCGGGCGTCACCCGCTCCAGCTGTTCGGGCGTACAGGCGTAGAACGGCCCGCCGCTCGCGGTGATCAGCAAACGACGGAACGGGGTGTCCGCCCGGAAATGCAATGCCTGCCAAAGCGCGGAATGCTCGCTGTCCACCGGCAGTAACCGCACCCCTGCCCCCTTGATTTTTCTTGTCATCAACTCGCCGCCGCAGACGAGCGTCTCTTTGTTCGCCAGCGCCACGTCCTTGCCCGCGTCCGCCGCGGCAAGGGAGTATTTCAGCCCCGCAAAGCCCGTCGCGGCGATCACCGCCGTCTGACCGTATCCGACCGCCTCTTCCGCCGCCTGTTTTCCGCCGGCAAAACGCACGCCCGCGGGAATCCGGCCCCGGATGCTCTCCGCCGCCTTTTCGTCTGCCAGCGCGGCGTATTCGGGCCGGAATTCCTCCACTTGTCTTAAAAAGAGTTCCGCCGAACTGTTTGCCGCCATGGCCGCAATGCGTAATCTGTCCCCGTGGCGCCGCACCACCGAACAGGTCTGCATGCCGATAGACCCG
>ERZ1090861.750-NODE-750-length-18672-cov-5.812000_pt1 | contig 18672 bp, 13 predicted proteins | sample MGYA00478482_ERZ1090861 | MGnify/ENA primary metagenome ERZ1090861 (study PRJEB33644, sample SAMEA5815744) | chicken gut metagenome | biome: Chicken; feature: Gastrointestinal Tract; material: Caecum | place: Ireland | collected 2019-01-01 | study: A study of the... | reverse complement strand
TTGTTCCCTGTCTGAAAAGATAAAAAAACGCCGCGGCTCCGGTTTTTCCGGAGCCGCGGCTCATAGCGAATTTTATTAGGACAAAGTCATTTTTACGCCTTACGGGGGCGAAAATTCTCAAAGATCATATTATCCACCCAGGGTCTGAGCCGCTCCGCCTGCGCTTCGCTCTGAATGGTCCAGGCAAGCACCGCACGGTTTTCCTTTTTCCGGGCGCGGCGATAAGGCAGATTATAACAGCAATAGCTGACAAAATCGGGCTTGGTGATGAAATTCATGATCATCGTCTTGATCGCCCACGCGTCAAATTTCCAGTGCTTATGCGTATCGGTAAATCCGGACTGTTTTGCCGCCAAGGCCACGGCTTCCTTGACCTGCCTGCGCGTAAGCCCGCCTTCGCAGGCAAAAATTTCCGGCGAAATGTCGAAGTCCTCCAGCGTATCCCGACAGGAAACCAGCACTTCCGGAGAAAAAATTCCCACCGCGAGCTGTCCGCGGAGCACGTCGGGCGCAAGCTGTTTGAAACGGTGCACATAAAAGGGGTTGAAGGATTGAAGGGCATATTCTCCGCGATACTGCTGCATGACATGAACGACTTCGCGGGGAAAGTTCACCACCGTATACAGGTCTTTGACTTCCAGGAGAACGGGAGCCCGCCCGTCCACATATTCGAGAAATTCCTGCAAAGTCATGATCTTTTCCTCCGTACCGCAAAGCCTCAGGTCGGCGAGCTCGCGATAGGAAGTCCGGCTCACCTTGCCTTCGGTGCCGGTCATCCGTTTGAGGTTGTCGTCGTGGATCACCACCAGCGTTCCGTCTTTGGTCCGGCGCACGTCCGTTTCGATGGCGTATCCCTCTTCAATCGCCCGGGCAAAGGCCGCGCGGGAATTTTCGGGAACGCCCTCGTGCAATCCGCGGTGCGCAATGGGGGTTTTGCAAAGAAAACTGTCTCTTACCGTCATATCTTCTTCCTCCTGTCCTGTTCTTCGTTCTTTTCCGGACGAAAGCCCTCTTCCGCCGGAGCGTACCGTATTCCTGTGGTGATTCCTGCAATGATTTCTGTGATGCCTCCCGCAATTTTACCGCTTTTCTTATTTTAACAAAAACCGGACCGAAAGTCAACTTTCCCGGCCCTTGCGGGCCGTTCATCGTTTCGCACACGCTTTTGTCAGAAATTTTCACTGCCGGCGTCCGCCGCTGTTCCAAAAGAACCGGGCACACCCGTTGGGCGCGCCCGGCTTTTTTCTTCCGACCTCTTTTATTCGGTGCGGAGCGCGATGACGGGATCTTTTTTCGCCGCCGCCTGCGCAGGCACCAGTCCGCTGATCAGCGTCAGAAGGATGCTGACGAGCATCATCACCAGCCCTTGCCCGAACGGCAAAGCCGCCAATGTCGCGATTCCCGTGAGCTTTCCGAGCAACAGGTTGATCGGTACGGACAGCAGATAAGTGCCGCCGACGCCGATCAGTCCCGCAAACAGACCGATGAGGAAAGTCTCCGCATTGAACAGCGTGCGGATATCGTGCTTGCGCGCGCCGAGAGACCGCAGTACGCCGATCTCTTTCGTCCTCTCCACCACGGAAACGTAAGTGATGATTCCGATCATCACGGACGACACGATGAGGGAAATCGCCGTGAATGCCACCAGCACATACGTCACCGCATTGAGGATGCCCTGCACCAGACTCATCATCGTCCCGACCGTATCGGTATAGACAATCTGTTCGTCCTCTTCATGGGTATCGTTCCAGGCGTCGAGATAATCGAGAACTTTTTCCTTGGCATTGAAATCGGTGGGATAAAAGGAAATCGAATCGGGCATATCCTTCCCGCCGAGCGCGCGGACCGCCTGCGACTGATCGGTCGTCAGGTATCCGCCCAACCCCGTTCCTTCGTCCTGATACGCATAATAATACTGATTGAGATGTTCAGCGGGAGAGCGGTAAATGGTCAGATCGCCAAACCTGACGGCATTTGCCGGATCGTTCATCCACTGCACGATCTGCGACTGCATATTCGCCTGAATATATCTCTCCACCGTCTCTTCGGTGAGATTCAGCCCGCTGGGCAGACAGCCGTAAGAAAGCCCGTCTTTCAGCCGCAGAATGCCGCTGACCGTGATTTCGATGCCCTGCCCGTCTGCGGAAAGCGAAGTCTTTTCTCCGCTATATGTAAACGGATACAGCCCCGCTCCGTTCTGCTGATAGACGCTGTCGTTAAAAAAGAGAGTGTATTGTTTCCCGACGATGCTGTCGAAATCGATCGTCATATAATCGTCTGCGGCGTCCGTCTCCCCTTTCTCAAACAGCGACAGGAATTTATATTCTTCGAGGAGACCGAGCTGTGCGAGAAGAAGGTCGGTGGCGTCGTTGTTTCCCCCGATCACCAGCACCGCTTCGTCATCCGCGTCGGGAAATTCCCCGGCGATCACATCGTATTGCGAAGAGATGTATTTCCCGTAATCCTCGTCCGAAAAATCCGCCGTGCCCGGCATCTTGTTGACGACGGAACCCAGATATTCCACCAGATAAGCCATCTGCGCGTATTCGGAAGCATGGGTGTTGAGTTCCTGAACATAAAATTCCTTCAACGTGTTCAACGACATATAACGGACCGTGGACGCGTCTTCCGAAATCCCCGTCACCACCCCCGTAAACAGATTGTCGGTAAGCGTCTCCCCGTAATCGTACTGAATGGCGGAACAAAGCGACTCATCCATCGCCCCGATATAATCAAGATATTCCTGCGTGATGGTATTGGTGACTGTCATCCCTTTTGCAATCTTGGTCAGGAAGGAATTGACGTACACTTTGTCTTCCAGTTCAGACAAATCGGGCGCGTCGGCAATGCCGCTCATTCCCGTCATCACCGAAGTGAGATCCAGCGCCGTTCTCGTCACCTGCAACGGATAATAGGACAGCATATCCTCTTCCGTTTTCAGAATATACCGGTTGAAACCGTTGGAGAGCGCCAGCACGAGACAGACGCTGATGATGCCGATGCTCCCCGCAAAAGACGTGATGACGGTACGCCCCTTTTTGGCCCGGAGATTGCGCGCGCTCAGACCCAGGGAAGTGCCCACCGACATCGCCGCTTTTTCCTGCGGGTTCCCGTCCTGCTCCTTCCGCTTCTTCCACGCCTTCACTTGTGCGGGCGTAATTCCCCTTTCTTTCAGCTTGCGTTCCAGCTCTTTCCGCTCCGCCGCGCTGTCGTAAGGATCGGAATCGGAAACGACCAGTCCGTCCTGCAGCCGGACAATGCGGGTGGAATATTTTTCCGCGAGCTCGGGATTGTGCGTCACCATGATGACCAGCCTTTCCCCCGCTATTTCGCGGATCAGATCCATGATCTGAACGCTCGTGGCGGAATCGAGCGCGCCCGTCGGTTCGTCCGCCAGCAGAATTTCGGGATTATTTACCAGCGCCCGCGCGATCGCCACGCGCTGCATCTGCCCGCCCGAAAGCTGGTTGGGACGCTTGTTCATCTGCTCTTCCAGCCCCACCCGGCGCAGCGCTTCCTCCGCGCGGCGGCGGCGCTCCGCTTTGGAACAGCCGGAAATGGTCAGCGCCAGTTCGACGTTGCCCAAAACCGTCTGATGGGGAATGAGATTATAGGACTGGAATACAAAACCGATCCGGTGATTGCGATATACGTCCCAGTCCCTGTCGCCATAACGCCTGGTGGATACGCCCCGGATGATCAGATCACCCGAGGTGTAATGATCGAGCCCCCCGATAATATTGAGGAGGGTCGTTTTTCCGCAGCCGGACGCGCCGAGAATGCAGACAAATTCATTTTTCCGGAAGTCCAGAGAAACCCCTTTGAGCGCATGCACGACGGTACCGGCCGTCTTATAATCCTTTTTGATGTCTCTCAGCTGCAACATAACAAAACCTCCCGGAAATCCCGTCCGCGAGCCGCAATTTTACGGCTGCAACCGTCCGCAACCGTCCGCAACCGCCCCGTGCGGGGCGGCTGTTTCACTTTTTCAGATTCTCCACAGTCTCGATGAACAGATCGCTCAGCTGCATCAGCTGATCAAGTTTTTCTTCGCCCATGTTCTCGGCTATTTTTCCGACGAACTCGCAACAGCTCTTCTTTTCCTCGCTATAATATGCAAGAGCCTTGTCGGACAGTTCGATATAGGCGATTTTTCTGTCCACATCGTCGGGAACTCTCTTGACTATCCCCTGCGATTCCAGCTTGTTCACCATCTGCGAAACGGCGGAACGGGTGATGCCCAGCCTCGTCGCAAGCTGCGTGGAAATAATCCTCTTGCCGCTGTAATCGGCGAGAAGAATCTCCCCCAGAAGCCGCATCTCGGAATTGTTGAAATGCGACCTCGCTTTGGTCAGCGCCACTCCTTCCATCTTTTTCAGCATGGTAAAAATCTTGCCGAGGTACGCTTCATTCCTCTCTTCGTCGTTCTGCCGCACTTTTTCGGCAATCTCTCTGTTTTCTTCCATTATACCGCACTCCTTACTTGAATTTTTTTGAAAACATTATGGAAACGCAAAGCCCTCAAAAAACACAGTCCCGGAAACGCCCGGAAACCCGTCTTTTGACGCTTTTCAACAGAATCTTTTGACGCAGTTCCCGCCTTGTCCCCGGGCCGGAAACCGTCCGGCAAAAGTATGGGAATTTCCGCGTCTTTTCATACGCCTCCCGCGCTCATACGTCCCGCCCCTGTCGTCTCTGCACATTGATCCGCTCCCCGTAATCGGGCGCTTTCTCTGTCCCCTCCAAAATCCCGCTCCGCCCGGCCCGCAAAAATCCGACGGCCGTTTCCGGCGGCGGGCGACAGTCCGGTAGTCTATTTTTAATATAGTGTACTACACCTTTGTGAAAACAAAACACAAGTTTTGTGAAAAGATGAGCAAATATTTCTTCCGAAAGAGTTGTCAACCCGCGCGCCGATGTGTTACAATAATAGAAAAACAAAAAAGGAACGGGGTTTTTATCATGTCTGACAGACTCACCCAATTTCTGGCCACTTCTTACACCGCCTATCACGCGGCGGAAAACGCGGAGGAACTGCTCTTGAAAAACGGCTTTGTCCGCCTGAACGAAACGGACGACTGGACGATTTCGGAAGGCGGAAAATATTTCGTCGTGAGAAACGGAAGCGCGATCGTCGCGTTCACGGTGGGCGCGCTCGATCAGTTCGCTTTCCGGATCGTCGCTTCGCACACCGATTCTCCCGCACTCAAACTCAAAGAAAACGCCGTGACGATGAACGGGCCGTATGCGCGGCTCAACGCCGAAAAATACGGCGGGGGGATCTGGTACAGTTTCTTCGACCGGCCGCTGAAAATCGCGGGAAGGCTGGTCGTCCGCGAAGACGGCGTCATCCGCAGCGAAACGGCGGAAAGCGATTTCTTCGTCACCGTCCCCTCCCTCGCCGTGCACATGAACAGAGGGGTCAACGACGGATTTTCCGTCAACGCGCAAACCGATCTGCAGCCCTTGCTGTCGCTCAGCCCCGAAGGCGCGCCCGATTTCCCCGCCCTGCTTTCCGACAAGGAAATCCTCGCTTACGATCTCTATCTCGTCAATGCGGAAGCGCCCTATTCCTTCGGTATCAACGGGGAATTTCTCGCTTCGCCGAGAATTGACAACTTAACCAGCGTCTGCGCTTCGCTGGAAGCGCTGACCTCCCACGGCGAAAGCGGCGGAATCTGCGTCGCGGCGTGCCTGGACAACGAAGAAGTGGGCAGCCGGACCATGCAGGGTGCCGGCGGTGATTTTCTCGAAAACGTCCTCCGCCGGATTGCGTATGCGCTCAAATTCGACGACAACGAATATTACAAGGCACTGGCGGCCTCTTTCCTCATCTCCCTGGACAACGCGCACGCCATGCACCCCAATCACCCCGAAAAATGCGATCCCACCAACCGGACTCTGCCCGGCGGGGGCGTGGTCATCAAGGCCCACGCGGACAAGGCCTACACGACGGACGCGATGTCCTCCGCCGTCGTCAAAGCGCTCTTCGACCGCGCGGGCGTAAAATATCAGACCTTCTTCAACCGCTCGGATATGCCCAGCGGCGGAACGCTCGGCGCGATCTCTTCCGGGCACGTCGGCGTGCTCAGCGCAGACCTGGGTCTTGCACAGCTCGCCATGCACTCCGCCTGCGAATGCTTTGCCAAGGCGGACTACGACGAACTCATCGGCGGACTGACCGCCTACTACTCCTCCGACATCCTCTTCACGGAAGAGGGAATCGAACTGAAATAAAACCCGCGTACGGCTTCCGGAAATCCGCGGTTCGCCCGCCGTTTGCGGCGCTCTTTTCCCGGCGATCTCTTTTCAGGACCAATATTTTTCAAGGGCCTCTTCCGTCCGCCTTTCCCCTGCGATCTTTCCCCTGTGACCTTTCCGGGCCGCCTGCCGTCAGTTCCTTTTCGGCTGCGGCGACGGGAAGCGTCTGTTTCAGGCCGCCATGTTTTATCGTAAGCCGTTCACGTTTTATTGTAAGCCGTTGCGCTCTGCGCTTAGTTTCACAGGATTCACAATTTTTTACGCAACGGAAAAAGCCCATCGAGCGATGGGCTTTTCTTTTTATCTCTTTTGGGGATTGCCGTTTTATCGCCGCGCCGTTTTATCGCCGCGCCGACCTGTCTCGTCCGCTTATTTGACAAACGCGCGGACGGCCAGATACAGTTCGTAGAGGTCGGCTTTGGAGATGACCTCATACGGCGAGTGCATGGAGATGACGGGCACGCCGATGTCCACCGTATCGATGTTCATCTTCGCGATGAATTTCGCCACCGTGCCGCCGCCCCCGACGTCCACTTTTCCGAGTTCGCCCATCTGCCAGATCACGCCGTTTTCCGAAAAGATTTTCCGGATTTCGCCCATGAATTCCGCGGAAGCGTCATTGGAGCCCCCCTTCCCGCGCGACCCCGTGAATTTGGTAATTCCCGCGCCGCAGGAAAGGTAAGTGGAGTTCAGCGGTTCGCACACGTCCTTGAAATTGGGATCATATCCCGCATTGACGTCGGCGGAAAGGCAACGGGAATTCGCCCGCACTTTGGCGGGATTGACCCCGAAGGACGCCGCGACGGCGTCGATGAGATCGGAAAATACCGCGCACTGCATACCCGTGGAGCCTTCGCTGCCGATTTCCTCTTTATCCGCCAGCACCACCATGACGGTTTTTTCCGACGCCTCGTCGAACAGAGCGGTGTAGGCGGGATAGGCGCAAACGCGGTCGTCATGCCCGTACGCCGCCATCAGGCCGCGGTCAAAGCCGATGTCACGCGCTTTGAAAGCGGGTACCAGCGAGAGTTCGGCGCTGAGAAAATCCTCTTCGCAGAGGCCGTATTTTTCATGCAGAATCCGGAGGAGATTCTCTTTCACCGTCCGGTCTTTTTCGTCCTCCGCGGCCGTATACGGGATATTGCCCAGCCAGATGTTGAGGTCCTCGCCGCCCAGTCCTTCGCCCAGCGGTTTAGCGTTCTGCTTCGCCGCGAGGTGGGGAAGGAGGTCGCTTATGTAGAAGACGGGATCCTTCTCCTCTTCACCGATCGCCACTTCCAGCACGCTTCCGTCTCTGCGCACGACCGCGCCGTGCAGGGCAAGGGGAATGGCCGCCCACTGATACTTGCGGATTCCGCCGTAATAATGGGTTTTGGCCAGCGCGATGCCGTCCGACTCGTACAGGGGCACCTGTTTGAGATCGACGCGCGGGCTGTCGATGTGCGCCGCGATGATCCGGATTCCCTCTTCGGCGACATTGCCCGTGCCCACCCGCAGAAGATAGATATTCTTGCCGCGGTTGTTGTAATACACTTTGTCCCCCGGTTTCAGCTTCCTGTCAAACGAAAAGGGTTTATATCCCTGTTTCTTCGCCGCTTTCTCCACGAAAGCGCACGCTTCGCGCTCCGTCTTGCCGCCGTCGATGAATTTCCGGTACCCTTCCGCATACTCAAAAATCGCCTGCATCGTCTCCGCATCCGCTTTTTCATAGACATTGGTGCGCTTATAGGCCAGTTCGCTCATGGTTTTATCTCCTTCTTTTATTTCTGTTTTCGTTATTTTTTGGTTATCCTTTTTTCATTTTTCAAAGCAATCCGGCCCTTTCCGGCCGTTCGCCCTTTCCGTCGTCAAATCCCTGCCGGCGCCTTTTTCCTCCACCCCGCCTTACGGATTCCTGCCGCCGGGGAAAGAGAAATGAAGCGCCTTCCGCTCAGTGCAGGAAGCCTTTGATGATCTGTTCCTCGGCTTCCTTTTCGGTGAGCCCCAGCGTCATCAGCTTGATCAGCTGTTCGCCCGCGATCTTTCCGATGACCGCTTCATGAATGAGCTCCGCGTCGATGTCATTGGCGGAAAGACAGGGCGCCGCCGTGACCGAAGCCTTGTCCATAATGATGGCGTCGCATTCGGTGTGGCCGTGGCAGGGCGCGTTTCCGTTCATCGTCGAGACGAAATGCTGACGGGAATTTCCCGCCGCAACCGAACGGGAAATCACGTCCGCACTCGCCCCCGCGCCGTTCATATCCACCATAAAATCGGTGTCGGCCTTCTGTTTGCCGTGCGTATAAATCTTTTCCCGGATAATGAGTTCCGCCCCCTCTTTGAGGTCGGCTCTGGTCACCCGGTTGGTGGAATCGATCCCCTTGATCTGCGTGGTTTCCATTTCCATGTGCGCGCCTTCCGCAAGGTGCGCCACCGTCGTGGGATTCATGACGTTTTCACCGTTCCCGTCCCCCTCGCCGTAATGTTTTTCCACATATTTCACCCGCGCGTTGCGGCCCAGGTAAAACGTGTGAATTCCGTCGTGACGGGAAGTGAGATCGACCCCGCCGCAGTTATGAATCCCGCAGCCCGCGACGATCAGCACGTCCGCTCCGTCTCCGATATAAAAATCATTGTACACCATCTCCTGCCAGCCCGCCTTGCTCAAAATGACAGGGATGTGCACGCTTTCGTTTTTCGTGCCAGGCCGGATAAATACGTCTATGCCCGCCTTTCCGTCCTTGCGGGACAAAATTTCTATGTTCGCCGTCGAACTTCTGCCGGCGGATTCCCCGTTTTCACGGATGTTGTAAGCGCCTTCCGGCACACCGTGCAAATCGGCTATTTTCAAGAGCAAATCTTTCTCGATTGCGTCCATGGTGCCCTCCTTTACAGTTTTTCCGTCAACACCCGGCAGGTATCTCCGCCAAGCAATCCGGGCAGAATTTCCTCTTTCGTCCCCGATTTCTCCACCGAGCCGCCCGAAATGACCACGATCCGGTCGGCAATGTTCAGAATGCGTTCCTGATGGGAAATAATGAGGATATTGCCCTGCGTTTTCGCATACATTTTTTCAAAGACATTGATGAGATTTCCGAAGCTCCAGAGATCGATTCCCGCCTCCGGTTCGTCGAACACGGAAAGTTTCGTCCCCCGCGCGAGAATGGTGGCAATCTCAATCCGTTTGAGCTCTCCCCCGGACAGGGATGCGTTCACTTCCCGATCGATATAGTCCCGGGCGCAGAGCCCCACCTCCGAAAGATAGGCGCAGACGTCGGATACCCCCGCGTTTTTCCCGGCCGCCAGCGAAATGAGATCGCGCACGGTCAGTCCCTTGAAACGAACGGGCTGCTGAAAGGCATAGGAAATGCCCCGCTTGGCCCGCTCGGTGACCGACAGCGACGTGATATCCTCGCCGTCCCAGAGAATCCTGCCCTCCGTGGGGCGGATGATTCCCGCGATCACTTTCGCAAGCGTGGATTTACCCCCGCCGTTCGGTCCCGTGAACGCCACAAAGCGCTCGTTCATAGACAGGTTCACGCCGTTCAGAATCGTCCTTTCGCCCTGATCGTCTTTGACCCGATAGGTGATATTTTCAAGTTCCAGCATAATTGACTCCGTAATTATCCGGACGCCGCGGCTCCGGCGTTTCCGCCTTTTTCTCCCAAAAATTTCCGCCGCTTGTCCGTATCTGATAAATTTGAAATTTGTAATGATTTTTTTTCATCCGGCGGACGCACCGGGCAGGCCGCCCCGTCCGCTTTTTCTCAGCCGAGCGCCAGCATCCAGTCGATACATCCCCGGGCATTTTGCAGCAGCTCCGGGTTCATTTCCAGCGGCTCGGCTCCCTCTTTGAGAATTCTGTACACGTCGGGGAGCGTCGTCGCCTTCATGTCGGCGCAGATCAGCCCTTTCGACAGCGGATAGAATTTTTTCTCCGGATATTCAAACCCGAGGTACTCCGCCACGGAATTTTCCGTGCCGATGATGAATTCGCTCTTCGGCGAGCGGGCGACATACTCTATGATCCCCGCCGTCGAACCGACATAATCCGCATAAGCGACCACATCCGGCCGGCATTCGGGATGTACCAGAAGTTTCGCCTCCGGATGCTCCGCTTTCGCGCGTTTTGCGTCCCTTAACGTCAGGGAAGAATGCACGGGACAGCCGCCGAAGAGAAAATGCAGTTTCTTTTCCGGACAGCACGCCTGCACATAGGCGCCCAGATTGACGTCGGGAATGAACAGGATGTCCTTCGCGGGCAGTTTCTTCACGATTTCCGCCGCCGACGAGGAAGTCACGCAGACGTCCGCCACCGCTTTCAGCTCCGCCGTCGTATTCACATACGCCACCGTCATGCAGCCGGGATATTTTTCTTTCTCGGCGCATACCTGCTCCGGGGTAAGCTGTTCCGCCATGGGACAGCCCGCCTGCGGGGAAGAGAGGTACACCGCCTTTTCCGGAGACAGAATTTTCACCGTTTCCGCCATAAAACGCACCCCGCACATCAGAATCGAACTCTGCGGCGCCGTTCTCGCTTTCAGGCTAAGCTGAAAAGAATCTCCGACATAATCCGCAATCTCCGTCACTTCCCGGGACTGGTATGTATGCGCGAGAATGCACAGGTCTTTTTCTTCTTTCATGCGCAGGATCTCTTCCTGCATCTCACGGATTGTCATCGTCTTTTCTCTTCCTCGTAAAATTTCCCGCCGCCCGCTCTTCCCGGTCGGCTGTACTATTATACCACACCGCGCCCCGTTTGTAAACAGATTTCACCCCCTCGATTCGCTATAATTTCATACTAAATTGATAGGAATTAAAAAGGCAGACGAAAACCGGGGCAGACCGGAAAAACAAATGCACTCAGCGGATGATGAGCAATTTTTCCCGGGCGCGGGTGATTGCGGTATACAGCCAGCGATTCCGGTCCTCGCCGAACACGCGGGATTCGTCGAACACGACGACGAATCCGAACTCGGAACCCTGTGCTTTGTGACAGGTAACGGCATAGGCAAATTCAAAGCGGCAGATCGGCTCTTCGGAGACGGCTTTCAGCAGCCGAAGCCGTTCAAAATCGTCCTCATGGACGACGGAGCCGTCCACGAGAGTCACCGCGCGGTCGCCGTAGCCGTAGGCATAGCGCCCTTCGGTGAAAATTCCCGTATCGAAGGGTACGCGCACGCCTTCGTCCGCAAAATCCGCCGTAAAAGACATGGTGGCGAGAAAATCCGAATCAATCCGGATTTCCGAAGCCGTCCCGATAATCCCGTTGACGAGGTGGAAATTGCCCTCTTTGTCCAGCGGTTTTTCCCAGTCGTTGAGGGTGCAGATGAGTTTCTCGCCTTCCAGGGGCAGCAGTTTATCGGGCGAAATTCCCTTGTAACGCCGGATTTCCGCATTGAGCGCCGCGCGCGTCCGGTTCCGGCCGCAGATAACCTGATCGGCCTTGAGAAAGATTCGGCGGCGCTGGGATTCGGAGAGATAATTTCTGCCGATGACGCTGACTTTATCCCCATAGTTGCCGTAGGGAATTATTTTTCCTTCCCGCGCCATGGTGGCAAGCCGGATAATGGGATTATCGGCTTCCTGTCTCACGATTTCCGTCAGCTGATAATCGGGCCGGTCCATCAGTCCGCAGGAGCTGCCCACGGGCGGGAGCTGGGCTCCGTCTCCGGAAAAAAGGCATTTGACGTCAAAGCTCAGCAGATCGCGCAGGACGTCCTCGGCGATCATGGACGCTTCGTCTATGACGATCAGCCGGATTTTCTCATCGATTTTTTCCCGCTTGGTAAACGAGAGGATTTCCCGTTCGACAATCTCCCCGTTTTCATCCACGTCAAAATCGTCCTCATTCCGCATATAGATGAGGCTGTGAACCGTTCCCGCCACCGTGCCGTTGCGGATGAGCACCGTAGCGGCTTTACCCGTCGGCGTCACGAACACCGCCTCCGTCCCCGCTTTCAGGTGCAGTACTTCCCGCACGATATAATCGATCAGAAACGTCTTGCCTGTTCCCGCGTATCCCGACAGGACGAACATGCGGTTATCGGAATTGAGAAACCATTCGGCTATTAAATTCTTCGCTTTTTCCTGGTCGGAAGTGAGTACTCGTTCCATAACAATTTTATTGTACCACATTCCGGAAAAAATAGCAAGAATTTATCAAACGTTTGTTTATTTTTTGGTACAATATTCTCATATCCCGAGGAGGAAAGGCTGTCGGAATCCCCGAACGTCCCGACGGATTTTCCGGAAAGCAAGCCGGAAGGCTTGCGCCGAATCGGGTCAAGGGACACTGTCCCTTGCGGGTGCAGGGCGGAGCCCGCGAACCCTTGCCGTCAGGCACCCGGCGTAAGCCGCTTCCGAACCCCAAAAGCAAACCAAGGGTTTGCGCTTTATTGCCGTCAGGCGCTCCCAATAAAAGCAAGTTCGTCAGACTTGCGCCCGTTGTCGCCAGGCGTTACCCCCAACCGGCCCAACCGCCGAAATTTTTATCGGCGGTCCTTTCCAAAGGACCGCCGACCCGAAGATCATTTCCTGACAAACCGCATCATCAGCATCCTGCCGCCATAGCGCACGGACAATTCGAGAACCCCGTTCTCCACCGGAAAAGTCTTTTTTTGTTCAAAACCCGCAATATCCACATAAACGGTCAAAAGATTCTTTTGCGTGTCATAGGAATACCGGGCTTCCGCTTCTCCCTTTTTCCCCTGCTTTTCCTGATAGAGCAGTTTCATTTTCCCGTCCGGCTGCAACTCGATACGAACGTATTCGAAACGATCGGTCTTTTCCTCCTCGCCCAGAAAAATCCGTTCGCATTCATAAGTGCCGAGATATGGCCGGGAAACGTCCTTCAACTCTCCCAGCGAAGAAACATCGAATAACAGCGCGGAAAGCGCCGCCGCGGAGGCGAGAATCGCACTCCTGAGTTTAATCTGCTTTTTCACGAAAACCAGTATCTGCGTTCCGTGAATTTTTATTCGTTTCCCTTTCGGCTCTGCCGATGTTCCGGCTTCATCCGACCGGACGTTCTCTGTCCTTCCGCTTTTCCTTCCCGGTCCTCGGGAGGCAGATCCGTTGGCTCCGTATCCCCGGAAGCCCCGGCAAGAGAAGGCACTGCTCCGCCCTTTTCCCGCCTGCGGGCAATCCGGCGTGCCAACGAAAACACAATCATCGCAAAGAGCACTCCCGCAACGACGCCCGCAAGATCGATAGCGACATCGGAGAGCATGGGCGCGCGTCCGTCGGCAAAAAATTGCAACCCCTCATCGATAAACGGAGACAAAAATCCGACAAGCGAGGGAATAAAAACTTTTTTCTTCCCCGACGTATAGGCGCGATAGGTAAACGACAACAGCGCGCCCAGCATTGCATATTCCGAAAAATGCGCAAGTTTCCGGATGACATGGCTGCTGACGACAAGCGCGCCGCCCGTCAGGGCGTCGAGAATTTTCTGTACAAACGCGAGCACGGCACCGCTCTGCGCGGAAGATTCCGCCGCATCTTTGAGAGAATTGGAAAAAATCCAAGCCAGAAATGCCGACGTCACAAGCGTCAGCACCGCACAAAGCACCTTCCGTTTCGCGCTCATCCGAGTCCTCCCCGCCGCGACCTGCCCGTTCAGCGATAGCGCCCGAAAAATTTCCGGATCGTCTTCCCGCGCTTTGTCCTGACGGGCTTATCGTCCAGCAACAGCCGCATATTTTCCTGAATTTTTTCAAACGCTTCCCCGAATCCGGCGTTTTCAATGACCGATTTCGCCTCCGTATAACACGGCGCGCGATCGGTCAGGTTATGTGCGTCCGTCCCCAGACAATCCACATAACCGTTCTTGAGCATGGCAAAAGCCAGCCTGCTCTCGTCGCCCGTAAACGCGGACGTATTTACCTGAAACAGACAGCCCAGGTCGCTGAGCGCGGAAAGCACGGCGGGGCTTTTCTGCACTTCCGCATACCGCTCCGCATGCGCAACCACGGGGACGTAATCCGTTTCCGAAACGAAATCCCTCAGCCGGGCATACAATGCCGAATCCCAGGCAGTCAGGAAAGGAAGTTCGATGAGCAAATACCTGGTATCCCCGATTGCCATCGGACAAATCGCTTCGTTGGAGACGACCATCTGTCCGGAAAAATGCACCTCCGCCCCGAGATACACGTCCATTCCGGGCGGAACCAGTTCCTTAATAGAATCAAATGCAGCCGCGCGCGCTTCCAGAAACTGCCGGGGGCTGCGTTTTCTGCCATAATAATGGGAAGTAAAGACAACGCTGTCCACTCCCTGCGCCGAAAGAATTTCCAGAAGTTTTCGGGAAACCTCTGCGTCCTCGGCGCCGTCATCGATGCCGGGCAATACATGAGTATGCAAATCGACCATTTTTCATTCTCCCTGTTTTTCCGGGCCGGCTGTCCGCTGTCAATTTCGGAAAAACATTCATGCTTTATTTTTCGGCGTGCCGTAAAAACGATTGCGCCCGAAAACCGTCAAAAGGAAAGACTTTCCCGGGCCGGAAACCGGCCGAGGAAAAATACTTTCCGGGACAAAAATTCCGCCGCCGGACGGCCGTTCCGAAGTCCTGAGGAACGGCCGTCCGGCTTCAGTTCTCAACCGAAATATCCGACGCCGCTCTCAAAGATCTTCATATCGAAATCGCCGTCGATATTCTTGTACAGATTTTCTCCCGTGCGCTCCGCGTGTCCCATTTTTCCGAGCACCCTTCCGTCCGGAGAGGTAATGCCTTCGATCGCCCACAGCGAGCCGTTGGGATTGTACGGCGAACGCATGGCGGGAACCCCCGAAAGATCGACATACTGCGTGGCAATCTGCCCGTTTGCGCGCAGGCTTTCCAGCGCTTCGGCCGGCGCGACGAATTTCCCTTCGCCGTGAGAAACCGGCACCTTGTACACTTCCCCCACGCGGCACGCGGACAGCCAGGGCGACAGAACGGACGCCACGCGGATATCCGCAATCGTCGAAACGTGGCGGGAAATATTGTTGAACGTAAGGGTCGGAGACTTTTCCGTCAGCGCCGTCACCTTTCCGTACGGCACCAATCCCAGTTTGATAAGCGCCTGGAATCCGTTGCAGATGCCGAGAATCAGCCCGTCGCGCTTTTCCAGAAGCTCCGCTATCTTCTCCGCAATATACGGATTTCGGAAGGTGGTCGCGATGAATTTCCCGCTGCCGTCCGGCTCGTCGCCGCCCGAAAATCCGCCGGGGAACGCGATGATATTTGCCCTGCCGATCGCGTCCGCAATCGCCCTGACGCTCTCCTCGATGTCCGCCGCGGAACGGTTTTTCACGACCACCGTCTCTGTCTCCGCACCCGCAAGGCGGAATTTGCGCGCCGTATCCAGTTCGCAGTTGGTGCCCGGGAATACGGGAATGAACACCCTCGGTCTGGCGATTTTCACCCGGCTGCCCGCATTTGCGCGCACGACAGGCCCGGAGTAATCACAGTTTTTGATCTCGCCCGAAGCGGGCGCCGTTGTCGCAAACACGCTCTCCAACGGGGACAGGTAAGCGTCCACCGCTTTTTGAAGAGAAACTTTTTCGCCGCCGCAGACAAATTCCTTTCCTTCCGCACTTCCGATAAAGCGCTTCCCGGAAACCGCCAATGCGGATTCGTCCTTCACGGACACGATCAGATCGCCATAGCACTCGGTGTACAATTCGTCCGCCGTCATCTCAAACTTCACGCCGACGCCGTTGCCGAGCGCGCTTCTGATCACCGCCGCGCCGACGCCGCCGTTTTCCGCCACCGTCGCAAAAGTAATATTTCCGCTTTGAATGTTTTTATACACTTCGGCATACAACTCTTTGAGCTTCCCGAAGTCGGGCACAAACTGATCATCTTTCGGCACGGGCAGCAGCCAGAGCTTTTCCCCGCCCTTCAGCACATTGTCGATGAGCGCGGACGCTTTGGCGGGCGCCAGCGCGAACGAAATGAGGGTGGGCGGGACGTGAATGTGCTCGAACGTGCCGCTCATGCTGTCCTTGCCGCCGATCGCGCCCAGGCCCAGCCCCATCTGCGCATACACGGCGCCGAGCAATGCCCCCGCAGGGATTCCCCATACTTTTTTGTCCTTGGTCATCCGCTCGAAAAATTCCTGCAGCGTCAGACGGATTTCCCGATAATCCGCGCCCGCCGCCACGACTTTGGAGACGGAGGCGACGATCGAATAGATTGCCCCGACAAACGGACTGGTTTCCATGAGATAAGGGGAATATCCGTAAGCGGACACCGTGCAGACGTCCGTTTCCCCGCCGCAGATTTTCGCGGCCATGGCGATGGCGGGGGTCAGCTGATTCTTTCCGCCCCAGGGCATATACACGCTGCGCGCGCCGATCGTGGAATCGAACATTTCCGAAAGCCCCTTTTTCGCGCAGACGTTGAGATCGGAAAGCACTTTTTCCGTCTCCGCGGCAAAATCCAGGCCCTCCTTTTTATCAAACCAACGGGTCACCCGGTCGGCAATTTCCGCGTCCGCCGTCTGCTTCACGCCGTTGGTGTCGAGGAACGCGCGCGCGATATCCACAATCGGCCGGCCCTTGAAATACATCCGCATACGGCCGGTATCCGTCACGACCGCCACGGGCGTGGCGGCGAGGTTCTCCTCCGCCGAAAGCGCGATGAATGCGTCCACGTCCTTTTTGTCCACGACCACCGCCATGCGTTCCTGGGATTCGGAAATCGCGAGTTCCGTTCCCGACAACCCCTCGTATTTTTTGGGAACTTTGTCGAGATCGATGTCCAGGCCGTCCGCCAGTTCGCCGATCGCGACGGACACGCCGCCCGCCCCGAAATCGTTGCATTTCTTGATCCGCCGGGTCACTTCGCGGTTGAGGAACAGGCGCTGCAATTTCCGCTCGGTCAGAGGATTTCCCTTCTGCACCTCCGCGCCGCAGGTTTCCACCGAATGCGCGTCGTGCGCCTTGGACGATCCCGTCGCGCCGCCGCAGCCGTCCCGGCCCGTCTCGCCCCCGAGGAGCAGAATGACGTCTCCCGCCTTCGGCGCTTCGCGGTACACCATGTCCCGCCGCGCGCCGCCGACGACAAATCCCGTTTCGAGGCGCTTCGCCTTGAAGCCCTCGTGATACACTTCGTCCACAATCCCGGTCGCCAGTCCGATCTGGTTGCCGTAAGAAGAGAACCCGGCCGCCGCGCGCTGGGTAATCGCGCGCTGGGGAAGTTTACCGGGCAGAGTATCTTCCAGCTTTTCCCTGGGATCGGAAGCGCCCGTCACGCGCATCGCCTGATAGACATACGTCCGCCCGCTCAAAGGGTCTCGGATGGCGCCGCCGAGACAGGTCGCCGCGCCGCCGAACGGCTCGATCTCCGTCGGGTGATTGTGCGTTTCGTTCTTGAACATGACGAGGTATTTTTCTTTCTTCCCGTCGATCTCCGCGTCGATGCAGATGGAACAGGCGTTGATTTCGTCCGAAATGTCCAGGTTTTCCAGCTTGCCGTCCTTTTTCAGTTTCTTCGCCGCAATCGTGGCGAGATCCATCAGACAGGGATATTTCTCCGGGCGGCTGCCGTTGAGTTCTTCATACAGCTCCCGGTACAACCCGTACGCCTTCCCGACCGACCTGTTCTCCGACGTGATTTCGATATTTTTCAGCTCGGTGGCAAACGTCGTATGCCGGCAATGATCCGACCAGTAAGTGTCGATCACTTTGAGTTCCGTTTCCGTCGGTTCCCGCTTTTCACCGCGGAAATAATCGCGCACAAACGCGAGATCGGCGACGCTCATGGCAAACCCGACGGTTTTATGATACGCCGCAATCTCTTCGTCCGTCATGTCCAGAAAGCCGTTCACCGTCGCCACGTCCGCGCTCTGCAATGCTTCCCGCCTGAGCGTGACGGGCTTTTCCAACGTCACTTCCTCGCTCTCGACGGGATTGATGAGATGTTTCTTGATCGCCGAAAGCTGCGCGTCCGTCACTCCGCTCACCGCATACACCTTCGCGCATTTCACCAGCGGCCGGGATTTTTTCGTCAGGAGCTGCACGCACTGCGCCGCGCTGTCCGCGCGCTGGTCGTACTGACCGGTGAGATAGCTGATTGCAAAGACCTTGTATTCCTTCCCGAATTCCATGTGTTCGAGATACACATTGTCGACAGGCGGTTCGGAAAATACGGTACCCAGGGAAGCGCCGAGTTCCTCTTCCGTCAGTCCCTCCACGTCATAGCGCAGAATGAGCCGGAAATCCGAGGGAAAAATTCCCAACAAAGTCCCGATGTCCTCCGCCTCTTTTCTCGCCTGCACGTTCTCTTTCTTTTCCACAAAAATTCTGTATATCATACGTCCTTTGCGCTCCTTTTCGCGTTTTGGAAAATCCGGTACCCGGTTTTCCGCAGGATTTTTTCATGCACCTTTCATGCTGTCTCTTATACACATCTGACGCTGCCGACGATAAGGCTCGTGTAGA
>ERZ1090861.747-NODE-747-length-18783-cov-12.682561_pt1 | contig 18783 bp, 44 predicted proteins | sample MGYA00478482_ERZ1090861 | MGnify/ENA primary metagenome ERZ1090861 (study PRJEB33644, sample SAMEA5815744) | chicken gut metagenome | biome: Chicken; feature: Gastrointestinal Tract; material: Caecum | place: Ireland | collected 2019-01-01 | study: A study of the... | reverse complement strand
TACACGAGCCTTATCGTCGGCAGCGTCAGATGTGTATAAGAGACAGCTTATATAGTGTTTGATAATTCATTTACAATCGTTCCCTGTAATTCTGGAGAAAGTGCGGAAAAATAATAAGATACCATCTTCTCTTCGTTGCCTTCTGGAATAGCTGCACCAGTCATACGAATAGATTTCAGGTATCTTTTAATTTCTTTTCTCATTTGTTTTGCGATAGGTTTTCGAGATTTCATACAACACTCATAAAGTCCATCTTCTGTGAGAAATGAATGATCTCTTTTCTGTTTATCACCTGGTATTAACATTCTTAATATCAGCTTTTCGTCATCATCAACTTGCTTTAGCATTTGTGCCACCTGCCTTGAACCTTTTGCAGTTTTCGAATAATCAATCCAATCAGCTACATCTCTTGCCAAAAATAACGGATTCTCGATACTTCCATACATTGTAATTTTTCTACCTAAAATTTCAGTTTCTGCAACTTTTTCTAATGTTTTCTCTTCCATAATAAATCTCCTTTCTTATTAATTTTGATATAATTTTTACATTTTTAAACATCTTTCAAAAATCTCATTAAGTTTTTCCGGATTTTTTGAATACTTTTCTAACAATGAAATCAATTTAATCAACACATCACTATTTTTCATAAACTGCTCATAATTCTTTGTTTCTAAACAATCAGATTTAAATACAAAATTATATTCTACTCGGTTAATATAATTTTTTAAAAGCTGTGCTACATCACTCAATAAAATTTTATCATCATTTGAATATGGTTTACCAAATGTAATAGATTCCATGTCATCATCTCCTTTTCTGCAATAAAAAAGGAAGTAAACAATACTTACTCCATTCAATTTACAATATTAATTTTGTTCTTTTTGGTTATAAATTACATTTACTCAAGTTCTCCCGGATTGTTTCCAACACAGCCACGATTAGCCCATTGAAGAACTTTAATCAATCTCTTTACATCTTCTTTCTCAAGTATCAGAAACATTGTATATTCCCGATAATCATTATTATCACCATCGTAAATCTCAAATGACGCCGATTCATGATCACCTGGTTCAAATAAACTACAGCACATACCATCAATCCATGGTTCTAATGACATAACTCCATTGAATACATGCATATCTTCTCCAGTTGGTGTATATAAATCACATCCTTTATCAACCTTTATCGCAAGAGGTTCTTCTAGAACAAAAGGTTTATACGGAGCGAATACAGTACCGGCTGGTAATCTTACAAAAGTTCCGAAATCAACTATCTTCATCTTAATCAACCTTTCTATTTAATCCCATTCAATGCCGATGTTTTCTTCTTTATATGGCAAAAATATACCACCACGTTCTATATCATACATATAAATATTTTCTTCATTACTAATATATCTACCATCACTATATGTAGGGTATCGTAAAAATTCTGTATAATCTGTAAGTAACTCTGGACAAGTATCTTGAACCCATTCTCTGGTAGCTGTTACACAAAAGCTATCGTAAACTTTTTTAGGATGCTCATAAGGACTACTCACACAGCGCACACATAACTGATTTTCTTTTACCCAGTTTTCATCTTGAAATATTTGATTTCCGCAATCGTAATCGTATTTGCCATACTTTATCATCCAATACTTAAAACGTTCGTTGTCTGGATATTTATAACCGGGCATACTTAATTTAAAATATACTATATCAGTTGTGTCATATTGTTTTCGGACTTCACCTGGATTTTCGCCAACACATCCGTTTTTAGCCCACGTAAAAATATCAATTACTCTATCAATATCATCTTCGTCAAGTATCAAATATTTTTGAAATTTATCTTTTGAATAATGTTCTTCTTCACACATTTTAAAACTTAATGCTTGTTTATCTCCTATTTCAAATAAATTTTTAATACTTTCTCCAAACAAGCATAAGTATATGAATCCATGAAGCCAAACAGGTGAATAAGTTGTATCTGAATATTGTCTATAAAAATCTTTTCCTTCATTAACCTTTATAGCAAGTGGTGAATTCACGTAAAAATCGGCATATTCAGCAAATATAGTTCCAGATGGTAGTTTCTTAAGAGTTTCAAAATCAACTAATTTCATCTTTTTCTCCTTTTTCTATCAGCTAAAAACATCCCGTACTGTTTAGGGGGTATCACTGTCTCTTTCTCGTCTTTAAACGCATAATATCCTTTCCTTCCTTCGGTTTCATTACAATACTTTGTATATGGTGTGGAAATATCATTACTCATATTTATCAATCTCCTTTACTTTATATACAATTATTCATTTTCACTTTCCTGCTTTAAATTCGCATTATCAATTTCAATCTTCAACTTTGTACAAAAATCACTAAATTCTGTACTATTTTCCATTAAGATATTTTCTCCATTTGCTTCTGCTCTTGCTATTTCTTCACTTGTATAATCTTCTACTTCTTTTGGATATTTATCCATCATAACAACTGGAATATCCGGAAGATTTTCTTCCAAATAAAATGCCAATTTTATCCCAGTGAAATCAAACATGTTCGTCAAATGAGTGCCAATTAAAACAAGCTGAATCTCATTTTCAGTGATCCAGCTTGCTATACTTTCCATTGACATTCCTTCCAGAGCAATTAAAAGTTCTATATTTTCTTTATCCATTCGAAAAACATAATCTGTAAAGATTCCTTCCATATCATCAATCATTCCAATTTTATACATACTCATAATTTTAAAACTATTCCTTTCTTAATATAAAAATGCGTGATTATTTTTTAATCCCGCATGTCACTAACATTTCCTATATATTTATTTTTACATTTCATACCTTTGTTTTATTTCCCATTCTCCCCAACAATCCATAAAAGCATTGTCATCATGTTCTCTATCAAGTAGCGACTCGTATTTTTTATGTAGAAACATCATATCTCTATTAAAAACATCCCAACTTATATAATTCCAAATGTCCATATAAATACAGTTATATAAGCTGTTTTCCGGTGGATTCCATTCAAATACATCCGCTTGAATAATTTTTACTTTTTTATTTAAAGGGAGTTGTGGAGAAATTAGATTAATCACATCTTTAGATTTTTCCAGCACTAGAATAGAATCTACCTCTTTTTTATCCTGAATTGCTAAAAGAATCATTCCGATTCCCAAACCTCCAATCAAGACATTTCCATGAGCATCTATGCAAAAATCAAGATTTGTATTTTTCTCATATGGTGTATCGCTCATGATTACTTCATTTTCTTTTTTATCATACAATCTTATATACTTTCCAAAAGGAATTCCTTCTTCAATAGCCCTAAAATCATACTTCGTAATTTCAAATTTTTCCAAAGCTATATTCCCAGACTCACCTTCTTTTAAAATACTCACCATATCTTTATACATTTTCTATTCTCCTTTATTCTTCTAATAACCTATTTACCTGGATTACAAATTTTGTAAACAATTCATCATTTGCTTTGATTAATTCTCTTTTTGGAACATTCGCAGGATAATCTGCCCACTCAACATCCATCATGTTATAGATTTTCCTATAAAGAACCATAGCATTTGCAGAATTATTTCCAATCTCAGTAGCATAATCCAAAATCTTATCATGGATACTTCTCCATTCAGTAAGAACTTTATCTTCCACAAACATATTCTGATCTCCACACTGTTTACAGGCGTCTCCAATAGAACTATCTAAAATGCTATTTAAAATATCCAATAACTGAGGATTATTCACAATGACAGTGATAGTTGAAACCCAACCATCTAAATTATTTTGTTCTTTATAATCCTTAATTTCCTGTTCCCACACAATACCATAATTATTTCTCATGTATTTGTAAATAGCACTTAATACATTATTTGATTTTGTATTTAAATTATTTTCCTTAATGTATTCATTAATCTTATTGAAAATTTCCTGCTTTACTTTATATGTTTTTCTAATTTCCTCTCCTGAAGCATCTAAAACTTCACTAGATCCATTCTTATCAATATGAATATGCATTAAGGATTCTACTAACTTTGACATATTAGCAAAACCTTGTGTCATAGTAGTCTGGAATACCTTATTTTCCGCTTTCATTTCTTCTAATACTTTATTCTGCTGTGATAAGAAACTTTCCAGCTGCTCAGACTGATTGACACTCATTATCTGATTAACTGGTTGTAATATTCCATGACGATAAGCCTGTACAATATCCCATACCCAGTCCATGAACTCATTTGCCTTTGGCTGTCTTGACCATCGGCAGATTTCCATTACTCCACGTTCGTTGTATAAGATTGTTTCCACTATTACACCGGCTCCCCCGTTTCGGGGGGTTCGGTTCTCAGTATTGCGAATACACCAACGATCCAATCTTTCTCTATGATTAGAATGAATTTTTTCGATTGCTTTTCTTGGATTAGAATATTCCAATGCTTCTCCAATCTGTCTTCTAGTCAACCATATGTCATCATTTCCCTTGTAGAAATCACAGCTAACACCGTAAAACTGCCCTGATTTAACTAATTGTAATTCTGTATTTTCCATAATCTCATTTCCTTTCCTGCCTATTTGTTTTCCAGTTATTCAATTAAAAAAAGGGGGGGTATCAATCTGATACTACCTCTTCCTCTTCCAAAATATCCATCCAATAAGAATGATGTCCATCATCATATGACCACCCCCATTCTTCACAATAATGTTCTGCTTCTTCCTCAGTGTTACAAGTGCAATAGAGACTTTCCTCTCTGGTAGCTTTATTAATAAGTATCACTTTATATTTTTTCTTAATCAAATATTTCAACTCCTTTCATCAATTAATTCATCAAATAGACTTTACCAAGAGCCGGAGTTAATACTACCAGCTCTTCTTAACAAGAAAAGAAACAATTATTGGAAAAAAAGAACAAGAGTCTACTTAGACTCTTGGCAAAGTCTATTTATTTTTTGACACATCTTTTTTCTAATATAATTTCCTTTTCCTGGTGAATTAATTCGATGTGTCGTTGTATTTTAGTTATCTGTTATGTTTTTACGAAACGAGCATTGTTTGTAAATCTTCATATTTATTGCCGTAAATATGTATGATTCTTTCCCATCATCTACACTCATTTGGTATCACCTTCTTTCTATATATCTTTATAACAAAGAGGTTGGATAATGCTACCCAACCTCTCTATTACTAATCTAAATATTCATAATCATAATCCATGTTCTCAATGATTTGATCAAGCCAATCATAAAGTGCAGCTTCTATTCTACAATCAGCGGTTCCATAATCAAATGACACAACCTTCTTAAGTTTATTACTGTCAAGATTTGTGTCCAAATGAAATTCCCATTTCATCAAAATATTCTTCTTTATAAACTTTTCTTTTCAATTTTAAAGTCTGATCTGCAATCCAATTCCACATTTTTCTATGATGGAATAGGAAATCTTCTCTTGACCACTGTAAATAGTCAGTATCTTTTACATCCTTCATTCAATCATCTCCTTCTTCTAAGATTTCATAATAATCTGGTGCCAATCTTTTAATCTTTCCACCGACCGCTTCTTTTGCTTCTTTTAGAGTAGTGAACCACCATTTTCCATAAGCATCGTACATCCATTCCCATGTATCTGGTGTCATCCAACTATCGTGTAAGCTAGTGATAATAAAACTATCTTTTCCTGAATACTCCACATTGTCTGCCAAGATAGCATAATCATGATAAATACAAAATACTCTTTGTCCTATTTTATAGGTTTCATAAACATACCAAATCTCCATTTCATTAAAATTTTGCATCAAAAAAGCACTAAGTAATATATAAGTTACTCAGTGCTTTATTAATCGTTTTCTTTCCTCAATGGGAGTTTCATAATTCGTCTTGCTAAAGCTACTCCTTCAACCCAATCATGTTCTTCAAAATTGAGAAATCTATTGTACAAGCCTTTTCCATCTCCATCTTCATATTGATCCTCGCATGGATGTTTACATATTGAACCTTCCCAATCTAATAGACAATATTTACATCGATTATAAATGTCTTGTTTTTCCTCTTTTGTACCTTCCTCACATAATCTAAACCTTGCATATTCACAAGGATACATCCATCCAAGCGGTCTGCAAAATTCAAGTGGTATATGATCAAGTGTCATCTCATATTGCATAGTAAATGGTTGAAAAGCATGTCCTTTACGTTGTATTGATTTGTTTATCATTTTTTGAAACAATGCTCTATGTCGAGCCAACCAATCTTCTTTTATGTAATACTCTAATGAATTTCCGCCATCGGGTGCCCAATTCATATACCAAAATCCATGTATCTTATCTACATGCAACTTTTCTACATTTAAATCATGTTGAAATTTCCGTGCATTTTCTTTATTAATTCTTGCCCATTCTTCCGATTGATTTAATCCATTATATTCATCCATATGAATGTAAGTATCCCAATTCATTATTCTCTCCATTTCCTTTCTATTTTCCAAATAAACTTTTAATTAATTCTTCTAAACCAGTCCCAAGTAAATATAAAAATCCACCAAAAAGTAATAACAGTGGCGCACCTGCAACCACAAATCCAACAATAAATCCGATTGATTCTAAAATAAATGATTCCATAATAATTTCCTTCCTTTCTTCTCTTTACCAATATTTCTGCGCATTCATTCTAATATTATAATCTCTTACGTTTTTAATATTTTCCAAAAGTTCTGTATGCGATCCTTCCGCTTTCCATTTTCTTTCCAGTAAATATATGATAAAGAGTGGAATGAATCGTCTATGTCCATACACATAAATTTCATAATCAGCAATCGTTACCCAACTATATGGATTTTCTAAGTCATATTCTCGGCTGTTCTCTTTTTCCCATTCCTCAAATGACATCTTATTCTCTAAGTCTAAACTATTCTCAATATCTTCAAGTTGTTCATCATCAATTTTGAACATAGGATTTCCTTCATCATCTTCCAATGGATAAAGATCATAACTCCAAATATTAGATTCATTATTTGTATATACTTTGATATTTCCAAAAGAAGATTTTCCAGTAGTAACTGCTAAAATTCCAGTTTCCTCATCGTAACCGTACCAATCTCCTTCTTTCATAAGGAATCCTTTATAACTCGCCTTTGCTTTCTTAAAATTCTCATTATCCGGTAAGATAATATGTAGTTTTTTAAAATAAAATGCCATTGTAATACCTCTTTCTGCCTATTTTCAAATAGGTCTTAATTAATTAAATTACTTACAACAAGTTTCAACCCAACATCTATTTTGTCCACAAGGATAATCAGATGAACTATCCGAATTTTCCGGACACTTGAAACACTGTTCAACATTATCTGGGTTGAATAAGAATCTGTTAGCTTCTCCTATAGTATAAGAAAATCCATTTGCGTTGGTTGCATAATGCGCTGATTCTCTTTTCTCAATCATTTCCTTTGTACGTTTTTCATAATCTTCTCTAATTTTTGATTTTTCCATTTGACGCTCTCCTTCAAGCACTATATATAGTATGTCAATCTGTTTTTAACCACTATATATAGTAGTTCTTATCAGATAAAACTTAGATTTGATGTCCTAATGTATCCCGCATAGCTTTTGATAACTCTAACATGCAATCCTTGCATAAATGTATGGTAGTATTATATGATGATCCATCGTAGCTGAATGAAATACTATATAACTCTGCTTCAGAACTTCCTTTTGCACAATTCGAACAATTACCAAACCTTTCCGCTCCTTGCAGTTCACTATTCTTTCTAATTATAATTATGTGATTCACCAACTTTCTTTAATTGATCTTTCCTTAATGGTATATGATTCATATACTTAACTCCTTTCATATCGTAACAGTATTATATCATACTTAATAATTATTGAAAATTTCCAATACCTCTGTTATAATTCTCTCATAAGATATTAGCACTCATTACCCCGTAAGGGGACGGAAACTCTATCAAATTAGGAGTGCTAATCAAAATTTCCCCGTAAGGGGTCAAGAGGATAGATCATAAAGCGTCTATCCTCTTTTTAATTCCATGAAACTTCTATGTATCCATCTTCATACGGTATGTATGATGATTCTAAAAAAGTTTCCAACTCTTTTGCTGTAGCTGCTTTTACAGCTTTTTGAAGTTCATCAAATTTTCCACTGTATGATTCATCCTCAAATACAACATTGATCTTGATAGTATTAATATTATCAATAATTTTGTCAGTTACTTTTTTCATCAGTAACTTGTGTTGTTTATTAAGAATGTCTCTTTCTTCATTAGATGGAACTTTTACATCTTCCCATATGTCTGATCCTTCTAATTTTAATCTCACCATTGAAATTTCCTTTCTATCTTATGTTAAAATACAATCTTTCTTCTGTTATATTTTCTTTGATCCACCGTTCATATACTTCTGCTGTATTTTCCACTACACCTGTGTTAACGTCTCCGTAAAAATCATTATGAATTTCATCCCATCTAAATGTATAGGCGATGTCTTCAAATGTATTGTAATTATCCGGAAAATATTTAAGTATGTCTTTTCCATCTAATTCTGCGATTTCGGGTACTACATCATTGTCTGGAACATAATTACATTCATAGCACCAATCTCTAATCCATTTTTCCATGGGTAAAGTAATGTCACATTTTTTCCCGTCAATATTATTAAACACTAATCTTAATTCTTTCATTGTATTCACACCCTTTCTATCAATAATCAATTCATTCCATAAGGCTTACAATTATGTTTCCAAGCGATAATCTCAACTCTTACATCATTGTCATCATGCTTCCAATACCACTTCCCATTATTCCTATAAGCAAATTCATCGCAATATGGTTTACCGTCACAAAATCCTATATATGTAACCTGCACATCTTCCATATCGTCTGGGAATTTTCCAGTGCTAACCGGTATCCATGTTTCACAATCCATAAACAATTACTCCTTTCCATCAAACCATTCTTTTATTTTATGAATCTGGTAATAAATTTGACGATATTACATACAGTACAGTGTCTGTACTAAATCTATTCTCATTACAAAACTCTTCATAGACATCTTCTAAATCCTTCTTATCCATCCCAAAGAGTTCAGTTTCGTCTGCATTATTATTATCATTGATAAATCCAATTAAATATTCCCCAGGAGAAATACTCATGTATGCTGTAGCCTGTTTAATAGTCATATTTTTCACTCCATTCTTATCATTCTCTTGTGACATATTTCTCAATAAAATTTTCCGCTTCTTCTTTTGTCATAATTCCGTATGTAGTTGCTGATCCATCTGTCAGTTCTTCAAAGATACATTCAGCTACAAGTTCGTCTCTTTCTTCATCTGAACAAGCAATGTCATATACAAGTTCATCTAATGATGCATAATAAGGAGAAACAGCTTCTTCAACATCTTCAAGGCTGTAATCGTTGAGATCAATGTATGCCGATCTCACTGTATATTTTCCGTTCTCACTTTCTTTATTAGATTCTGTAAAATCTAAGCATACAACCTCTACAAACTCATATCTTCTGTCTCCTAAATCGTTACAATACTGCAAACTATCTGAATCTGTACAATACCATTCAGTTTTATTAGTTCCTATCATATGTTTCACACTCCTTATCTAATTATTCTTTCCGTCTCACCTTATATCTATCAGTGATAATAAAGTGTAGCATCATATCCTATGAGTTCAATATTTTCCATAGAATCTTTCTGTACTTCTTCTGGCATAAGAGTATCATAGTAAATTAACATTTCCATATTATCATCCGTAGCAATCTCTTCTAATGAATACATAGAAATTTCCTTCCTACAATCACACCATGTGAATATTTCTTCATTATCCGCCGTTGTGATGAATAAGAATCGTTCCATGTAATTTCCTTTGAGATAGTCAATCGTCAATAATACTTTTCGTTTTTGCTTTTCCATAAGATTTTCCACCTAATAGTTTATTCTTCATTTTCATTAAAGTAATCAAGTAAATCATAGTATTCCTCATATCCAATGATCTCAAGATCATCTCCTTCAAAAGAATCAATTTCAGAATCGCATAAAGCAAGATAATAATAATCAGTGTCCTTGATGTAATCGAGTAAAGACTCATTAACTTCTTCGTTCGCATACTTCTTACACCATTCTTCAATTTTCCGCTCAGGAATGTCTGTGATGATTAAAAGTGCATCATAAGCTGTCATGCCATCAATTAATACTTTCCGTTTAAACAATGGTTTTTCATCATCCCAATGTTTTTCACGCTCTTCAAAGAACTGCTCCATATCCTCTTTCATATGAATTCCTACAATCTTGTCATATTCTCCTAACATAAAATCATAGAAATAATAATCACAACAATAATTTCCGTCAGCTATCATGTTGTGTAATACATAATGAGGCAAACTAACATAGCCTTCATCAAGTTTATATTTTACAAATTCTTTCATCTCTGATTCTGTATGAAAGTCATTGTAATTTTCCATTGCATACTCAATAGCTTCTTCAAAACTCATTTCAGAAAACTGTTTACTTGTCATCATAATAATTTCCTTTCTACCTATCTACTGATAGGATTTAAACTTGTCAATAACTTAAATCAGAATCATTATTTCCTCTCACGTTCCGCAATGTTGTGCCTTGCCATAGCTGATTTATTCAAGTCCGCTGATCACTATGACCTATGAGACAATTTAATAACTCTGATCTAAGTTATTAATTTTTTCTAATTAATATTATGTTTTTCTAATCTTTACATGTATATAATAAACCTACCAACAATTTATGTCAATAGGTTTTTATAATAATTATTAGATTTTCCTAATTTCTCTAATATACAGTACCATCATCATATTCAAAGTAAGAATGATAGCTGCAATCTAAGCAAGCTGCTATCTTTTCCAGTTCTTCTTTTGTAAATTTTCCCCTGCTCAATCGCTGTGAAAAAGCTGATTGTGTCGTTCCTAATTTCTTGGCAAGTTCTGTTTTAGTCATTTCACTTTTCACCAGACAGTGGTTGATCTGTTCTTCCAACGTCATGTTTTCCACCTTCTTTCTATCCCGTCATATTTTCCAATGATAGTATATCATATTTAATACAGGGAAGGTACAAACAGTTTTGAAATTTCCGTTTGTACCTTCTCTAATATACATCAAATTAAGCCTTCCAAAAACTTAATTACTTATATGGTAACGGATATGATTCAAAATCTAAATATTTTCCGATATAAGCACTAGGAATATATTCACGAAAATCATTATAATACCATGCTTTATATAACTCCGTACCTTTTTCTGCATATTTTCTACACGCTTTTTCGAAACTATCTCCCAGTGACATACGATAAACATCCATATTTTCCTTTGTTTCTTTTCTAATTTGTCCACTCACTTCTTTTACAATAAGTTCATCACTGTACATAATCTCACCTCTTTTTATATCTAATTAACGATTCTTCATCATCTATTATTACCTCATATCCATGACGTTTTCCAATATCAAATAACTTTCTGTTTGTCTCTGGATCATAACATTCTATACAAAATGAACTTTCCGTTAGGTTGAAAATTTCCATTTCAATTTGTGGATTACAACAAGCTTGTGTTGTAGAATCCTCGTAACAATCTGCACAATTATGTAACGTTATACATATATCTTTTAAAATTTCCATGTGATTGTCCTTGACAGTGTTCATATCATCACCATCCTTTATACTCTACATCCATACCTAAATACCACATATCCTTCTCACCATTACGAAAATGTTCGGATAAATCTTCCAAAGATTTTCGCCCATTCTTCAATGCTTTAAAATCATCCAATACATTATCATCGGAATAACCTGTATATTTGTTCTGTGAAATTGAAATACGGAACGCTTCACCGCTCCGTATTAATCCATATTTTCCAGTATTCTTTGCTATCGGATATGCGCCTATCATTAATCCATATAAATCTGGATACTGTTCTGTATTATGTTCGAACCAATCTTCTAACTGAATTTTCGTTCCATCTGTCATTATTGTACGTTCTATGACTTTCATTTTTTCCACCATCCTTCATCTACACAATTTCCGATTATATCTTTTCAATTCCTTACACTCCTGTTCATTAATATATCCTTCCTTGTGTCGTGTTTCTATATCCGTGTCATTCTGCAATTCTCCAATGTCTTTTCCAAGCACTCTAATACCTCGTTCTATCTCTTTTTTAAAATAATTTATATTCATTTTATAGACTCCTTTATAATGAAATTTTCCATCCAATACCATCAACTACAATATGAAATTTCCGTTTTTCAAAGAAGTTCTTCACATCATGACAGATTGTAAATGTTTTCCTATTCTTAACAATCTCATTGTAGCAATGTGCAATTTCATGTGCTATATAAAGTGGGATATGATATTTCTTTAATTTTCCATCCCACATTTCCGTTAAATTATTCTTTACTTTTAAAAGAATATCTGATTCTTTCTTATTAAATGTCATACGATTAACCTTCTTTCCGTTATATTCTTCTGGCAATGTATCAAAACATTCCAGATCATCTCCGTCAGCTTCTCTTTCTGCTTCAACATCCCAATAATCAAAATCAGTACAGGTATCTACTAAATCACCTAAATTTTCCGCCGCATAAGCCATTTTTTCTTCTGCTTCTTCTCTGCTATTGGCATCAATTATGTAAACATGTGTATATTGTTCTGTATAATTAACTTTGTATTTTGCCATAATTTCCATCTCCTATTCTTTAATATGCTAATCTTGACAACATTTGCATTGCTTCACGTTCAGTAATCATTCCATTTTCATAATGAGTAATGATATTATCAGCGTCTTTAATTGGTATATCCCATAATGATTTACCGTTATCATTATGATCCTTTTCTTTCCAACGTTCTGCACTCTCTTTAATATGTTCAGCATATTCTTTCATGAATCTAGGTACTTCATTCATAATTTCCAACCTCACTTTCTATGAAATTACTGTTTTATTTTTATTTGTGTATGGATTTTCCTTTGGGATAATTGGACATACACCAGCGTATCCGATAGACGTTTCAATAATTAGCGGATATTTTTTCCCAACGTAATATACAGCAATATCTTTTCCATCGTTAATTACTCCATATGAAACGTCTAATAATGGAATGTTGAACCATGCTTCTTTATACTTCCATAAGAAACTTGCGTCCAGGAAATTCTTTTTCAGCATTTTATAACCTTTACTTTTGGCTTTTGCTAACACCTCATTCAAGTTAATATTTTCCGTTGATGTATACATAGTTTCACTTGGACATATTTTCTGAATATCAAAATACGGTTCATTTTTAAAGTGTTCATTAAAAGTTTCAAATTTTCCAATAGGTTCATGCGTTAATACAAAAGAACTTCCATTGCAAAAACAATTCCACACATCATATTTTCCATTCAGTGTTACATAAATGTTTTCACATGGGTATCTCAATCGTTCATTACTGCTATACAGTCCGTACACATGTTTCAAATACCTTGTCATTGCCTTATAGCGTTCTAACGGACTATATTTTCCACCTGTTAATGACTTCTCATAGATTTCATTCTCTAAGAGTTTCTTTAATTTTTCCGTGTCGTTGTTCCTCAACATTTCTAAAATCTTTTCGTTTGTCATAGTTTCCTCTTTCTACCTTATTAAGATCTTGACTCTACTTCCTTCTTGAATTCCTTCGCTTCTTCTATTGTTCTACAAAATCTTCCGTTTCCAACATGACACCAGTTATTGTTGATGTACAAAAATATTTTTGTATCAAATGGATAATACCGGCTTTTGGTTTTTACAATTTCAACTTTTACTTTCTCTGGTTCAAAAGTTTTCATAATTTCCTTCTTTCTACCTTATTAAATTAGGCTTTTATTATTTGTGTTAATAGATACAATTAGAGACACGATTGAGATTTTCCATCGTGTCTCATGTTCTACCTATTATAGTTCTTTTATAATTTCCACTATTACCATAAAACTTTGTTTCTGATACAATACTTACTGTTTTTGTTTTGGTACTACTGAAATAACTTTCAATCCTGCACTTCCCATCATCCATTTTGCTTCCTCCAATGAGAAGGCAGATACCGGAACAGTAATAATTTTGTCCTTGACTTTAACTTTCACTTCAAATATCATTTTTCTTTCCTTTCTCCCGGATCCGTCTGGGGCGGTATAAATGTTTTTATGTCCTTATTCCTGCATCTGATTCCTCGTTCAGTTCATTTGCAAATTCCTCAGCATCTTCTTCTGTGTCGAACCAGTCCACAAGTTCAAGACAATTTCTTTCGTCAAGAACAACGTATCCTTTCTGCACGATATACACATAAATCCTTTCTGCCGTCGTAACCTCCGGGGCGGGTGATATGTATTTATTTACAGTTCAATACATATGCTCTTAATTCCATGTCCTGCGCGTTACCGTCAAGCCATCTTTCAAACCCTTTCGGATTTCTGCTTTCCAGTTCGTCCAAAATCAATTGTCTGGTTCGTTCTTTTTGTTCCAGCTTCATGTATGTCGTAGCCTCCCACATATTAAGCAACATTCCCGTGTCCTGTTCTTTTAATATCTTTCTTGCTTTTTCTCTGTGTCATTTCTACGTACCTCTTCATCAATCATAATATCCAACGTCATACAGTGCGTCCTCTATAGTGTCACAATCTTTTATTGTTTTCTCTTCTAACCCTTTATGTCCTTCTTGCCTATAATAAACACATAAAGATCCAAGACGGAATAATAACCAACACAATGTGTCCACACTAGCTGTGATTTTTCCAAAAGTTAATTTGACAGTCATTTCTTTATCATTTATATTTTGACTGTTTATATCTTTACTCATATTTTCCAGCTCCTTTCTATAATCCAGTTACATCAAATCCAACCCACTTCCCGGTCTGAATATTATCCATTCTTTCATCAAATGTTCGTTTCCTCATATGATACATTTCAGTAGCAATATTATAAGCATTGTACACAAGATTTTTTTTCACATCAATGACATAAAAATCTTCCGGATTATTAGCATTATCTAAGATGTATTGTAAGAAGTTTCTAAATTTATCTAACCTGTTTGTGGTATACCATACATATACTTTTGTATCATCAGTTGTTACAAATTTTACTGTCTGCATATTTCCCTTCTTTCTGCCTTGTATAAGGTCTTTTTGATAGTTAATAGATACAAGCAAGAGCATGATATTTTCCATTAGATACCTAATGCCACTATTACAGCATAGAACGCTGTCAGATATACCGTTACAATGCTCAAAATCCACGCAACCGGTATTAAAAAAGGAATGGCAATACTTAATACCATTCCAATTAAAATGACTACTATGTCCGTTATTCTAAAGCGTTTTTTCCAACGTCTGATATGACGTTTCATATTTTCTTTTTTCATTACACTAACCTTCTTTCTGCCTGTTCATAACAGGTCTTTATATTTTCCAATAGTTACAACAAAAGACGCAAGATTACCTTGCGTCTAATCCTCTAACTACTGTATTTTGTTTCTAATATCCAGCTGTATAAACGTCAATGTGTTCCCCATTATATAATGTAACATCCCACCACGTTTTTTCCGGATACCGTCCGGACGTTCCACAGTTTTCCACGTTCGTTACTTTTTCAAGGTATTCAATCTGTTCAAGTTCGTCATATGAAAAAGTTAATCCATCTAAATTTTCCAATTCATTTAAAGACATATACGGAAAATCTAAATCATATGGAAGTGTAATGTCGTATTCTAACCAGAGTATCGGTCTAAATTTAGTGTCACAATCACAGTATTCGAGCAAAAATTCCCTATTAGAACATGGTGCAATTTCAGCATGTACTTTTTCTCTAATTTCATCATCCATATAGTTGACTATATTTTCCCATACGTCCGGGGAATTAATTAATTGCATTGCTGTCATATTTTCCACCTACTTTCCATATACATTATCGTTACTATTTATAAGCATACATTTCTATGTCGTGTTTTGTCGTCATTGCCATTTCCTTTCCGTCCGTATTCCAGTCCACAATGTTCGCCGGATTGATATAACACTCATATTCCAGTTCTCTGTCAGTTATCCGGTTATAATTTCCATTCTCATACTCGATAATGAGTGCGTCATTGGTTTTTTCTAACCGTTCAATAGCAACGTTGTTACTATCAGCTTTTCCGTCATATTTTCCAATTAAAAAAGCACTAACGGCTGTCAGTGCTAATAATCCTACATATAATACTTTTCTTCTCATAGTCTTTTCTCCTTTTCTTAATGATCCATAGTTACCGTATTTTCCACTAATAGAACGCCACTTGAAATCATGTCCATTATCCATTCATCAAAATTACAATACTCTTCTTTGTCGCCATACTGGGTGAACCATTCTTTCCATTCTGTGATAGAACGGGTGTCCGGCTCATTAGGTTCAGTTTTTTCCGTTCCATCATAAGTTGTATAGTATACATTTTCTGGGTCCAGTGGAACGATATTTAAATTTCCACCAATAAAAAGATTTAATCCATGGTTTCCGCCAGTCACATATTCATCCTCATAAATTTCCCCACCACCTTCTACTGTATCCTTATATTCTACAAACAAGGTAGAATAACGACCATGTTCTTTTTCTAGTTTATCAATAAGCATGTCAAGCAATGCCCCATAGTCGGTTGTGGCTTCTTCTGCTGTTATAATTTCCGTCCAGCAATCAAAAAATATTGTATAACTTTGCATAGTGTTTTCCTTTCTGCCTTGCTAGTACACAAGGTCTTTTGCTTTTAATAGATACAATTAAAGGCACAAGCGGTTTATATTTTCCGTCTATGCCTTGTGTTCTACCTATTAATATATTTCTACATATTTTCCGAATTCTATTTCAACAAATTTTCCTTCGATGAAAAGGTCCCGCCCGTAAGCCTTATAATCAAAGTAATTTTTTAAAATATCCGGAACATTACTTAAAATGCCACATTCTTCTACATATTCCATTGCTACATCTTCTTCATTATAGCAGTTGTAATAAATAGAACCATCATTACAATGTTCTATTGCTTCTTCTAAATCACAACTAGCACCGTTATAAATCACATAAGCTGTCGCAATGTCTTTTTCATAATCAGACAGCATTTCCCACGCTTCTACATTTTCATTTAGAGAATCAATATTTTCATATTCACCAATTTCAAAAGGCATATCGGTTTCAAAATCAGTGATGAAATATTCTTCATAATAATTTCCATTGTTGTCCGGTTCATCTGAAATTCCGATTCTTTTAAAAACTTCATTTAACTCGGTTTCGGAAACTGGTAATTCTACCCATTCACCTACAAGTTTACCTTCGTTGTATTTCCCTAAATTTGTAATGTATACTCTTGTCATAATTTCCTTCTTTCTACCTATCTCAGATAGGATTTTCCATTAATAGATACAAGAAAACACACGGCGGTTAATGTCGTGTGTTCGTTCTACCTATTAAAGTGCAAATCTTGCACCGAACATCCAGTAAGTACCCTTTTTAGACACCTCTGTTTCTTCAAAGCAATTATCAGACAGTGAGGGAAAAAATTTTCTTCTTTCTCTTTCTGTCAATAATTCACTTTTAACAAGTGCATAACCAGTATTATAGTCATACACTTCTTTCTTTCCTTTATAAAATTTCATGTAATCACTCCTTTTTTAGAACATATATTGAGGGAAATATGTTTCAGTCTCTCTGTCATAGTGCCAACAAACTAGATTAATATCATATTCATGGCACGCGTTAACTATTGCCAAAGTGGCAACTGTTAAACCAGTTATATATAAATTTACAACTAGTCTTTCGTCTGTTTCTAAAAACGTTATCAAATCTACCTCGAATAATTTTGACAACGTTATTTCAGCATTGACGGTTAATTCAACTGGATGAATTAACACGTCATTTGGAATTGTTGCTGGAAAAATCGCCCCGTCCGTAGCTTCTTTAATTTCATGCCGTCCCTCACAAACGGCTACATGAATTTCTTTTTTCATAGTACACTCTCTTTCTACCACGATTTAACGTGGATTTTTAAATTAACAGTAAACCATTAACCGGAATCGAACCGGTTCTAAATCCACCGTCTGGAAATGGTAAAAAAGAAAGTAGTTAACTTGAAAAGCTAACTACTTTACTAACTGGTAACTGTCACCACTCGTTGTAGTCAGAGTAATAACGTCACCTTCTTGTGCAATTGACTCTAACTTATTCAAGTCAATCACATCTTTGTTGTGTTCGCCCGTTGTAACCATGGTAAAGGTTGTAAGTAGAGCGAACAGGAAGCCTAATAAGAAGGATTTAATGTTCATAATGTATTCCTTTCTGCCTACTTTTTAGTAGGTCTTAAAAATATTAATAACTCTATAGTGCCGTTAACTTTTGCGATATGCAAGACAGGGAAAGAATTTCATTTACTACTAGCCTAATCAGGTACTAGCCTTTCAGTTTTCATAAACTACTCAAGCAATATACTTGCCATGTTGCTGGTTAGCGACACTAACAATTATTAATTAGTGCAAACCGATGTTTTTAAAGGGAAACAAGGAAACCTAAATTGCTAATTTACAGTTACAAAAAAGAGACGTTATAAAAACGTCTCTTTGTATTAAAAACAGGATATAGAAAATTGTATCCTTATAGTTTTACCGTCCTCTTGTACTCAGTTCGGGGATGTATCCTTATACATCTAGTAGGTGTTTCTTATTGCGTCGGGCACCCATCCCCTATCTGTTTGGTAAGGCAGTTGCTGGCGGTCTCTGCCGGTTTTTTTTCGGTTGGACTCTCCTACCA
>ERZ1090861.745-NODE-745-length-18814-cov-27.468415_pt1 | contig 18814 bp, 14 predicted proteins | sample MGYA00478482_ERZ1090861 | MGnify/ENA primary metagenome ERZ1090861 (study PRJEB33644, sample SAMEA5815744) | chicken gut metagenome | biome: Chicken; feature: Gastrointestinal Tract; material: Caecum | place: Ireland | collected 2019-01-01 | study: A study of the... | reverse complement strand
TATTCAATTACGATTACGAGCGTTACGGGCTGGAATGCGACGACAAATTAAAGGTGTCTGACGTGTGGGCGGTCGCGGAAGATTATGCGTGTGCGTACTTCATTTACACGGTGCAGTCGTCGCTGCTTTTGGCGAACTACTCTATCCGCGTGGACGGGCTGTTGTCTGACCTCGGCAATTTCCCGCTTTGGAACTCTGACTTTTTTAGCCGCGACAGCCGATTGCAGCAAGCGTATTCCCGCCACGCGCATATACTTGACTTTGATATGCTGCGGCTCGGCAAGATACTTTTGAAAGACAACCCGAACAGAAACGCTTTCGGCTTCGGCGTGTACGTTATATCGGAGATAGACAAGGAACGCAAGAACACGCCCGAACTTTCGGAAGTGAAACGGAACACGGACGAATGCAATCAGAAAAACGACTTGTTCGGCGTGCTGCTGAAAATGTCGCGTCATGCGTGCGTTATCGCAAACCGCGTGTTCGTGAAAGTGCTTGCCGATTTGCAACGCCCCGAAAGCCTCGGCGCGGACGTGCGCGAACTCGGCGAATTGGTGACGATATGCGGGCAAAGCGAAATTTTGCCCGTGCTGCCGTTCTTCTCGCCGTTTCATTTCTTCGCGCTGCTGTATGATTGGGTGTTCGGCAAGTTCACGAACTTGTACGTTCAGTACCGTTATATCCGCGCGGACAATACCTTGTCAATGTATCTGCTGAAAAGCATAACGGCAGCCATGCAGCGGCACTATACGGCGGTATGCAATACGTTCGGCTGCGGGGTGCTGTCGCTGGCGGTGGAAAGCGGTAAAATGAACGGCGAACAGTTAGAACGGCGTTGGTATAAAATGCCAAAAAAGGTATATGCAAATCGCTATTCTACGGACTGTCTTGCGGGTATCTTTGAGCGGAGAGCAGAACAAAACAACGTTGGACTTGACGACTTGCCCGCATATTCGGGCAGCCGTGCGACGTGGGAAGAATTACAGGCGCAGCACAGCCATTTTCAGAACGATATGGAGCGCGTGAACGAGAGCGCGGAAGATATGACGGACGAGCTGCAAACACCCGTTCCCGCCGCAGTTTCGCCCGCTGCAACGTCTGACGACCTCGGCTATAACCCTGCCGAAATTTTAGGAATAAGGAGTGATAAAAAATGAAACGTTCCGTTGACGAAAAACTGCAATATAATAGCGGGCAAAGGACGGCGTTTGCCTACGGTTACCGCTTTGGCGTTCAGGCTTACAGGAGATACCCGAATGCCGACGAAAAACAAAAGCGCGATATATCGGGCGATATAGACTATAACAGGCGGCTTGTGCAGACGGGCGATAAATCGCGCGAAAGCGTGCAGTATGCCAAAGGCTTTATGTGCGGTGTACGCGACGCAGCCAACGAACGGAAAAGCAAGCAAAAGCACAAATAACCCTCTTTTCCCTCTTAACAGCCTGCTTCCCCTGCAAGGGGTGTTGCTCCCCGCAGGGGTGATATACAAGGAGAACTACGATATGAATGCAACGGCAGTATTACAGCCCTATTACGGTAACGATTGTCCTTTCAGGGACAAACTTTACAGAATATACAGCGACGGCAGCCATTACATAGCAAGGGCAGCCACGCACGCCAAAGCCCCGAAACGCACGAAGCGCGAGAAAACGGAAATCGACGATATTTTCGCTTTCTTGTATGCGGACGGTCTGAAATGCGATATGACCGACAAGGAACTGCGGGAATTTATCTTGACGAACTTGGAAGATTGCTTTCCCGCGTTCCCCGACTTGGAAAAGTACGTCAACGAAAACATTGACCGTATGAACCGTAACGCTTGGCAGCGTGAAAAGCGTTTCCGCCGTAAAGCGTATCTGAACCGTTGGAATTATTTTGTGACTTTCACGTACAACGGCAAGAAGCATACGGAAGAAACGTTCCGTAAGAAGCTGCGTAAATGCCTTTCCAACCTGCACACGCGGCGCGGGTGGAACTTTATGGGCGTGTGGGAACGCGGCGAGGAAACGGACAGACTGCATTTTCATTGTATTTTGTACGTTCCCGCGGGTGAAATGGTCGGCAAGATAACGCCGAAAAAAGAATACAGCAAGCGGCTGGGAAAGGTGAAAGAAACCTTTTCCAACGACTTTTTTGAACGGAAGTTCGGAAGAAACGACTTCGAGGAGTTGAACATTATGGAAATGAAGAACGGCAGCGCGGTAGCCTATATACTGAAATACTTGCGCAAGACGGGTGAACGCATTGTTTACAGTCGTGGCATACCCACGGAGATAAGCAAGGTATTGCCCGAACACGTCTTTGTCGCCGAGATAGAGGACGATTACGTTGTGAAGTACGTTATTTTTGATAACGTCATCAAGTGGGAACGTGATATTAAGCCTTTAACGCAGCGGCGGCGAAAACGGTTAGCGGCATAGCCTTGCGGCGGTAAACAATCAAATAAACACCTGTTTTGCGCCTATGGAAGCATACGGCGCAATTTTGCGTTGCCGAAAACGGACAAAGATAAGGAGAAAAGCCGCAAAACCGCTTGACCGTAACGCAAAAACAAAAATAAAAGGCGGTATTCCACAAGCGGCATAGCGTGGAAACCGCCTTTTTTGTTCCGTTTCGGGCTGTTCGGGCGGTCTGCATTGCGCGCCCCCTTGTCCGCCGCGCGTCAGCGCGGCGCTCGTATAGACAAGGGGGCGCGCTATGCTCTTTAGTTTAAGTTTCATAAAGCGAGAACATTAAAGAGTAGTACTTGAATTTATTTTAAGTAAATATGATGAGTAAATTATAGTTGTCATTTTAGAAAATCGACGCGCCCAAAATATTTCTTCGCGAGAGCGTTTATTTCAGAAAGCAACCTATCCTCTAAACCGCGTTTGTCTTTATAATCATCTTTTTCAATCTCAATCAATGGTATATTATGTGCCTTATAAGCCTTTCGTTTTCTTTCTTTGTTTTGTAGATATTCTTTTGTATTCATTCCCCAGTATTCTATGTAGATACCACTTCTGGAATTTTCCACTGGTATGAACCAATCGGCTGTTACTGTCTGTTCATCGGAACTGATTTGCGATACTTTTCTTTCATAGCAGTGGATAATACGCAACTCATAGAGAATATCGTCTATTACGCTCTCAGGATAGCTTTTCACATAATGTCCGTCAGCAGTACGGTGTAACTCTTCTCGGCGTGAATCCTGTGTTTTTGAATATTCGGTACTTTCTTGTTTTTCCCGCGGCTTCTTCTTTTCTATAATTTCTTTGATATCACTGACTATCCTATCTGTTAATGATTCATCACCATACAAGTCTTTGCTTAAAACGGCTAACGCCATCAACTTATTACAGTTAGACTGTATATAGTCAAAATTTTTCATTCGATATATATTTGAACGTAAATTAAAATAATAGTCCTTCAGTTCAAATAGTTTATCGTTTTTGTCAAAAGAATCTTTATAATCAAGCATTTCATAGTAGCAATCTTTACACAAAGACCCATTAGGAGCATCTGAACCGCAAACAATACATTTGCCATCTTCCTGCCTTTGTCTTTCGATCGAGGGGCCCTCGGTTATATTTTTTTTCTGTACTGAATGATATTTATTATCGGCTTCATCAACTCCAACGGCAACGATTTCTATTAGCCCGTTTTTTAGATCAGCAGCGTGTTTTTTGCACAGACCGTCTTTCCTGTAATGTCCCATATATGAACTTGTAGGTGCGCCGCATATTGGACAAGTTGAAATTTCTTTTGACATATTGTAATTCTCCCTTGTTAACTTTATATAAATATCTTATAATGGATGTTATGCATTGTCAAGTGTGAAACTGAATTTTGTTGCGACGTCGCAACAAGTTTCCCTCAGGGTGTTGCTCCCCGCAGGGGTTATATTGCTAAGGAGGAAATATTTATGTATAAATTTACTGCAAAAGAAAAAATGTATGCTTTAAAAGCGTTACGTTCTGCTGATACTTTGACAGTATGCCGGCGTTATCGCGTAAATCGTACAACTTTATGGCGGTGGCGCAGAAGATATGACGGAACTATTGAAAGTCTGGCCCCAAAATTTTCCCGTAAAGGCATGCGGCATCCGAATGAGCAGACAGACGAGGAAAAGAAAAATATACATAATCTTCTTCGGCGCAATCCGAATATAGGTCTGAATGAATTGTATGGGAAGTTATACCGCAAATACGAGTACAGGCGAAATCCGGTCACATTATACAGATATTTGAAGCGCTGTAATGTGTATGAAACACCGAAACGTGAACCGTATAAACCTAAACCATATGACACACCGTTGATCCTCGGCGTAAGTGGCAAATGGACGTGAAGCATGTTCCGCTTGAATGTTATTCGGGGAACGGTGAACGTGAGCAATATTATCAGTATACGATGATTGAAGAGGCTTCCAGAAAGCGGTTTATTTATGCTTACAAAGATATAGGTCAGCAAAGTACTGTTGACTTCGTTTTGCGGGCGTTCAAGTTTTTTGGTTATAGGCCCAAAATCATACAGACCGATAATGGCGGCGAATTTACGTTTCGCAATTTTAAGACCAAGGACGGCCGCGTACATATGCTTGATAAATTATGCCACCATTTCGGCATACAACATAAACTTACGCGTCCGCGAACGCCGAGGCATAACGGCAAAGTCGAACGTTCCCACCGGAATGATAATGAGCGATTTTATAGATTTCTGCGGTTTTATTCGTTTGAAGACTTGCAAAAGCAAATGACTGTGTATCTTATTCGGTCGAATGATATCCCGAGCAGTGTATTGAGGTCAAACAAAGATAAACGTCGGTGGCTTTCGCCTAATGAGAAAGAGCAAGAACTGCTGCATGTGACATAAGTTCATATACAATTTGGCGGCCGCCGTTGAGCGGCTTTTTCGGCGTTCTGTTTTTTAGCAAAAGTTCCCTTAATCGTGAACGGTTAAGGGAACTTTTGCTATCTTTTCACTTCAACATTATAAACTTTAACTTTTTTTGAAAAAATTTTGTTGCAATCAGTTGACAATTTAACAGACATTTAAAATTACGGAAGAGCGGGGGGGGGGGGGGGGGGGGGGGGGGGGGCCGGCCGCCGCGCAGAAGTATGATAATTAAAAAAAAAAAAATATCCGGCCGCGCGGCGCGGCCGCGCCCCCCCCCCCCCCCCCGCTCCATTCGGCACTTAATTTTAAGTTTTAAGTTTCATACCCCCCCCCGCTAACACAAGGGCGCGCGGGATGGAGTCACCTCAGGCAGACGGGGCGGCGTAGTACTGCGCCTGCGCGTGCCATAGCTCGAAATATTTGCCCGTCTCATCGGCGACGAGCTGTTCGTGCGAGCCGCACTGCACCACTGCGCCCCCGTCGAACACGGCTATCTCGTCGCAGAACTTGCAGGACGACAGGCGGTGACTGATGTATATCGCCGTCTTGTCGCCCGCGATCTCGTCGAACTTAGAGTAGATCTCCGCCTCGGCCACGGCGTCGAGCGCGGCCGTAGGTTCGTCCAAAATTATAAACGGCGCGTCTTTATAGAGCGAGCGCGCGATGGCTATCTTCTGCGCCTCGCCGCCCGAGACGTCGACGCCGGAGCTATCGTAATCTTTATACAGATAGGTATCCAGCCCCGCGGGGAGCTCTTTCAGCCTTTCGCCGAAGCCCGATTTTATGAGGCAATCTTCGGCGAGGGCGCTATCGTAATTCGTGCGGCAGGCCACGTTTTCGCCGAGGGGAAGCGCGAACAGCTTGAAGTCCTGGAACACCACAGAAAAGATGTTCATATATTCGTCATACCTGTATTTTTTGACATTTATGCCGTTTAAGAGGATCTCCCCCTCCGTAGGGTCGTACAGGCGGCACAGAAGTTTTATGAACGTCGTTTTGCCGCTGCCGTTCATGCCGACGACGGCGAGGCGGCTGCCTACCTGAAACTTTATGTTTACGTTTTTGAGGGCATAGGTATCCGTTCCCGGGTATCTGAAAGAGACGTTTTTGAACTCTATGTTATACTTTCGGTCGCTCCTATTCTCCACGGTGAGGCTGCCCTGATACATGGTGTTGGGAGTATCGAGGAATTTGAAGATATTTTCGAGGAAGGGCGTATTGTTGCGCGCGTCGCCCAAAGTTTCCAAAAGCTTTGAAAGCCCTGTGGAAATTTTGGTGATAGAGGCGACGTACTGAGTGACCGAGCCGAGCCCGAACGCGCCCGCCCATGCCTTTAAGCCGACGAAGGCATAGGCGACGCCTGTAAATATCACGGAGACCGCACCCGAGAGCGCGCACAGCACTCCGCCCCTGCCGCGCGAGTACCTTGCAAACAGGCCCTCGGAACCGAACGTATCGGACTTATCGGTGTTGTACTTCCGGCATATCATCTGCTGCCCGTATATGCGCATATCGGTGGCGACATCCTTGTTCAGTCCCAGTCTCCCGAAGAAGCTGAACAGTCTGTTGCCGAGGTTGTGCGTGCTTGCGCTCTTTGCCCAGAATTCGTATACCTTGCTCATAAGCGCCGGCGCGCCCCAGGATACGAGCAGCAGCACTGCAACTACCGCAACGATAAACAGCGGGCTGTTTAAAACGGTGTATTCACCCGCGCTATCGGGAACGCGGCTTGCAAACAGCGTTACGGTGAGCGCTATGCCGCCCAGCATGGTAAACAGCGCCGAAAACATATCCTCGCAGTTGCTCAGGAGCCTGTAAAGCCCCCACCCCCCGCCGTTCTGGCACTGACGGATGTTGGAGAGCAGGTCGGCAGTTTCGCCCTTATCGATGTCGACATAATCGAGCGAGCTGACCTTTTCGGCAAAGATATGTTCAAAATTATACCACTGCCCCGACGACTGCGCATTTTTCCACTTGTTTAAAAGCGCGGTGACGAGGGAAATTGCAGCCGCAACAGATATCGTTATGAGCACGAGCATGACCAGTCTGTCTGTGTTGCGCGCGCCCGCAAGCTCGTCTATGATCAGCGCGGCGAGGTATATGCCTGCATACGGCGCGAGCGCCGTCCATATGACGTACAGTATGCGCGAGAGCACCGTCTGAGGGTAGTTTTTATATAACAGTTTCAAGGCGCGGGCGTTTACGCGCGCCGTCCTGCGCCATGTTATCTTGTCAGACCTCTTCATTGCCGTCCTCCTCTTTGCTCTCATCCCTGTAATACTTGCTCTGCACCTCAAACAGCTCGGCATACTTGCCGCCGGCCTTTAAGAGCTGTTCGTGCGTACCCTCTTCGGCGATGACGCCGCCCGATATGAGAATTATCCTGTCGCAGAACCTTGTGGAGGCCAGCCGGTGGGATATGTACACCGAGGAGTGAGCTTTGGTCATCTCGTTGTATTTTGAATACATATCGGCCTCTGCGATGGGGTCGAGCGCCGCCGTCGGCTCGTCGAGTATGATAAAGGGCGCGTTTTTATACAGCGCGCGGGCGAGCATGAGGCGCTGCGTTTCGCCGCCCGAGAGCATGACGGCGTCGTCATACACCTCGCGGTTGAGCTTGGTTTGGTACCCCTCGGGCAGACTCTCTATCTTATCTTTGAGCCCCGCCTTCTGTATGCAGCCTTTAACGCGGGGCATATCGATATTATCCTCGCTCTGCGCGACGTTTGCCGCCACGGTGCAGGCGAGCAGGGTGAACTGCTGGAACACCGCAGAAAACAATTTGTAGTATTCAATGCGGTCGAAGGTGCGGATGTCCCTGCCGTCCAAAAGCACGGCGCCCTCGGTAGGATCTAAAAAGCCGCACATCAGTTTTACCAGCGTGGTCTTGCCCGCGCCGTTGAGGCCGACGACGGCCAGCTTTTCACCTTTATGCAAAGTTAAGTTGATATTTTTTAAGGTATAGTCCCCGACGCCGGGGTAGCGGAAGCTGACGTCCTTCAGCTCCAGCACATGCTGACCGTCGGGACTTTGAGGTATGGGCCCGCCGCCCTCGAATTTAAATTCCTCGGGATATTCCAGAAACTCGCGCACGGTGGAGATCTCGAGCGACTGCTTGTGCAGCGTATTCATGCCGCTCAAAATCCCCGTCACCCACCGGGTGAAGCCGTCAACGGCGGTAAAGTACAGCAGAAATTCGGCTACAGTTATTTCATTCTGTATGACCATATATATGAGCAAGGCATACGCCGCGCCGTTGCGAAGGAATGTTAGCACGAGGTCGCATATCCTTGCCCAGATATACACTCCCTCTGCCCTGTTGTGGAAGGCGGTGAAGGCGGCCATGCCCTTATTATACAGCTCCGAGAGCCACGGGCGAAGGCCGAATATGCGGATATCCTTTGCGGCGGTGAAGTCGCTTGCCTTGGTTATCACATATTCCATGTGCCGTTCGTACTCCGCCTCCTCCTCGCGGTGGCGGTAGCCGTATTCGTTGAGGCGGTTGCCCACGAAGTAGCTTATCACCGTGGTGACGATAACGAGGACGATGAGGAGCGGTTGAACGAAGGTGAACAGGCAAAGATAGATTATAAAGCCTATTATGTTTGCCGCAAGGTCGCGGAGCGTTTCCCAGACGGCCTCGGTGGCCTTGTCATTGCTGTTTGTGCACTCTATCGATTTAGACAGCAGCTTATTGAAATTGTCATCGAACAGGTTGGGGTAGGAGGTGGTCGCGCCCTTGTCGTTGATCATATTTATTATCTCTGTGCGCACCGAAATCTTCCCATACAGGTTGTTGATGTCGAAATAGCTCTTAGCTGCTGTTACAGCCATAAGGCCCGCGGTGAAGGCGGCGATTATTATAATGATCTCGCCTATGGGCGCGTGAGTCTCTATGATGGAGAGTATCACGGGCACGACGTACAGTTCTATAAGGCTGAGCGCAACCGTTAAAAGCGCCATTGCAAGACCGATGAAGATGACCTTCTTTTCCTTGACCGACCAGGCAAGCCGTATCATATATGCAGAATTTTGCCACATATTGTATTTGGGCTTGGGCGGCCTTTCTTTTTTAGTCTTTACCTTTTCCAAAGTTCGTACTCCTTAGCCGAGTGCTAAAAGCTTTTAGTTATTGCCGCCCGGCTGCATTTTGTTTACGATAATATCATAACATAAAAATTCGTCCCCGCGCGCCTTGGGGACGAATTGTTGTTCCGGGGTGACGAATCGTAAATTTTGGGCGGCAAAACGGGCAGTTTGCCGCAATTTTACTCCTGCGGGAGCAGAATTTCGGTGGTGAAGGCGCCGTCTTCGCTGTTGCGGCTTATGTAGCCCTCGAGCCGCTCCACGATGGCGTCGATGCGCACGAGGCCGAAGCCGTGTCCCTCGCCCTTGGTGGTGGCGAAAATATTGCCCTGCTTTTTCAGCTTTTTGCCCGCCGTGAAGTTCGTGAATGAGATATACAGCTGCGTGCCCTTTATGTCCATATACACGCGGATGATACGCTCGTCCTCGGGCAGTCTTTCGTTCGCATCTATCGCATTGTCGAACAGGTTGCCTATTATACAGCACAGGTCTATCTCCGAAGTCTTTAATTTTACGGGGATATGCGCGTCGGCGACGACCTGTATGTGCTTTGCCTTGGCGAGCGATATCTTGGAGTTAAGTATCGCGTCCGTCATGGCGTTGCCCGTCTTTATCACCGTATCGACGGTGGTCAGGTCCTTATCCAGAAGGTCGAGATAGTTCTTTATCGCCTCCCAATCGCCCGCCGCGGCATAGGCCTTCATCGTCTGGATATGGTTGCGGTAGTCGTGCCGCCAGCCGCGTATCTGGCGGTACATATTGTCTACCTCGCGGTAGTGCGTCTCTATCAGCTCCTGCTGGTAGGAGGCTATTTTTTTATCAAGTTTTTTTGAAAATATTCCCATAAAAACCCCTTCACGAAATACTCGCGCGGGCCGCGCGCGAGTATTTCGTGAACTCTTAAAATAATAAATGTGCGCAAGCAGGGTTTCCCTGCGCCAGCGCGACCCTATTTGCTGCGGCAGCACGTTTTGCCGTTTCCCGAAAGCGGGAGTCCCTCGGCAAAGCAGCGGGTAAAGCCCTCGCGCACTGGAAGGGAATGTCGGCGATTATACAATATGAGAGCCATTAAAAATCGCCGACAGGGACGAACATTGCAATTCTCAAAACAGTGGATACCCACTGTTTTGGCAATGTGAGATGAGCAAGGACAAATACAAGTCCGAGCGGTGACCGAGTGCGGCGGAACTCTTCCGCATGCCGCGCGAGACCTTAGTTTCCCAAATCACGGAATTTTTCGTGCGTCACCAGCGCGAAAAATTCGTGAACCTATTTCATATTTATTATCGCACGATTAACGCCCTCGTAGGCGCCGCGGGGAAGGGGAACGACGGAGCCTTCGGACAGCTTTATCTCCGTCTTGGTCACGCGGGAGATGTACGTTAAATTTACTATGGCCGAGCGGCTGACGCGGTAAAAACGCTCGTCGAGCTCGCGCTCAAGCTCGCCAAGAGTCATCTTTACGGTGACATTCTCGGCGGCGTGAATGGTGACATAGTTGCCGAACACCTCGGCATATCTGATTTTATATATGGGTACGCGCGAAACCTCTCCGCCGACTTCGAATTTAAGCACCTTTTCGTCTCTTTTGAGTTTTTCGGCGGCGCGGTTTAGCACAGAGAAGAGCTTACCTTCGTTCACGGGCTTTAAAAGATAATGCAGCGCGGCCACCTCGTAGCCCTCGGCGATATAGTCGTTATAACCGGTTACGAAAATTATCTGCACCGAGTCGTTCATGCGGCGCAATTTTTTTGCCATCGTAACGCCGTCCATGCCGCCCATCTCTATATCCAAAAGCAATATATCAAAGTTCGGATCCTCTTCGTAACCGAACAAAAACTCCTCGGCCGAACAAAATGTGGAGAGCGCGACGGTGTGCCGCTCCCTCTCCCCCCAGCGGGTGACGAGCGAGGAGATATACTCCCTGTCGGCAGAGCTGTCGTCACAGATAGCAATTTTGTAGTCCATGGCAATCACCTTAAAATGAAGCCCCCGCGCCGTTTTGCTTGGTCCGAGAAAGCGGACCGCTTCAGCGCGGAGGTCTTGTCGTTTGTTTAATAAGCAGAATACGGAAATCAGCCGCGGGCGGTCTTGGCGTCCTCAAGCATGGCAAGCTTATCTTCCATATCAGTGTCGCGGTCGGAATAGCTGTACCACACCTCTGTCTCGGTGTCGGCTCCGCCCGAATAGGAGAGAATGGCTACTTTTATTCTGCCTTCCCAGGTTTCGTCTATCTTATAGTACTTCATAAGGCCGTTGTCCCATATCTGGAATGTTATCGTCGGCCCGTTGCCCTCTTCGTCGTTCACCCAGCCGCACTCCTCGGCGCTGTTGGCGTTTGCAAGCATCGCCGCAGATGCAGGGTCGGCGCTGGCAACTTCGGGGTCGAGCTCCATAACTATCTCATAGACGGCGTGGCCGTCGAACTCGCCCTCGGTTATGGTGGCGCTCTTTACAATGTTGTCGGCAAGGATATTTACGTTGCCGTGAATTACCGCCTCTCCGTCTTCTGAAAGCGCAATAATGTCTGATTCTATGCCGGCAAGGTCAAGCTTATCCTCGCGCTTAACTATGGGCGGGTCGTCGGTGCCCCAGTCGGAGCCTGTCTCCCAGTCGCATGTGAGGATATCGGTATCTGCGCCGCTTTCGTCAGTTCCATAGCGGATATTGTCGCCCTCGAACCTATACAGCTTGTTGGTATCTTCAACAAAGCGCAGGCGGGCCGACTCAAACAGGTTACGGAAGGTATTTATCGTGCCCGTGGCCTCGTTGACCTTCTTTAAAGTGTAATGATACTTATAACCGGGGGTGTTTGCGCCCTGGTGAATGATGAGCTTATAGTTCTGCGTGGTGACGTCGCCGCTGCCGCTTGAGCCGAGGTCAGTCGAGCCCGTCTGCGAGGAGAAGTATACGTATTTATCCGCATACTCCTCGTTATAGCAGGCGTAGGCATAGAGCTCGGCGGCAACTTCCTTTGCCACATCGTCGCGCTCGGAGGCAGAGGCGCTCTCCCAGCGGGATATGGCCGCCCTGCTCTCCTCCTCATACGGAGCGGCGACTGCAGGATATAAGCCGTCGTCCTGAAGGTAATAGCTCTTGTTCTCGCCTATCTGCGTGCCGCCGCACGCCGAGGCAGTTGCAACTACAAAGGGTACCGCGCACAGCGCGCATATTTTCAATATTTTAGATTTCATATGACCTCCTGAAAACACGGGTATTATAGCACAACATTGCGCGGTTGTACAGAAAATTTTGCCGCCGCGGGCTTAGTCGCGGCGTATTGACATAATAGTGCAAAAATCGGGCAGATTTTTAAAGTCCCTCGTACACGAACGCCGTCTGCCACTGTTCATAACCGAAGCGGGCGGCAATGTGCGCACATTTGCACATGAATATGTAAAAGATTTTATAGCCCTCGCCGTAGAGCGTCTCTAAATTGCCAAGCCCCTTGGAAATTATTATGTCGCTGTTTTCAAACAGAGCGCGGGCGCGGGGAGAGAGCTCCTTCAAATAGGTGCCGGGGACCGCCTCGCCGCTGTCTTCAACGGCGGCATACTTATAAAGATCGATGAATGCCGCGTCGACGCGGGTGGCGTCGTTTATTATCTCGCCGCCGCGCACGAGCGAAGTGACGGATATCTGCGGGTAGAGCGCGGCTATCACGCGGATAAAAATTTTATCGAACACCACTTCGCCGCAGTTATCATGCACATACAAGAGCGTTTTGCCCGCTTTGAGGCGCTCTTTAAAAAGGGCTAGCGTGGCGGCGTTGGGTACGGCCCTGCCTGCCGCCTCTTCCACTATTTTAAGGCTGTCCTCGCTCAGATCGGAAAGTTTTGCAAAGTCGATATAGTTTGCCGCGGCGGCGTAGCTTACCGCGCGCGCGACGGGGTCGGGCGCGGACATTATGCCGCTGAACAGCCCCTCTTCGAGCGCCAGCACGGCGGAGTTGAACATGCGTTTTTCGGCGGAATAATCTATGCCGCGGCCGAATATTTCGCGGTGGATACCATCTATATCGCGCATTAAAAGGGGTGCGCAGTATGTTTTGGGGGGATTTTCGCACAGTTCGCGCACGCGCGATTTGAACTCCTCTATCTTATTTTTGTCGCTCTCCGAGCGTTCCACCTTTTTGAGCTGGCTGTTATACAGGCAGCTTTTGCACTCTTCGTCCAAAGTCATATATTGCCTCGCAGTTGTTAAATTACAGCTTTATTGCAGATATTATAGCATTGCCGCGCACATTTTGCAACACCGCGGGCGGGGGATATTTGAGGGGGCAGCGCATTGCGGGGCCAAGGGGGGCCCCCCCCGGATTTTTTTTATGAAATTTTTAAAAAATATGTCGGTTTATGGCGGCGGTAGTAAGCCATAATAAATTACTTTTACGGGAGTAGAGGTAGAAATATGAGCCGCCCAGCCAGAAGCGCCAAGCCAGAAGCCGACAAAATAAAAGCTCATCCAAAAATTTAAAAACAAAATAAAAAAGCAAAATTAAAATGCACAAAAAAATTAAACTAAATATTGAAATTAAAATTTGCCCCCTTCAGAATTTTTTTGGCGTGCAAAAGATGTCGTAAAATGCGCTGTTATGTCATATGCGCCGTATGCGCTCAAAATCATAAAATAAGGCTTTTTGCTGCCATAAAGCATATGTGCTAGCCTTAATATCAGCGGCTGTAAATATGTGTTGCGGCTGATATAATGTCAGCGCGCATATAAACGCGGCGGCATATGCCGTAAAATGCAGGGGAAAAGAGGATATATGCGAGGCAATTGCAATGCGCCGCAATACATATTTTTTAAAAAGCAGCGGAGGAGGTAGTGGCGGAGGGACATATCTGTCAGAATGCAATCAAGGTGTTTTCACCGTATGCGTGAGGCATATGCGTCTTAATTCCTCCGTATTTCTGTATACATATGTGCGTGGCTATATATTTTACAGGCGGCATATGCGTTAAGGCGGCAAAAACATTATTTAAATGTGCGCCGTAATTAAAATGAGCGCAAAATAATATGCAATTTTTATAATATGTGCGTCAACCCATAGATAGCCATTTTAAGCAATATATTTGCCATTTTACATATGCGTTAATTCGGCAAAATCAGCTGTTTTCGGGTGCTCCTCCACTCTTTGACGGCGGTGTATAGCCTGCCGCTTTTTTGTGGATATGTGCCGCCGTATGCACTTGTTCTGTCTGCCGTTTTTGACTTCTTTATTTAAAAATTTACAAAATCCGACAAAATGTCCGTTAATAACCGCGCAATCATAGTTGAAAACTCTTTAAAATGCAAGCGCTTTTCAGTTAAATTTTCTGTTGATAACTTAAAAAGCCGCCGCAATTTTATATGCGGCGGCTTTAATAAAATAATCAGACGCTTAAAATCAGAGCAAATTTAATAATTAAGGGGCTGTAAAATCAAAAATAAATAATTAAGTGGCAAATAATTAAATTAAATAATTAAAAAATAAAATGAGGACGGCGGGAAACCTGCCGTCCGTTATAATACCGCCCGCGCAAAGCGTTTAAATTACCGCATGCAACCGCTCTCTCACCGCGGGCGCGTATCTGATTGTGTAATGCACAGCCTCAACAATCGCCTGCAAACTGCGAATTGTAGAGCTGCGCGTAAAATCCGTCTTTAGCTATAAGCTCTTCGTGGTTGCCCTGCTCGATTATGTTTCCGTCGCGCATCACAAGTATCATATCGGCGTTCTTTATAGTGGAAAGTCTGTGCGCAATAACAAAGCTCGTTCTGCCGTGCGTAAGATTATCCATTGCCTCCTGAATGACCTCCTCGGTGCGTGTATCCACATTGGAGGTCGCCTCGTCGAGTATGAGCATGGGCGCGTTTTCCACCATGGCGCGGGCAATGGTGATAAGCTGTTTCTGTCCGCCCGAAATCTCGTCGCCGTTCTCCACATAGTGGTCAAGCCCGCCAGGCTGCGTGGCTATAAAGTGCGAAATTCCCGCCGCGTCGCACGCCTTGCGTATCTCCTCGTCGGATACGTCCTTGGAGTAGGCTATGTTCTCACGCAGAGTGCCTGCAAACATCCACGTGTCCTGGAGCACCATGCCGAACAGGTCGTGCACCTCCTCGCGCGGCATATCCTTTATCGATACGCCGTCTATCAGTATGTCGCCGCTGTTGACCTCGTAAAAGCGCATAAGCAGGTTTACCATAGTCGTCTTGCCTGCGCCCGTAGGCCCTACAATGGCCACCTTCCAGCCGGGCTGTATCTTTGCGGAAAAGTCGGGAATTATCACTCTGTCGGGCGAATAGCCGAAGCGTACGTGCCTGAATTCCACTTCGCCGCGCACTCCGTCTTTAAGCAGGTACTTTTTGTCGCTCTCGTCCGAAAGTTCCTCTTCCTCGAGGAAGGCGAACACTCTGCCGCTCGCCGCTGCCGCACTCTGCAACACATTGGCGGCCTGCGCTATCTGCGAAAGGGGGCTCTGGAACAGGTTTACATATACGAGGAAGGCGGATAGAGTACCAAAGTTGACGCCGCTTTGGGGGTCGGTAATCATAAGGCCTGCAACCACGCACACCGCCGCGTATGCAAAGTAGGAAATAAACGTCATTGCGGGCTGCATTATGCTGGACAGCGCTTGCGCCTTGAAGGTGCAGTTTTTAAGCTTTTTGTTTGTCTTGTCGAAGTCGGCGCCCGTGCGCTTTTCGGCGTTGAACGCCTTTATCACGAGCTGTCCCGAATAGTTTTCCTCTACCTTACTGTTCAGAACGGCGAGTTCGTCCTGCATCTTTCTGAACTGCGGCTGCGAAAACTTTAGAATTACAAAGAGCAGCAGCGCCATAAAGGGCACTATAATCAGCACTGTCAGGGCGAGCTGCCAGCTCGTCACAAACATTGCGATAAGCACGCCAACCAGCATGCAAACCGACTGCACCACCATGGATACGCCCTGCTGCATAGAGTTGCCTATGGTGTCCACGTCGTTTGTCACGCGGGAGAGGGTGTCGCCGTAGGGGTGGGAGTCGAAGTACTTAAGGGGCACTCTGTTTATCTTTTCAGAAATCTGCGTGCGCAGTTTGCGGCACATCCTCTGCGAAACGGTGGTCATTATATAGCTGGAGGTGTATGTGCACAGCGCGTTGCAGGCGTAAAAGATTATCAGTATTACCGCAAAGCGTGCTACGTCGCTCATTACGACGGGCGCGCCCGTCAGAAGCCCCGCCGTGATTACGTTTACCAGGTCAGAGAGTATCTGAGGCGCATATATCGAAAGCACCGTGGCGCCCGCAGTAAACACAAGCGCTATAAGTATGGGTATAAGGTAGGGCTTCATAAAAAGGACAAGTTTTTTTATGTTCTTTTTGAATTCGCCCTTTTTCAGCGGAGCGCCGCTCATTCTCATATGTCCGGGGTTCATAGTCCGAGCTCCTCCTTTGAAAGTTGTGATAGCGCTATATCTCTGTAAACGGGGCAGGTTTCAAGCAGCTCCCTGTGCGTTCCCTCGCCGACCGCCTTGCCGTTGTCGAGCACTATTATCTTGTCTGCGTCCATTATGGTGCCTATGCGCTGGGCGACTATGAGGTTGGTCACGCCCTCCAGGCTGTTTTTAAGGTTTTCCCTGACCTTTCTGTCCGTCTTGTAGTCGAGTGCGGAGAAACTGTCGTCAAATATCATTATTTCGGGTTTCTGCGCCACGGCTCGGGCAATAGCCAGCCTCTGTTTCTGTCCGCCCGAAACGTTCTTTCCGCCCTGGGAGATGGGGCTGTCGTACCCGTTTTCCATCTCGGAGATAAATCCGTCCGCCTCGGCAATTCTGGCGGCGGCCTCTATCTCCGCTCTGTCAGCCTTGCCGCCGAAGGCTATGTTGTCGCTCACCGTGCCGGTAAAGAGTATGCCCTTCTGCGGCACGTAGCCTATCTTGTCGCGCAGGGTGGACTGTTTTATATCCTTTACGTTGACGCCGTCAACAAGCACTTCGCCCTCGGTTGCGTCGTAAAAGCGGGGGATAAGGTTTATAAGCGTGGACTTGCCGCTGCCCGTGCTGCCTATAAACGCCACCGTCTGCCCCTTTTCGGCGCGGAAGGATATGTGCTCGAACACGTCGGCGTCGGCGTCGGGGTAGCGGAAGCTCACGTCCCTGAATTCCACCGTACCCTCTTCGGTCAGCGGCTTTTCTTCGGCAGGGTCGGAGATGGTGAGGGGAGTGGACAGCACTTCGTTTATACGCTTTGCTGCAACCTGGGCGCGCGGCAGCAGTACGAACATCATAAGCAGCATCAAAAACGCCATTATGACCTGCGAGGCGAGCGTCATAAATGCGACTATCGTCTGGTATTCTATCTCGCCCGCGTTCATAAGCGAAGCGCCTATCCAGTATATGGCAAGCGTAAGGCCGTTCATTGCCAGCATCATAAGGGGGTTCATAAGCGCCATTACGCGCCCCGTGAACAGCTGTGTGCCTGTAATCTCCTTGTTTGCCTTTTCAAATTTGTTTTTCTGATACTTTTCGGCGTTATAGGCGCGCACAACACGTATGCCCGTAAGGTTTTCGCGCGTTACGCCGTTCAGCTTGTCTGTAAGCTTCTGCATAAGCTTGAATTTGGGCAGTACTGTAAGCATTATTGCAAGTATGCATATCACAAGCACCACAACCGTCACAACCGTTGCGGAGGTGAGCTGCCAGCTCGAGGCGTTTATCTTGCATATCGCCCAGATTGCCATTATGGGCGCGTATATCAGCATTCTCAGCACAAGCAGGTTTGCCATGTGTATCTGCTGAATATCGTTGGTGGTGCGCGTTATGAGCGACGCCGTGGAAAATTTGTTTATCTCCGCAATGGAGAAACTCTCTGTTTTTTTATAGACCTCGTTGCGCAGCGTGGCCGAAAGTCTGCTCGCCACGTGTGATGCCGTTACGCCCGTAGCCGCAAGGCAGAGCGCGCTGCCCACCGCATATGCCAGCATTATGCCGCCCTCGCGCCAGATGTCGCCCGTGTCCCAGCCCGGCAGCTTTTCGCTGACGCACTGTATTGCGCCCACTATGGCGGAAATCTGGTCGGTCAGCTGTATGGTCAGGAACACCTGCAATACCGTTATGCCCACTATAAGGACTATAAGTATGCAGTCGCTTGCCCTTAAATTTTTGTAAAGTCTAAGCATTTGCCTTCTCCCGTCTCTTTATTATTCCTTCAAATCCCTCAACAATGCAGTTCAGTCCGTCTAAAAAGCTCTGCTTTGTGCCTTCGTCGAGCGGCCCGAGCGCCTCGTTGATTTCCTGCAGCAGAACAAGCCACTGTTTTTGCAGTTCTTCTTCCGCCCTTACAGTGGTAACAACGCTCACCGTCCTGCCGTTTTTGCGACGCACAATGTAACCTTCGCGCTCCAGCGGGGCAAGCATCCTGCTCACGTTGGGCAGTGCAATGCCTGTCGTGCGGGCAATCTCCGTCATTGTCACCGGTCTGCCGTGCGTCGTCTCGTATTCGCGCAGACTGCCTAGTATTATAAATTTTCTGTCTATTCCGGAGGCGGTCTGTCTGTATCTTCGCAGACAGTCCTTCAGTCGGAAAAAGGCGGAAACAATTTTTTCGGCGTCTTCGAATTGCTCCATAAATGCTCCTTCGTCATAGTTTATACTTATCAACTGATAAATGTCTTAAACAGTATATGCCCGCCACAAAAGCAAGTCAACCGCAAAAGGGTACTTAAAAGTTATATTCACAAACTTTTCATTTTGTTAATGCGGCGTGTTGTTGATGGAGGGAGAGGGAGGGTTTGTTAATTTTTTGGGAATGGGGCGGTGCGGAGTGTTTTGGCAACTTTGGGGGGAGTGTTACGGCGGGCGAGGGTGAGTGGGTTGTCGGTGGGTAGGGTAGC
>ERZ1090861.741-NODE-741-length-18902-cov-21.996710_pt1 | contig 18902 bp, 17 predicted proteins | sample MGYA00478482_ERZ1090861 | MGnify/ENA primary metagenome ERZ1090861 (study PRJEB33644, sample SAMEA5815744) | chicken gut metagenome | biome: Chicken; feature: Gastrointestinal Tract; material: Caecum | place: Ireland | collected 2019-01-01 | study: A study of the... | reverse complement strand
GGTATACTAATAGCATAAAGATAGACGCGTCAAGCGGCTATCGCGAGCGAGCGGCAGACCGCTGACGGGGGAGTGAAAAGTGAAAGGTGAAGAGTGAAAAATGCGTGCGGAATGATGCAAACTAAGTTTGCCGGACAGTCGTCAAACATTTGGTTTGCCGCTGACGCGTGAGTGAAAAGTGAAGAGTGAAGAGTGAAAAGAGCATGCGGACAATGCTACAAACTAGGTTTGCCGCGAGAAGGCACGAATAGTTTTGCTTGCAAAACTATTCAAGAAGGCAAAAGTCTTTGCCTTCTAAAAAACTTACAGTTTTTTGTGCCTTCTCGCTTAGGCAAAGCCCATGCCGCTGACGCGGGAGTGAACAAGCCTTACGCTTGGCGGTTGTCCGGCAGGGTGAGCTAGGATTATAAACTTTATTTCCGCTCTCTTGAAACCAACAAACTTGGTGTTATGGATGCTCTTGACGATAAGGAGCGGATAATCCGCCCGCTCTCTTGGGATTAGCTTATTTGATGATATGGGGAGAAAATAGTATGAAAAATATCAAAACAAAACTTTTGTTAAAACAAAATCAAAAAATTTTTAAAATTTTTTGTGATTATAGATATTTCAAATAAAACACAAATATTATCAAAACATAACTACACCCCAAGCGGTTTGACGCCATAGTGACGGCAAGTGCGAGACATACTTTTTTAAATATGCTATAGTGTGGGTGTAGAATGCAAAAATATCGAGATTTGTATTAAATTACAAGGTCGAATTTTGCATAAAAAACAAGAGAAAACCCATACTAGAAACAAAAATGGACTTGCAAATTCACCCCTTGTGGGTCCTTATTAAGACAAAAATTTAGAAAATTTTTGTCTGGGGTGGAAAGGGAGCTTTAACCCACAAAGTCAGAGACTTTGCGGGAGCCCAAGTTGGGAGGAAAACGCGGGTTCCCTTAAAATTGCTAATTTTAAGGGTGTAGCCGAAAGTATTTTTAGAGGCAATATCTCTTTAGACGGCATAACAATCACAATCGAAGAGTATGTGCCAACTCTAGAAGTTTATTCAAACAACACGTCTTACGGAACAGCATCATATAGCGGAGAATATGGCATTGGCAACACTGTCACGCTTATCGCAAACGTCACAAGTTCTGGTGCCTTCTTGGGATGGCGAGCAAATAGCGTTGACGGCGAATATGTTTCAGGTGACCCAAATTATAGTTTTGTTGTAGATGCAAACAGTCCGTATATATACTATGCAATTTTCGAAGCCGCAACAACTATCACAAGTGATTTCAGATTTAATTTTAATCAGCCGGCAGCCGGACAAGCTGAAATTTATGAGTATACCGGCACAGATAGCGATTTGGTTATACCTTCAGTAGTTTACAACAATGGCACAAGCTACACAGTCACCGCACTTATTGATGATGCCTTTGCAAACAACACATATATTGAAACCGTAACCCTTCCATCAACTCTAACGACACTAGGCAGCGAGTTCCGTTATAATGGCCCTATGGCTACTGATAACTGTGAGATAGGTGTATTTCAAGGTTGCACAAATCTTCGTTCAGTCAATTTTGAAAATTTAACAAACCTAACTTCAATAGGTGATTGCACATTTAAGGATTGCACAAGTTTAGAGAGTGTATTTTTGCCAAACACTCTAGAGACAATGGGGTCGCGTATTTTTATAAATTGCTCATCATTAAGTAAAGTGACCTTTGAAAATGGTTTTAAAGTTACTTCTTTAAAAGGAACATTTATAAATTGCACTTCTTTAACGCAAATAGAAATACCAGCAAATGTGGAAGAACTTACTTATAACAATCCATATCATACTGATATGTCACCAAATTACGGAACTTTTGGTGGTTGCACAAGCTTATCAGAAGTTACATTTGAAGAAGGATCAAAGTTGTCTATGTTATTTGGAACATTTAGTTATTGTTCAAATTTGGAAACGCTGACTTTACCTGAGTCTTTATCATCAATAGGGGGATACCAATTATTACCAGCTTTTGGCGGTTGTTCAAATCTAAAATCGCTATATATTCTTGCATCGGTTCCGCCATCTTTGACGTATTCAGAAGTAAATTTTGTTGGCATTTCTGAAGATCTCATAATTTATGTTCCACAAGGCTCTCTAACTGCTTATCAAACTGCGACAGGGTGGAGTGATATAGCAGATCACATTCAAGAAATGTCATAAATAACAAAAAATCTCTTATGATTTTTCATAGGAGATTTTTTATATGCAAAATTTTGGTTTTCATTATGTGCGTTAAATTTTTTAAATTATTCTTAAAATTATTTATTAAATTTCTTTATTCTTGCTGAAATTCTTGATTTTCTTGTCTTTCTTTTTCAAGCTCGTCACAGACTTTGTTGATTGCTGTTGCAACGCCGTAGCTATGCTTTGAAGTTTTTATTACGTTTTCTATCTGTGGCACAAAGCGTCTGTTGTTTGCAAGTATCATATATTTTTTGCATTTAACACTCGCTTGAGCCATCTGCACGTCAGCCACCTTGTCGTCACCAATAAAAAGATAAAGGTTTGCGGAGCTGCCACTATCTATAATTTTTCTAGAAAGCTCCACGCCGTCAAGTTTGCTTTCTCCGCCTAAAAATATAGGATCTTCAAGTTCAAGATTTCCATTTTCATTATGTTTTATAAACGCAAGTGTTTCGCCACCATTTTTGATAAGCCCTTTATAAAATTTACGTTGGTTATATGGCATAAAATATAGAAGGTCAAACAAATCTTCTTCAAGCTTAACATTTGCCTTTGTGATAACGTATATTTCAAGTTCTTCATTGCAAAGCCCAGCAAGTCTTGAAATGGCTTTAAAATATTTATATCCGCGTCTTTTAGTGTAGATATCTTCTATAGTGTTGTTAAAATCAATATATACAATGGTTTTCATGCAAATATTTTATCACAAAATATATAAAAATCAAGTGCAAATTATTGCAAAAATCAATAAACATATTTTACAAATTAGGCATAAATTTTTACAAAAGAAAGGACGGAAAAATTATTAAAAAAAATAACAAAAAAATACCAAAAAAATATCAAAAAATTTGAATTTGCTATTGTAAAAATAGTCTTAATGTGCTATCCTAGAAATAAGAAAAGAGGGAATATGGAAAACAAAAGACAAAGTAAAGATATCATAAATCAAGAGAGAGTTTTTAAAGCTGTTGCTCAAAATCCCGGAGACATTAACACGGTCAAAGAACGTTTGCGCAAAGCAAAAGTTAGTTCATCAAGAACAAAAATCAATAGAGCAATAGACGACCTTATCAAATCTGGAAGACTTATCTTGAAGGATAAACAACTTTATGTCAATCCTTCCACTATAAAGCACGCAAAACTTGTTCAATCAAATGGCACGAGCTATCTTTTATTTGACGGAGATAGCCATCAATATTATATAGATAGAAGAGATGCTGGCAATATTCCGTCAGGTAGCCGCGTTCAAGTTGGCAGCTACTTCTTAGCGTCAAAGGGCAAAATGGAAGAACGCTCTTTTGTTATGGGAATTGATAAATCACAGCAAACAAAGCAAGATGAGATTGAAGAGATTGTTGATAAAACAGACACGTCCAACATAGTCTATGGCAGAGTTATGAAAACCAGCCATGATGAACTTGTGTTTTTGCCAAATGATAGAAGAAGATTTAAAAAACCAATTTTTATCGCAAACGATAAAAGGGGTGTAGCAAAGTATCAAGACAAGATTTGCACTATGCAGATAGTCAGCAATGAGACGGAAACAGAACAAGCGGTAGGCTTTTTGCAAGAAATCAAAGGTGATGCAGGCAACCCAATAGCAGAGTATGATGCCATAGCAGAAAGTCATGGCGCTATCATGAGTTATAGTGACGAAAAGGTTCAAAAGGAAATCGAGAATATTCCAACAGAAGTTGACCTATCAAAATATCAGCTTATTTCAATGGGAGAGCAGAGAACATTAAATTCAGCAAAGCCACAGATTGTTGACTTAAGGGGACTTAATTTCACAACAACTGACCCTGCAACTTGTAAGGATATGGACGATGCCATCTATTCAACTTTTGACGAAAAGGGAAATTTGGTAGTCTATGCCGCAGTTGCCAACGTAACAAAATATGTTAAACTTAACAGCGAAATAGGCAGACGCTATATTCAAGCGGGCTTCACAACTTATGCACCAAATAAGGCGTATAATATTTTGCCGCCAGAACTTTCAACCAATATCTGTTCACTCAATCCAAACGTCCCTCGTCTTGCCTTTGTTGTTAAAACGGTTATCAATCCAAAGAGCGGCAAGCCAATATCAAGCAGTATTATGGACGCCGTGATTGAAAGCAAAGAAAAATTCAGCTACGAGCAAGCGCAAGAAATCTGCGACGAGCATAGCGAGATAACAAGAGAGACAATTACTGACAAAGTTAAGAAGGGTTTGCCATTGTCTCGAGAAGAACAGGTTGTTATGAATAAGCTTGCGTCAGACATTCTGTGGAAAGGTCTAAACGGTCGAAATCTTATTCAATTTGATTCAGATAATGAATACGACGTAAAATTAAATGAAGATATGTCTGATATTGTCGACATAGAAAAAGAGCCGCATATTCCATACCATAAAGTGATTGAAGCTTTCATGGTCACTGCAAACGAGGCGACAGCAGAATTTGCCCTTAGAAATGGTATACCTAACATATACCGCGTTCATGAAGAGCCTAGCGAGAGCAAGATTGAACAGGCGTATGAGTTTTTTGACTATCTTAATATACCATTTGATGGCGACCTTTCACCAAGAGCAATCAAAACAATAGTTGCAAGTGTTAAGGGCACAGACAAAGAAAAGGTTGTAAATAACTTTCTTGTAAGAATGCAAAGCAAGGCAAAGTATTGCAATACTCCTAATCCACAAGATGTCAAACTTGTTGGAAAACCGGGTCACCGCCAAGAGAGAACAAAGAAGTTTGGCGAGGAAGCTAAGGCTGACTTTGAGCGAAAGCAAGACGTTGTGACAGGCGATATCATGCACGATGCTGTTAAAAAACTTGATAAAACAATAAGCCACTTTGGGCTTCAAAGTGAGCACTATTCTCACACGACTTCGCCAATTCGAAGAATAACCGACTATGTGACGCATTATAATATTCTAGCCTACTTAAATGGCGAAAATATGCTTGACCAGCAGCAAGTTCGCGATATAGCCCTGTGGGCAAACCAGATGCAGGACTCAGTTGACCTATCAGAACGTGAGTTTAATGAGCTTAACAGTGCAATCTATTGCACTCATCATATAAATGACGTTATGAAAGGGCATATTTGCTCATTTAGAAAGCTTGCAGACAAGAAAGATATCACGCCTGAAGAGATTGTGGTAATTGTTGAGAATGAAGACAAGGGCATAAGGGTGCAAATACCACTTGTAGACGTGCTTGCATATAAAGGTGTAACAACAAAGAAAGTTGCAATCACACCTTATGGCAGTGCAATAGTTAATAAGAACACAAACTCACCAATCTTGACTGTTTGCCAAGAACTTACTTTTAAGATTGCAGAAAGTGATAGAATAACAAGACAAATCACAGGCACGCTTGACTTAAGCAGGGTTATTGAAACGACAGAAAACTCCAATTTCACAGCTCCGACCTTGCCAGACATTCCAGTTACTCGTGGTGGGCATAGCAGCAAGCGTGAAAAGATGCTCAAAAACAAGAGATATTGCAAGGAGCATAGTGGAGATGCAGCAAAGATTGCGGAAGATGAAATGCGATATGGCTTAAAATTCAAAAATCAAATCAAATATGAAGAGTTTGTTGGAGATATGGGCAATCGCGAAGCATATCATGCAAACAAGTCTCAAAATAGACAGCATAAGAGAAGAAAGATTGAGCAGCAAGCAAAAGCTCATTTAGAATATTATACTTCAGGCGATAGTGACTTTGAAGAAAATGATATAGACATTGAAAAGAATCAGGATGGTGGCGACCAAGAAAAAGAATAATAAAATAGTGCTAAGTTTTGATATTTTGATGTCTAAAGTTTGACTAAAAATCAATATTTAAAATAGAAATAGGGAGAAAAATCCCTATTTTTATTTTTGTTAAAATAGCCACAAATATCAAATTTAGTTTATTGCAATTTTCTATTATTATTTGACAAGAGTTATTTATAAGTTTTAAAATGGAAGCAAGGAGCAAAAATGAGTAAACTATATTTCAAATATGGCGCAATGGGCTCTAGTAAAACCGCCCAAGCACTTATGTGTAAGTTTAATTATGAGCAAAAGGGTTTCAGGGTTTTTCTTTTTAAACCCATCGTAGACACAAGACATGTTGAAGAAGGCAGCCCAATGGTATGGAGCAGAATAGGGCTTAAAAGTGAATGTTACGAATTTACAAAGGATGATAATTTCTTTGAAATATGTGAAAAATACCAAATAAATCAAGAAAAAGACGTAATTATTGTGGATGAATGTCAATTTCTCACAAAAAAGCAGGTTGAACAGCTTAAATATATTTCAATGAAAGTGCCTGTTCTATGCTATGGACTTTTAACCAATTATAAAACCGAGCTTTTTGAAGGTAGCAAACGTCTTGTCGAACTTGCCGAGTCGCTTATGGAGATAAAATGTATTTGCAAATGCGGCAGAAAGGCAACCGTCAACGTCCGCTATGTTGATGGAAAGATTGCTACAGATGGTGATGAGATTATGATTGGTGCTGACGAGCGATATGAAAGCATGTGCTACCAATGCTATGAGAAATTATTAAATGAGCAAAAAAATAACGAAAAAACAGCTAAAAACACTTAAAAATGCATAAAATAATGTAAATTTTTAAAAATTAATCAAAAATTGCCGAAAAAAAATTAAATAAATGGAGACAATATGAAAATTAATTATAACAGCTTAGGCTACTTAAAAATATTAGATAAATATTTCAGGGCTTGCAACTATCTATCGGCGGTGCAACTCTATCTTCTTGACAATCCGCTTTTAACAAGACCGCTTGAAAAAAAGGACATCAAGAAAAAGATTGTGGGGCATTGGGGAACAGTTCCAGGACAAAATTTTGTCTATGCTCATCTTGATAGGGTGATAACAAAATATAACCTTAACATGATACTAATTTCTGGTCCGGGACACGGCGGAAACTTCTTCCTTTCAAACAGCTACTTAGAAGGAAGATATAGCGAAGTATATCCAGAAATCAGCCAAGATGAAAAGGGTCTCAAAAAATTCTGCAAACAGTTTTCTTTCCCTTGCGGTGTGTCAAGCCATGTGGCACCAGAAACGCCAGGCTCTATGCATGAGGGCGGGGAACTTGGCTATTCGCTTCTGCATGCATTTGGTGCAGTGTTTGATAATCCCGACCTTATCGCAGCAGTCGTTGTTGGCGATGGCGAGGCAGAAACAGGTCCACTTGCAACGTCTTGGCAGTCAAATAAATTTATAAACTCAAAGACAGATGGCGTAGTGCTTCCAATCTTGCACTTAAATGGTTATAAGATAAGCAACCCAACCATTCTTTCAAGAATAAGTCAAGAAGAACTTAGAAAATATCTTGAAGGTATGGGCTGGAAGCCATATTTTGTTGAAGGCAGTCAGCCTATGGATATGCACAAAAAGATGGCAAAAGCTATGGACAAGTGCATTGAAACCATAAAAAAGATTAAAAAAGATGCCGAAAATGATAAATTTATAAACAAACGCCCAATCTATCCAATGATAGTGCTAAGAACTCCAAAGGGTTGGACAGGACCAAAGGAAGTTGACGGCAAACAAATTGAAGGCACTTTCAGGGCTCACCAAGTGCCAATTTCAATGGAGAAGGAAGAGCATTTGAAGATGCTAGAAGATTGGCTTAAAAGTTACAGACCAGAAGAGCTTTTTGAAAACTTTAAACTCAAAGATGAAATTGCCGCAATTTTGCCAAAGGGCGACCAAAGAATAAGTGCAAATCCTGTGACCAATGGCGGACTGCTTCTCAAAGATTTAGTGCTTCCTAATATGCGAGACTATGCTGTTGACGTTAAGAAACCGGGCAGTGATAAAGCACAAGATATGCTTGTTTTAAGTGGCTATATTCGCGATATATTCAAACTTAACAAGGATAACAAAAACTATAGAATTTTCTCTCCAGACGAAGCTATGTCAAACAGACTTTATCAGGTTTTTGACAGCGAGAAGCGTGATTTTAACGCAAAAATTATAGAAAATGACGAGAATTTGTCTCACTATGGCAGGGTTATGGACAGCTATCTTAGTGAGCATGCCTGCGAAGGTTGGCTTGAAGGTTATATTCTCACAGGCAGACATGGCGTGTTTGCAAGCTATGAAGCCTTTATCAGAGTTGTTGACTCTATGGTATCTCAACATGCAAAGTGGCTAAAAGTTTGTCACGAACTTGCTTGGAGAAAGCCAATCTCATCACTGAACTTTCTTTTAACTTCAAATGTATGGCAACAAGACCATAACGGCTATACCCATCAAGAGCCGGGCTTTTTAGACCATATAGCAAACAAAAAGGCAGACATTGTCAGAATTTATCTTCCACCAGACGCAAATTGCTTGCTTTCATGCTACGATCACTGTCAGGCAAGTAAAAATTATATAAATGCAATCGTCGCATCAAAACATCCAAGCTATCAATGGCTTGACATGGAAAGTGCGATAGAGCATTGCACAAAAGGTGTCAGTGTGTGGGAGTGGGCTTGCGTCAACAACTACAAAAATCCTGATATAGTGATTGCTGCAGCAGGGGACACACCAACGGTTGAAGCCTTAGCCTGCATAACACTTATAAAGAAATATCTTCCAACTCTTAATGTGCGTTTTATAAATGTTTTAGACCTTATGAAACTTGAAAACAACAACTTGCACCCACATGGACTTACCGATAGCGAATTTGACAAACTTTTCACAAAAAATAAACCGGTGATATTCAACTTTCATGGCTATCCAAAGTTTATTCACGAGCTTACTATAACACGTAATAACAAAAATATAGATGTTCATGGCTATCAAGAAGAAGGCACAATCACAACAGCCTTTGATATGCGTGTGCAAAATAAGATTGATAGATACCATCTTTTGCTTTCAGTGCTTGATAAGTTAAATCTAACCGAAAGAGAAAGCGAACTTGTAAAGACGCTTGAAAAGACCCTAGAAAAACATAAAAAATATATAGCAGAATATGGTGTTGATATGCCAGAAGTTGCTAATTGGAAGTGGAAATAAATAATTTGTTTAAAAAACGGTGAAAATGCGTTCAATTTTGTTAATGCAAAATTGAACCAAAGGTAAAATAAAATTTTACCTTTAAAAAGGCTTTCAGCCTTTTTGCATTTTCACCTTATTTTTTTACTAAATTTCAGTTTACTTATTTTTATTTATGCCAATATGCAAGAAAGATTTAACGGTGGCAAGGTCACTTTCACTTAAAGCGCTTTCTTTAACTAAGAATGCATTGCTAACATTTATATACAAAAGAAGGTATCCGTCTCGCTCTTTAATTTTCTTTAAGTCTTTATAGTAGTATTTCACAGTTCCAACCACTTCACCATTTTTATAGGTCGTAGTGTTAAAAAATTCTTCTTCAAATTGATAAACGTTATAAGTGCTATCACCAGTTTTCTTTATAAGGTTGTTGATTGACACAAGATAGACAAGCCCAAACCCAAGCGGCAGACAAAACACAAGCATAATGTCTAGGTAGCCGCTATCAAAAAAACAGCTTAAAACTATATACGCCAACGCACCAACAATTCCCACTACAAGGGATATTATGGATGCGAGTTTCAAATTTTTAGATAAAACCTTTTGTGCTTCAACATTTATATCAGTTCTACATTCAATCATAAATTCTCCTTTATATTATTTTATCAAAAAGTTGCTATAAATAAAAAAGATTTTTAATCATTTATAAAAAGAACTATAATTATTTTTCTACTAAGTCTTTGATAGGCTTTGCATAATGATTTTGTTGACATTTTGCTTTAAAATAATTATACTGAAGATAACTTTAATAGACAATTCTCAATTAAATAAAGGGGAAATTATGGATAAACCAAAAATATTCTATGAGGACAATAAAATTGGTAAAAAGAGACTAACAATTCTCATAGTAGTATTATCTATTTGTTTTATTGGATGGACGCTGGCTATGATTCTATCTTTCGTTGTTCCTATGCCTGATGGCGTTCCACAGAACAAATTTGAAGATAATTTAGCAGACAACATAGCTATCATTGTATTGCTTGTATTGTTGCTTGCAGCGATAATAGCGTTACTTATCTTTCGCTTTAAAACACACAGATTTGACTATGCTATTTCAATAACTGAAGATGAAATACAATTTGCTGTTCCAGTAGAAAATAAAAAAGAGTTCAAGACAAAAGAGTTTGTTTCCTATGAAATACTTGATAAATTAAATTCATTTGCCAGGGTTAAACTTGTTTTTACTGATGGAATTGAAACCACTATAAAAACTCGAAAGTTTGATGAGCTCAAAATTGCACTAGAATATATCCAAGCCCAAAACCAAACTCATCAATCTCTTAATGATAACAAATAAACACAAAAGCGGTTATCGAAAATGATAACCGTTTTCTTTTATTTTTAAGATGTATTTTGGATTTATTGTGACAAAATTGAATTATAAAATAACACAAGCCTAACATTAATAGCCAACGACTTGAAATTGTTGATAATTTAAACCCATAAAATTTTAATACAAAAAATAATAAACAAATTTAAAGAGCCTTTCCAACAATAGCACCGCTAGTCCAAGCCCATTGAAGATTATAGCCGCCACATTCACCATCAATATCGCAAATTTCACCGCAAAAATAAAGATTTTTAATATTTTTGCACTCTAAGTTGTCGCTTAATGCTTCAAGCCTAACACCGCCGCTATAAACTTGATTGTTTTCATAATAACCTTTAACATCAAAATCAAGATTTTTTATAACGCTTGCAAACTTTTCAATCTCTTTGTCACTCAATTTGTCAGAAGTTCTGTTTTCATCAAGTTTGCATCTATTCAAAATTTCGTAGCCTATTTCTTTAACAAAAACACCATCAAAAAAGCTAGGAATTTCAAGTTTTAAAGCCCTGCGTTTATTTAGCAGTTTTAAAATTTCCTCATTGTTTAAGTCGGGGAGCAGGTCAATACTTATCTTGCCAGCAAAATTTTTCTCTCTTGCAAAAAGACTTGATAAATTGAAGATGACAATACCACTAAGCCCGCTCTCTTTAAATAGCACTTCGCCGCGGTCTAGCTTAGTTTTCCCATCACTTGTCACTGCACAAACCTTCACGTCATGCAATTTAACATTGTTAAGGCTGTGTGTATTTGTGGTCTTAATTGCACAAAGACTAGGGCAGAATGTGCTATGCGGAATATTATAGTTTGTCAAAAAGTTTTCAACGCTTTTCCCGCCACTTGCAATAACAAGCTTGTTGCATGAAAATTGCTCAGTTTGACCTTCCAGCACAAACTTACTATTTTCTATTTTGATATCTAAAATTTCACAATTTGTAAATGTTTTAATTTCCTTAGCCTTAAGTGCGTTATTTATCACATCCACAACCGACTTTGCCGAGTTTGAAAGTGGATAAACTTTGTCTTGCTCATGACGCATAACAAGCCCAATGCTATCAAAAAATGCTAGCGTCCTATCTACGTCGAATCGCTTTAAATAGTTTTCAACAATTTCATCATTATAAAACTTTGCTTCGGCATTTAAGTTTGTAAGGTTGCATCGACCATTTCCTGTCACTAGCAATTTTTTTGCAATTCTATTTTGTTTGTCTATGATTGCAACATTGCCTTTTGCCTGCAATGCGCACATGCACCCGCTTGCACCACCGCCTAAAATAATAGTTTCAAAAAATTTCATATCACACCTATAGGGTATTATAACATAAAAGCAGGAGAGAAAAGAAATTATTGTGAAAAGTTTTAGCAGAATTATTCTGCATAATAAAAATGCAAAAAGATGATTGTGTGAGAAGAAATTAAAATTTCAGCAGACCTTTCCACAACAAAAAAAGAATATGCGTTTTGCATATTCTCTTTTTAAATGATTTTTACTTTTCTTCTTGCTTTTCTTCTTCTACTTTTTCTTGATTTGTCAAACAAACCTTTTTGTTCATGAAATATTCAACGATAATAAAAGTAGCAGAACAAATAAGGAAAAGTGTAATGAATAATGTTAGAATATCAAATCCATAAGTTCTCATTCCAACGATTGTAAGAATAAATGAGAATACAGTAAGGATGAAAGTTGTAAGAATCAAACCTCTTTTTGAATGGAATTGTTCTTCATTCATATTAGTTCTCATAATGCACATAGCAGAGAAAGCGATAGTTACAATTCCAACAAGCACAAGCAATATGTTGATAAGAAGGTTGATAATTGTGCTAGATTCAACAGTATCTCCAATATCTCTTGAAATGTAGAAGATATTGATTGCACTAGAAACAATTAAGATAACAAAAGTAACAATATTCATAACAAGTCCAGAAAGCAAAAGCGGTCTTTTTGTTTGTTTTTTCATACTCATACTCCCTTTAAAACTAATATTCATTTTTATTATAAAGATTTAAGAAAATAATGTCAAACAAATACACAAAATTTTGAATAAAGAATAGCAAAATCTTAAATAAAGAAATAGTTTAAAAATATTTATTAAGCATTTATTGTCGAATTTTGCAGAAAATAAAACAATCGCGTCGATATTTGACGGCACGGTGACGTCACCATGAATACTTTAGCCATTTTAACAAATTATTATTACAATGAGCGAGGTGTTTATGAAGAAAGACTATCCAAGATACATACTAAGAATCCCAAATGAGATACTTTTCAAGTTATCATTTGTGTCTGATTTTTATGGTAGGTCAAAGAATCGAGAAATTGAATTTATCATAAAGCAGCACATAGATGAATTTGAGAGTAAATATGGGATTATTCCTGTTCCTGAAAGATTTCAAGATCTAGAGAAAGAACAAAAGCCAGAGCAAGAAGAAACCAAAAACTCATAAATTTATCTTCTTACATATAAAAAATAGCTTTATCAAAAGATAGGGCATGCTTTTGTTTTGCAATTTAAATAATTTGCTAAAAAAACGGTATTTGTAGTAATATTTTTGTATAGGTTGACAAACTTTCCATTTAAGCCTATAATTTTTTTATGGAAGATATAAAGAATTTAAGCAAAACAGAGCAGATTTTGCGATGCTCTAAAATAATGATAGAAAGCCAGCTTAAACTTTTAGAACGGAATAATGCAAGCAGTCAGGCATTTGAAAAACAGGCAAAAATAAATAAGTCAGTTGAAAACTTTATTGCAAATTTAGGCAATATTGATAATATTTCGAATCAGCAATATATTTCCTATTTGATGGAACTTTGTTCGCTTTTTAAAAATGCACATATTTCACTGAAAAATAAAGTTGAAGAAGAATATCAATTTTTAAGCCAGCATCTTTTATATTTGCACGGCGAAGTGTTCGCAGTTTTAAATGATAACCTATTGAAAGTTGATAAAATAGGCGGAAAGCCTGCAGAAGACGTGTGCAAAGAGATGAGCAAATATATTTGTTATGAAACTGATGAGTGGCTGGGTGCTCAGTTAAACAAAATGCTAAACTTTAAAATTTTATATCAGATTTTAGGCATTGATTACTCAAATATTGAACTAAAAAATGGGCAAAAACTGACAAATAGCCCGTCAAAAGAATTTTTTGATTATTATCAATATTTCCCACCATATTACAAAAGAACTCAATCTGCATATTCCTACGCCTTTCCCTGTGCAAACATTGTAAAAATTAACTATAGAAGTTGTCATGAGTATAGTGATGGAGATTTTTTAAATTTTACAAATGTGGTTAAAAGCGAGATAGAAAACAGGGGAATAAATGCTTACATACTTGACATAAGGGGAAATACGGGTGGAAACTCAGAGATAATCTGGCCAATAATCAACCTGTTTAAAGACAGAAATATGACAGGCTGCGTGCTTACTGATAACAGAGTGTTTTCTTCTGGAACATTTGCCGCATACTACGCAAAGAAAACTTTGAATGCCACTCTTATTGGACAGCCACTAGCACAAGAGAATGAAAGGTTTGGTCAGGGCAGCGGAGAGATAGTGCTATCTGACACACTATCTATTAGAATAACTGAAAAATATTTTAAATTTAGTGATGTGTTCAAAAATTCAGGAGCAATCAAACCAGATATTGTTGTGCCACTGACGATAGAGGAGCTACAAAATAAAAAAGACAAAACCCTTGAAACAACTATTGAATATTTACAAAATCTTTTACAAGTGCAGCACCAACAAGAATGTTGAACTTTAGTCATCCTACAACTTAGTTTTTTAAATCAAAATTTAAAAATATGGAGAGACAATGAAAATAATTTATGTTCATCATGCACATAGAAAGATGGGAAATCCGCCATCACAAGATGATGATATAACAGAGCTTGGCAAACAAGATGCAAAACTTGTTGGCGAGCTTTTTGCGCTTGCAAAAGAGAAAGGCACAAATATAAAGGCAATTTATACTTCTCCTTTCAAGCGATGCCTAAAAACAGCAAATATAATAAATGAAAAAATCAAGGTAGACATACTGGAAGAAAAGCGGTTTAACGAAGCGGGCAGCGTGAAGGGTGAAACTTGGCGTGACGTTCAAACTCGCACAAGAGAAGCTCTATATGATATAGTTTGCAGGTTTGATGATAAAGACGCTGTCGTTTGCGTGACAAGCGGCGTCAATGTTGTTGCTTTTATGTCACTTGTATTCAATCTTGAGCCAAGTGAAGATGCACCATTTATTGGTGTGTCAAGTTGCTCGCCAATGATTTTTAATATAACAAAAGAAAATTTTAAAGAAATTAAGGCAAAATAGCTAAAAAATTCGTAAAATAATGTAATTTAAGGAGAAAATAATGTTTTTCTATAGAAGAGCAACTTTAAAAGACCTTGAAAAGATTTGGAATAAAGATATTCAAGAAAACCTAGATGACAAAAGATATATAAGGTGGAAAGAAGAGTTTATCAAGGCAAATAAGCTTGGAAATATCATCACCTTTGTTGTTTTGAACGATAAAGACCCCATCGGGCAAGCATCAATTATTTTAAATAAGAATAATATCAAAACCACTTGCAGAGATATGCTTTGTGACGGCAAAGAAAGGGCATATCTTTCCACAATAAGAATTGAAAAGGCATATGAAGGGCAGGGGCATATATCAAAACTTGTAAAGCTAGCAGAAAACTTTGCAAAAGAAAATGGAATAAAATTTTTGACTATTGGAGTGGAAGCAAAGGAAAGCAGGAATTTAGCCATCTACTTGCATTTTGGATTTGCAAAATTTGTCACAAGTGCAGTTGAAGAAAATGAACTAATTTTGTATTACGAAAAAGAATTATAAAAAATATAAAAAAGAGACAAAAATTGTCTCTTTTTTAGTCATAATTTTTAATTCTGTCTCGTTTTGTTGTATAACAATAAACTAGGGATAAAAAACCTTGTCTAGAATGAGTTGATATGGTATAATAAAAATATGAATAGCAAATATTATTATAAAATTAATTGCACCCTGAGCCTAGAAGAAGCAATTTCAGACTATAAAAATAAACTAGCAAAAACGCCAGAGCTAAAGTTTGTTTTGCTCTCTAATGGTAAAGCTGCAATAGAAGAGAAGAAAAAGCTTTTCGATATGGTTGAATTTCTATCTAAAAGCGGAATAAAAAGAGACGATATCATTGTTTCGATATATGACGAAAAGCATACCTACCAAATAGGGCAGTGGCTAAAACTTAAGAAGGTGGCACAGGAGTTTGAAGAGAAGAATATAACCTTTGGCTTTGAAGATATGGCTAACACTTTTAGCGTCAATGACGTTGAAAATGCAAACTATCAGATAATAGAAACGGCAGAAATTATAAAAGAAAGTGCTTACTCTCCACTTGAAACACTGCTTTCTGTCTATCTTCGCACTCAGTCTAGGCATTACACAAAAGAAGGAGAAAGCGAAAACCCATCGCTGTCAAGGTCAATATATGGCGTTTTAAACAGCGACAGAATTGTTTGCGTTGGCTATTGTGAACTTTTTAAGGCTGTAATAAACGAAATTGGCGATAAAAACATAAAAATTTTTGATAATCACGTAAAAACTCAAGAAGATAACGATATTTTTGGTTCTCTTTTTGGCGAATTTGATAAACATAGAAATCTGATTGTCTATCTCAAGGATGAAAAATATAATATTGAAGGGTTTTATTATCTCGACCCAACTTGGGATTGCTCTCAAACAGAATCAAACACTGCAAATTTAAATTACTTTTTAATTCCACTTCAAGATATTTCAAAAATTAAAACAAAAATATTGGATAATGACAGCAAAAGCGATATTGAATTTGTTGCAGACTTCGCTCCTAAGGGAAAAGATAAAACTATCCTTTATAACAGCCCCGAGAAAAGAGAGAATTTGCTCAGTTTTTCTAGTGAAAAATTTGTTTGCAATAATGAATTTCTAGAATTTTTGGCTAAAAAACCAAAATTTAGAAGAAAAATAACCGATTTTTTGTATAATGAAAGGATTTTAGATAAAAAACAGAATAAAAATAAAACTTGTGCAGAACAAATAAAGCTAGCAGAAAACACGTCTGCCGAGAACATTGTAAGAGATTTAATCGCAAAATATGGCTATTCATGCAGTGGGCTTGACAGCCTTCTTCTGCAAAACAGTAAGCCGATAAACTTAAACTATATTGCAAAGGCGTTATGGGAAGTTTTGAATAGCGAATATGCATATGATAGCGAAGAAGATGTATCAAATGCAATTCAATATTTGATAGACGCAAATTGCAAACAAGCTTTAAGGAATTATGAAAGTGGTGCAATAAATCCACTTTTCAGCAATTCTCAGTCGTCTGTTGAAAGTGATTTTACTCCTGCCGAAAGCGACGCAGAAGCTGAATAAAAAAATGATTGCATAAAATTATATCTTAGCGTTGAAAGTTTTTTAGCAAAAAAACAAAAATAATTGAAGGGGAGCGCAATGATTATAGAATACAAAAACAAATATGATGAAGACATAAAAGCTTTGTTTTTAGAACTTCAAACATATATTGCAAGCATTGACAAAGAAAAATATAACATTGTTACAAATGAATATAGAGAAAAATATTTTGAAAAAACAATGCAAGAAATTGAAAAATACAAAGGGAAAATGTTTCTTTATGTTGAAGATGACAAAGTGCTTGGCTTGATTGTGGGTATGATTTATAACGAAGCCACTTCTAGCTATGACTTTCAAACTCCAATGCGTGGTAAAATAACCGAACTTGTTGTGACCAATAAGGCTAGAGGCAAAGGCATTGGGTCAAAACTGATGCAAAAGATGGAAAATTATCTAAAATCAATCGGATGCAAAGGCATCATCTTAGATGTCTTTGCTTACAACGAAACTGCCGTCCGCTTTTATAAAAAACATGGCTATTCCGCCCGCTTAATCGAAATGATAAAAACAGATATATAAATTTTATGAGATAGCCCACATAAAATTAATTAGGCAAATTTTATCTTTTTGTGCTATCATAAATCTATAGGTGAGATATATAAGGAGCGGAATGATGATTGATTTAAAATTTATTGGTATAGGTGGTGCTTATGCACTTACACTTGGAGGAAATTGTGCTTATTTAAAAGATAAGGATTCCTTACTGTTGATTGATTGTTGCGAAGATGCCGCTCTAAAATTAAAGGATAGAAATGTTTTTTATAATATCAAAAACATTACTATAGCAATTACTCATACTCATTCTGACCATGTGGCTGGAATTGGAACATTGATTTGGTATTCCAATTTTTTGCTTGGTATTAAACCGAAAATAATAAAAAATTCTCAATCTTTTGAGCTGCATATGCGAAAACTTTTGCAAATGTTAGGTGTAGAAGATAAATTTTTTGAATTTATTGAACCATCAAATGTGAATGTGAAAGAATGCACGCTTGAAATGATACCAACAAAGCATACGCCTATACTAGAGTCATTTGGAATTATGTTTAGTGATAGTGATGGAAAATATTATTATTCTGGTGACACAAATGATTTTGAGAGTATAAAGAATTTAGTAGGTGATACTCAAATAAAAAAAGTATACTGTGAAGCAAGTTGGGAGTCTTATAATGCCCATATCGCTTATCAAAATTTAAAAAATATAAAGTGTGATAAGTTGGTTCTAATGCACTTTGAAGATGATAAGCTATACAAACTTGCTCAGGATGATGGTTTCAATGTGGCACAAATTTCTTTATCGGAATAAATTAAATTTTAAAATAGAAGCAATTGAAATTCTGAAAAAGGCGGGGGAATATGCAACATATAGCAATTTTAAGACAACCATTTTTTAATATGGTGCTTTCTGGTGAAAAGACCATTGAAAGCAGATGGAGTATGAATAAAGTCGCACCTTTTGGAAAAGTAAGTGTCGGAGATGAAATTTTGCTGAAAGAAACCGGAAAAGACGTAACCGCTACCGCTAAAGTTAAAGCTGTAAAATATTATGAGCTTACCCCCGAAATCGTTGAAGAAATCCGTTTCATCTTGATTATTCTACAAAATTAAACAGTGCAAACACAATGACAAAAGATAAGAACTTGAACAGGAGATAGAAAGGTTGAAAAACATAATTGCAGAAGATGAAGAATATTTAGAGTGGAAAAAACAAAAAGAAAAGCGGAAAAAAGATTTTGAGATGTAAGAAAAATGGGCTATGAGATAAAAACTCATAGTCCATTTTTTATATTTTTATTAGGCAATTTATTAGGCAGTCACTATTTTTTGTAAAAAATTTGCATTTTTATAAGATTTTGGAT
>ERZ1090861.736-NODE-736-length-19036-cov-5.105843_pt1 | contig 19036 bp, 17 predicted proteins | sample MGYA00478482_ERZ1090861 | MGnify/ENA primary metagenome ERZ1090861 (study PRJEB33644, sample SAMEA5815744) | chicken gut metagenome | biome: Chicken; feature: Gastrointestinal Tract; material: Caecum | place: Ireland | collected 2019-01-01 | study: A study of the... | reverse complement strand
CACCCCCCCCCCGCCGGGCGCGCCCGCGCCCCGCCCCCGCCCCCCCCCCCCCCCAGCCACCCCCCCGGGCCCGGCGGGGCCCACCCGCACCCCCCCCGGCGTCCCCCCCCGCCTCTTCCTGTTCCGTTCCCGCGTGCGTGCCGTGGACGGACGTGCGAGAAATCAAGAGCGGGGCCCTGCTCCGATGCATTCCGGAACAGGGCCCCGCTTGTGGGTAAGTCTGGCTGACTCGGCCTTACTTGTTGAGCATGCGCTTGATGCCGTTCCACACGGTCTGGGAGAGCGCGTAGTGGCCGAGCGAAGGGTCGGTGGCGGCGAGCGGGGAACGCAGGGCCTGATCCATCATCTGCTGGTTCATCATGGTTGTTTCCTTTCGTTGTGGCATCCGTCTTGGTCTGCGGGTGCCGTGTTGGTGATATTCGATCTTCTGTTGTGGCAAGCACAGCTTACGTCCTCCGAGCCGCCGGTTTCCTGCTGAGATTTCCAGAAAACTATCAAAAATATCGGGTATTCTTGAAATAAAGATAAAGAAATGGTGAAGAACGGAGCGGATGCGATGGCGGAGCCGGTGGTCAGCGAGGCCAAACTGCGCTATCTTGACTTCCTGAGCCGGGAGGACCGCGTGCGGCACCACCGGTATGTGGAGGAGATGAAGCAGTACGAGCTGATGAAGAACGGCGACCTCTCCGCCATCGGCGAGAGCGCGCGGCTGTGGACATCCGGCTTGTACGGCCATGTCTGCGACGACCCGCTGCGCAACGCGAAATACCTGTTCGTCACCTCGATCACGCTGGCCACGCGGTTCGCCATCGAGGGCGGCATGGACGAGGAGGACGCCTACAACGCCTCCGACCTTTACATCCAGGACGTCGACCGCTGCACCACCACCGATGAGGTGCGCCGGCTGCACGCCGATATGATGACCTTCTTCACCTGGGCCATGGCCGACATGCAGCGCGGCGAGGTGCATTCCACCGCGGTCGTCGAATGCATGGACTACATCCGCTACCACCTGCACGAACGCATCACGGTGCTGATGCTCGCGAACCACGTCCACCTCAACCCCACGTACCTGTCGGAACTGTTCGCCAGGGAAACCGGAACCACCATCTCCCGCTACATCGCCGATCAACGCATGGAGGCGGCGCGCAACATGCTCAGGTATTCGCAGTATTCGGTCGGGGAGATCGCGCAGATCCTGGCGTACCGTTCGCCCAGTCATTTCGGCAAGGTATTCAAGGACCATATGGGCGTGACGCCGCGCGAATACCGCAACGCCAATGCACAGACCGGCATCTGGCCGGAATAGCCGGCTCCCGGGGTTCGGCGCCATGCAGGCATTCGGGCGTGCGATTCGGCCATGGTTCGTCGGCGCGGTCGCGGTGCCGAAGGTGAACGCGGCATGTGCCTCCGGTGAATTCTGTACAGGCCCATCGAAAAAACGTGCCCGGTCGCGCCGTTGTTCGGCTACGGTGGAATCGGGACGGGTCCGCACGTCCGGTGCGGACCCGATCGATATCGGTACGGCAATCGACGAGTTCAGGAGGAGCGACCATGGGCATGCCGTTGGATCTGTATGTCATCCGCCACGGCCAGTCCGAGGCGAACGTCATCGTGCAGGCGGGGGAGCAGGGTGATAACTCCCTGTACACGCAGGATAACGTCACCGTGCCGGACCGCTCGTGGCGTCTGACCGCAATCGGGCGCAAGCAGGCCGATTGCATCGGACGTTGGCTGGTCTCCCAGCAGGAGTTGTTCGATCGGTATCTGGTGTCTCCGTATGTGCGCACACGGGAGACGGCGGCCACGATGGCGTTGCCCAAGGCGCGTTGGGAGGAGAGCCGCGTGCTGCGTGAGCGTTCATGGGGTGAGATCAACACCATCACCCAGGAGGAGTTCCGCACGAACTATTCGCGCAACTGGATGTTCAAGCGCACCGACCCGCTGTACTGGCGTCCGCCGGCGGGCGAGTCGATCGCGGATGTGGCCGAGGACCGCGTCCATAACCTGCTGACCTCGCTGAACCGCAGGGCCGAGTCGGAATCGGTGGTGGCGGTGACCCATGGCGATTTCATGCTGGCGCTGATGCTCACGCTGGAGGACATCTCGGACGAGGAGTTCCTGCGCCGCGCGGACAGCCCCGATTGGCAGATCACCAACTGCACCTGCCTGCACTACTCGCGCCGTGACCCGCATACCGGTCGCACCTCGCAGCGCGTCCGATGGGAGCGGACCGCGCGTCCGGTGCTGGATGAGCGGACCGGGCGCTGGGAGGTCAAGGTCGAGCCGTGGCGCGAGTTCACCAAGCCCACGTTGTCCAACGGCGATCTGGTTGATGTGGTGCATTCGGTCGATCCCCACCTGTGAGCCGGATCTGGTCCAATAGTCGCAGTTGTACCATCGCGCTGCGGCTTTGGTCCAGTTGGCCGGTCTGATCTGGCCCTTTTGCGCCAGTGCTTTGGTGCTGCTGCGGCTTTTGGCGCAGTTCTTCATCGTTATCCGGTCCTTTGGCGCAGCAGCTTGGTGTTGCTGCGGCACAAGGGCTTGGGCGGCGATGGACTAGGCGTGTCATTATACTATTCTGCGGCGCGCGGACGGAGTATGCCGCGCAGAGAGAGTTCAAAGGAGATAGACAGATGAAGAATCTGTTCAGCTGGGCCATCCACGGCGATGGCAAGACGCTGCATCCGGGCGAGGTCGTCGAACCCGACGAGCGTCTGACCTGGGGCCGTACCGCAGGTATCGGCGCCCAGCATGTGGTGGCCATGTTCGGCGCGACCTTCCTCGTGCCGATCCTCACCGGCTTCGATCCGTCGACCACGCTGTTCTTCACGGCCATGTCGACCGCCCTGTTCCTGCTGATCAACAAGAACGTCCTGCCGAGCTACCTGGGCTCGTCCTTCGGCTTCATCGCCCCGATCGCCGCCGTCACCACGGCGAACAAAGGCCTGGCCGTCGCCAGCTTCGGCATCATGGTCACCGGTCTGCTGCTGGCCCTGATCGGCCTGCTGGTGCACTTCGCCGGTTCGAAGTGGATCGACGTGGTCATGCCGCCGGTCGTCAACGGCGCCATCGTGGCCATCATCGGCTTCAACCTGGCCCCGAGCGTGTGGAACAACTTCCAGCTCGCCCCCGACACCGCGCTGGTCACCCTGGTGGCCGTGCTGGTCATCTCCGTGCTGTTCAAGGGCCTGCTCGGCCGTCTGAACATCCTGCTCGGCGTCATCGTCGGCTACATCTACGCCTGCTTCCGCGGCCAGGTCGACTTCTCCGCCGTGAACGAGGCCGCGTGGATCGGTCTGCCGAAGTTCCACCTGCCGCAGGTCGACTTCTCCATCCTGCCGATGTTCATCCCGGTGGTGCTCGTGCTCATCGCCGAGAACGTCGGCCACGTCAAGTCCGTGGCGCAGATGACCGGCCGCGACTATGACGACAAGATGGGCACTGCCCTGTTCGCCGACGGTCTGGGCACCGCCATTGCCGGTTTCGGCGGCGGCTCCGGCACCACCACCTACGGCGAGAACATCGGCGTGATGGCCTCCACCAAGGTCTACTCCACCGCCGCCTATTGGTTCGCCTCCGGCTTCGCGCTGCTGCTGAGCCTGTGCCCGAAGTTCGGCGCGATCATCAACACGATCCCCGCCGGCGTGCTCGGCGGCGTGACCACGCTGCTGTACGGCATGATCGGCATGATGGGCGTGCGCATCTGGGTGGACAACCATGTCAACTTCGACAAGTCGCTCAACGTCATGACCGCCGCCATCGTCATGATCATCGGCATCGCCGACTTCACGTTCGCCATCCAGGGCGTGCAGTTCAACGGCATCGCCATCGGCACCATCGCCGTGCTCGTCGCCTACCACGGCCTCAAGGCCATCGGCAAGGCCACCGGCACCATCGAGAAGGACGATCCGGACATCAAGTGATGACGGTCCATCCGAACACGGATGACCGACTCCCGTGGGGCGGCTTGAAAGCCGCCCCACATTCATATTCCCTGTCAGGCATCGGCTACCATGCCATGAGGTATTGGTCCTTGTCGGTGAAGCAACGCCGGTACACCAGCAGCATGATGATCGTGTCCGCCAGCAGGGTCAGCGCCGAGATCGCGGCCAGGATCACGAACTGGTACTTCGCCGCATCGAACGGGTCCCCGCCAGCGATGACCTGTCCCGCCATCATGCCGGGGATCGTCACGATGCCGCTCGACGCCAAGGAGGCCGTTGTGGGCAGCAGGCCGAGTCTCAACGAGGAGACGATCGACGGGCGGGCCGCCTCCCACGTCGTGGCGCCCAACGCCAGCATCATCTGGACCTCGTCACGCCGCTCCCGCATGCTTTCGAAGAACCGCGTCAACCCCACCGCCAGCGCGGACACCGAGTTCCCCAGCAGCATGCCGGTCAGCGGCACCACCAGCTGCGGGGAGTACCACGGCGTCGGACGCACGATCAGTTCGGCCACCAACGTCAGCATCAGCAGCATCGTGATGACCAACGCCAGCAGCACCGGGCCGGCCATGCCCCGCGGCACGCCCTTGGCCCGGGACAGCGTGATCTGCACGCCGGCCCCCAGCATGACCACGATCAGCAGTGCCACCAGCCAGGGATTGTCGGCACGGATCACGAACCCGATGATCAGTCCCATCGCGCACAGCTGCAGCAACGCGCGGCAGGCCGACCACAGCAGCGTCCGTCCGATGCCCAGCCGCATCCGCCACGACACCGCGGCGGCCGCCACCACCATCAGCATGGCCGCCAGCAGTCCCCAGACGTCGATGGGGTAGTAGGTTCCTCCGTTCATGTCACGCCTCCTCTTCCGGCCGCGCAGTACCGGCCCGTGAACCATCGGGGTGCACGCCGTCAGGGTGCGTTTCGTCACCTTGCGTTCGACCGGCCCGTGAACCATCGGCATGTACGGCGGCCTGTATATCGGTGCTGCCTGAATCAGGGGTTGCGTCGTTGCCATGCAGCCGACCGTCGCTCAACACCAGCGTGCGTGAGGCCGCTCCATCCGGTGGCCGGTGCCGTATACGGATGATCGCCATACCGTCATGCGCCGCCCGCGTCATGATTGCGGCGACCTTGGCCGCGTTGCCGTCATCCAATCCGGCGTCGACCTCGTCGGCCAGCAGCACCTTCGGACGGGTCAGCAGCGTACGCGCCAGCGCGACGCGCGCCGCCTGACCGCCTGACAGATCGTGCGGCGGCCGGTCCAGCTCGATGTCGCCGCAGCCCAGCGCATCCAGCATCCGGCTGATCGCCGCGTCGTCCAAACGATCGGCTGTGTGGCGGTCGGCACCTCGGAGCAATGACGGGAACCGTCTCCGGCCGCCGTCATGTCCGCCCTCCGCACCGTTCGGACCGCCGGCGCGAACGGCCAGCGTGAACGGCAGACGGATCGCCTCGGCCACGGTGCCACCGGTCAGGATGGCCTGCTGCGGCAGATAGGTGACCTGCGTGCGCCACTGCTGCGGGGTGAACACGGATGCGGGCCGCCCCTGCATGGTCAGATCGCCGGATGCGTGCGGATTGAGCTGCGCCAGCGCGGTCAGCAGACTGGACTTGCCGGAACCCGAAGGACCGGTCAGATCGACGATCTCGCCGGATTCGACCTGCAGCGACAGGTCGCGGAACAACACGCGTTCGCCGTCGGACGACGGCAGGGTGCAGAACAGGTGTTCGACGCGTAATAAGGCTGTCATGTCGCCAGTGTAGGCGGGGTCGGTTCGGATGGGGTAATGGGATGTGTGTTGCCGGTGCGGTGCGTGCGGTGCGTCAGCGGGCGGTGCGGTGCGGCGGGCAGGCACATGTTCGCAGCCGGCACGGAAGCGATGCCGGAGTCGTACCGGTTCGATACAGTGAAGGGCGATCGGTTCCGGCAAGACAGGGAGGTCGTGATGGACAAGCGGATCGCAATCGTGACGGGCAGCGCGTTGGGACTGGGGTATGAGCTCACGCGGCAACTGATCGAACGGGGATGGTTCGTGTGCGGCGTGGATTTCAACGCCGAAAAACAGCGGGAGCTCGCCGAGGCGTTCGGCCCCGACCGCTACCGGGCGTTGACCGGCGACATCTCGGATGAGGCGTTCGTCAAGGCGGCGGTGGCCGAGGTCGCGTCGATCGGGCACATCGACCTGCTGATCAACAACGCCGGCCAGCCGTCGTTCAAGGTGCCGACCGCGTACGAGGCCGCCGACGTGGACAAGTGCCTGAAGGGATTGAAGGGGATGATCCTGTTCAGCGTCGAGACGCTGAAGGCGGATGGCGAGCGCGACCTGAAGATCGCCAACGTCATGAGCACCGCCGCCACGCGCGGCAACGCCAACGAATCCGTGTACTGCGCCACCAAGTGGGGCGAGCGCGGCTACACCGAAAGCCTCAAGGCCGCCTACAAGGGCACCAACGTCAAGATCGTGGGCGTGTGCCCGGGCGGCATCGACACCGAGTTCTACCGCGACAGCCACGACTACGTCTCCGAGGAGAAGCAGCACACGTTCATGAGCCCGGCCGACTGCGCCAACGTCATCCTGTTCAACCTGGTCAACGACGCGAACCTGACCGTCTCCGACATCCTGATCGAACGCAACTACGTGTGATCGTATGCGTAACAGGCATAACGACCATGTTGATGCGGCATTAGCAATCCGAAGGGCATGCGGGTAGGAATGGAACCGTGTGGCTCCGTCCCCGTGCCGACGGATTCGACGGGGCCGATCAGGAAGGACAACACCATGAACAATCCCAGCCTGTTCCCGATGGGCGAACCGAACGACGCCTACGCGCGGTATTTCATCGGCCAGAGCTATCTGGCGCCATTGCTGAACAAGGAGATCTCGCTGTCGAACGTCACGTTCGAGCCGGGGTGCCGCAACAACTGGCATATCCACCATAATTCCCCGCAGATCCTGATCGCCGTGGGCGGCGTCGGCTACTACCAGGAGTGGGGCAAGCCGGTGGTCACAATGCAGCCGGGCGACGTGGTGTACGTGCCCGCCGAGACCAAGCACTGGCACGGCGCCACGCCGCACGCCTCGTTCGCGCATCTGGCGATCATGATTCCGGGCGCCGACGTGAGCAACGAGTGGCTGGAACCGGTGGACGACGAGACGTACTACGCGCTCGATGCCGAGGCGGCCCAGTCCTCCAAGTGAACGACTTGGGACGGCCGGACGCTGTGTCGATAACGGTCCGTGCTTCGCGGTGGCGCCGCGGGCACGGACCGTTGGTTTCCCGGGCGATTCACCATCCGCATCCCCGGTGCAAACTAAAAACAAACCATCGTCCTGTACCATAGGCTGTTCGGCGGCGGATGGGGTCGCCGCGGGATGCAAGGACGGTGCCGATGGCAAGATTGCTGATCATCGAGGACGAGGCGGAGCTGCTGCACGCGTTGGAACAGCTGTTCGTGCATGACGGCCACGACGTGCTGACGGCCGCCGACGGGGAACAGGGGCTGCGCCGCTTCCGTGAGGGACGTGTGGATCTGGTGATCGTCGATATCCTGCTGCCGAAACTGGACGGGTTCGCCGTCTGCAAGGCGATCCGGCGCGGCAGCGACGTGCCGATCATTGTGACCACCGCGCTCGACGATGAGGGACATCAGTTGCAGGGGTTCTCCCTGCTCGCCGACGATTACGTGACCAAACCGTATTCGTTGAGCGTGATGCGCGAACGCGTGCGTGCGGTGCTGCGCCGTTGCGCGGCGCGGTCGGATGCAGCCGCCTCGCCCGCCACCGAACCGACGACTGCGGCCGGGCCGGCGGGCGGGACGGCTGCATCCGCAGCGGAGTGCGGCACCGGGACTGCCGCCAGGGGCCTGCTGGGATTCGGCGACATCATCGTGGACACGGAGGCGCACGAGGTGCTGCTCCGCGGCGATGTCGTGGCGCTGACGCGCACCGAATTCGACATCATACGGTTGCTCGCCGAGCATCCGCGCCGTGTCTTCACCCGCGATGCGCTGGCCCGGCAGGTGTGGGGGTACGCCGACGATTGCGGGAACAAGGCCATCAACATCCATGTGATGAACCTGCGCCGCAAACTCGGAGCGGATAGCGTGGACACAGTGCGCGGCGTGGGATACCGGGCGGGGACGCGCCATGGCTGAGCTTGGGAAAGTCGAGCCGGGTAGCGATTCGGGGAGGGGTCACATGGATTCCACTGGATTGCAGGACGACGGGGGCGCGGCCGCCGAGCCGGGCAATCGGGGTCGGCCGGCCGCACGTACTCTGACCCGGTTCGCCGGCTGGGTGCGACGTGCGGCCGGCCGCCTGTCGGTGAGGCTGTTCGTGGGGCTGCTGGCCGCGTTCAGCCTGTGCGGTGTGCTGGTCTATGGCATCGTGTCATGGGCGTTCCCGTACGGCTTCGATTCCGTGGTGGCCGCGCGCGAGGCGGGTGCGGCCGACGTCATGCAGGGGGATGGCGTCTCGACGTGGACGTTCGCCGAAGCGGGCGGCGACCCGCCCGGCACCGGGGCCGCGGTGTCCATCACGGTCGATGCCCAGCGCGCCGCCATCGAGGATACGTTCGTCACTCTGCTGTTGCCGATGATCGGCGTCATCGTGGCGCTGTCCGCGGTGGTGGCGTGGCTGTGCAGCCGACTGATCATCCGCCCGATGCAGCAGGCCAACCGTCGGCTGGCCGAACTCAACGGGCGGCTCGCGTCCGCCAATGACGAGCTGGCCCGTGAGACGCGGGTGGTGCGTGCGATGGAGCGCGAACGTCGCGATTTCTTCATGGCTGCCTCGCATGAGTTGAAAACCCCGGTCGCCGTGCTGCACGCGCAGGTCGAGGGCATGATGATGAACCTGGGCGACTATGCGGACCGGGACGCGGTGCTGCCGCGCGCCTTGCGCACCGTGGAGCGGATGCGGCGCATCGTCGGTCAGACGCTGACGGTGTCGCGCATGGATGCCGCCGAACTCGGGGAACGGCGTTGGCTGCGCCTGCGCGATCTGATCGAGGACGCAGTCGAGGGGCATGATGCGTTGGCGCGCCGCAGGGGCGTGACGGTGGAGTGCAACGTGGACGGCGGGACGGCGCTGCATGCCGTGCCGGGCCTGCTGGACAAGGCCTTCGACGCGGTGATCGGCAACGCCGTGGCCTATGCGGCACCGGGGAGTGCCGTCCGCATCGAAACAGGGACGGTTCCGGCGCCGGGCCGCTGCGAGACGGTGCCCGGTGCCCTGACGGTGACGGTCCGCAACCGGGCGGAGCAGCTGCCCGAAGCCGATCTGACACGGTTGGGCGAGCCGTTCTTCCGCCCGGACGTCTCGCGCAGTTCGGCCACCGGGGGCACGGGACTCGGCATCCATATCGCGCACACGATATTCCGGTCCCAGGGCTGCACGCCATCGATCGACATGACGGACGGAATCTTCCGGTACAGGGTGGTCGTGCCGGCGGCGATCGTCCGGGAACGAGGCGACGGGCCGGGCGGAACCGCGCCCGACGCGGATGGGGGCGCCGGCGAACCAAACCGACACCAAACCGGAACGATACCGAACCCACACCGGCATCCTGTTGAATCGTCGTTGGCGGGGGCGCGGCTCCGGTCGGCGGCGGTGCCATCGCCGGCTGAACGAATCGCCCGGAGCCACGCGCCCCGCCGCCATCAATCGCAGAGAAAGGCGGAACACGGCATGCGGAGCATCACGTTGGCGTTTCGGTATATATGGCGCAAACGCGGCAGGACCATCAGCCTGCTGCTCATCCTGCTCGTCGTCGCCACGACGACGCTGACCGGATTGGCGGTGCGTGGCGCGGCGGCGGATGCGCAGCAGGCGATACGGCAGGCGCTCGGCGGGGTGTTCACCATCGAACAGGACGAATCGAACCCCGACAACTGGACCAACCGGCAGATCGAGGGCATGGGCTATCAGCAGGTGTTCGCGGGCAAGCCGATCACCGCCGAACTGTGCGGCAGGGTGATGACGCAGGTCCAAGGCATCCGCGGCTGCGACGCGACGACCGAGCAGGTGCTGGTGCCGGAGACCACGGATGGCCGGACACTGGAGCTCATCGACGACGGCTCGGGCACCGACCCGGCCAGCGAACAGGCGTTCTCGACCGACGACTTCGGCGACACGGTAACCGTCATCGGCGGCACCGACTCGCGGTTCGACGCGAACTTCGCCAAGGGATATCTCGTGCTCGCCCACGGGGAACCGGTAATCGACCCGGCCGCGCGTACGGGGACTGACCGGGACGGATCGGATGACGATGCAGACGGCGGGACGGGTGTCGGGACGGACGACGGCGTGGTCGGCGACGTGCTGATCGGCTCGCAGCTCGCCGAACGCAACGGTTTGCGGATCGGCGACACGATCGTGCTGCGGCGTGCCACCGTCCACGCGCAGATGAGCGGCATCAGCGTCGAGCAGACGCGCACGCCCGTACGCATCGTCGGCCTGTTCGACCAGACCGCGAAATCCAGCGCGCTGACCAGCAACTGGTCGATGACCAACGCGATGTTCACCACCATGGACGTGGTCGACCACTCACGCGAAGGCACCGCCGAGGAAGGATTCGACAAGGTGAGCTTCTACGTGACCGATCCCGATCGCACGGCCGACATCGCCGCCCGCGTGCAGGCGCTCGACGAGCTGTCGGGCGGCCAGTATGTGGTCAGCCAGGACACGGCGGACGCCGATGCCGTATCCGAACCGCTGCGCAACCTCGATGCGCTGGTGCTCGCGCTCGTCGTGCTCGCATTGGCGGCCGGCATGGTGATCCTGTGCCTGGTGCTCGCCTCGCGCGTCAAGGAGCGCATGCATGAGAGCGGCGTGCTGCTCTCGCTCGGCTTCGGCCGCTGGGCGATCCTCTCGCAGTATCTGGTCGAGGCGGCGCTCGTGGCCGTCGTCGCGTTCGCGTTGAGCGTGCCGATCGGCGCGATGATCGGGCAATTCGTCGGAGACGGGTTGCTCGGCATGTCACGTGCCGGCACGGGCGGCACGGGCGGCACGGTCGGCGGACTCACCTCGAAGGACGGCATGACCGTGGCCAACAGCGACATGATGTCGCCCAGCTTCACGCCGAACGCCGACATGGGCAGCATCCACGTCGTCATCGATGGCTGGACCATCGCCGGCCTGTACGGGCTCGGCCTGGCGCTGGTCGCCGTGTCGGTCGGCCTGTCGGGCATGGTGCTGATGCGCCGCCGTCCCAAGGACATCCTCGCCGCCATGTCGTGACCCTGACTCGATCCCAGCCACAAGCGATCCGTATGCGAAAGGAGCTCACCGATGGCAATCATCGCACTCGACAACGTCACCTATGCCTATGAGGACGGTCATGGCCGCACGCGCACCGTGCTGCGCAACGTCAGCGCCGGATTCGAGCCCGGGGCCATGACCGCCGTGGTCGGCCCGTCCGGCGTCGGCAAAAGCACGCTGCTCGCGCTGCTCGGCGGCCTCGATCTGCCCGACGCGGGGCACATCGTCTATGACGGCCGGCTGTTGACCGCGGGCGGGCTGGTCGCGCACCGCCGCCACGTCTCGTTCGTCTTCCAGGAGTTCAACCTCATCGACTACCTGAACGCCATCGAGAACGTTGCGCTGGTCGCCGACCGCGCCCGCGCCCGTGAGCTGCTCGACGCGGTGGGACTCGACGCCGAGGATATGCGGCGCGGCGTGACGCAGCTGTCGGGCGGGCAGCGTCAGCGCGTCGCCATCGCACGGGCGCTCGCGGCCGGCACCAAGGTGCTGCTGGCGGATGAGCCGACCGGCAGCCTCGACACCGACAACGCCGAAGCCATCGCCGCGCTGCTGGCCGGCAACGCCCATGAGCGCGGCATGTGCGTGATCGCCGTCACCCATTCCGAACGATTCGCCGCCCATGCGGATGCGGTGCTGCGGCTGAGCCGCGGGCATCTCAAGCAGATCCGCTGATCGCCGCATCCGGGGTCTTCGCGTCACGGGCGGCGGTCAGCCGTTGCGGCGCCTGGGCAGCAACGAACGCATCGCGTCCGGCACGCCGTCCTTGACGATGTCGATGAGGAACGAGGAAACGAACACCGTGACCAGCGAGAAGGCGATGCGCTGCACCGGGATATAGGTCAGCGACAATCCCAGCACGGTCAGGTCGGTGAACAGGTAGGCGCGTGCGAGCCGCCAGTGCGTCACATGCGAGATGACGAGCGCCAGCGCGTCGTCGCCGCCGCTGGAGCCGCCCTGGCGCACCACCAGTCCGACGCCGATGCCGACGAACACGCCGCCCAGCAACGCCGCCAACAGCGGCATGCCGGACAGGTCAGGCAGCATCGGCGGGAACAGGTCCCACAGGCCGAAGAACAGCGACATCGATGTGGTCGATACGATCGACAGCAGGATGAACCGGCTGCCGAGGAACCGCCACGCCAGCAGGTAGCAGGTGATGTCCAACACCGGCGTGGTGATGGACGGCGGGATGCCGAACCAGTGGTCGAGCAGGAGCAGCATGCCGAGCACGCCGCCCTCGGTGATATCGACGCGCTGATGGATGTTATGCAGTCCGAACGTGGCGATGGCGGTGCCCAGCATGATGAGCAGGATGCGCCTGAACGTCAGCGTTTCGGGGATTTTCCGCAACATGTCGTGGACCTTGGCCCATGGCATGGATATCACGTCCCTTGCAGATGCGAATCGAAGGTAATAATGCTTGTCGGCCGGACCGGTCATGCCGGCCGACACAGCAGTCTAGCACGTCGCCTGCGAACGCCGCGGGCGGACGATGGGGCTAGGCCCGGCGCCGGTCGCGCGCCAGGCTGTCGGCGACGCCGACGACTACGCCGATGAACGCGGGGATCAGCCATCCAATCTGCAGGTCGTTGAACGGGATGGCGCCGACCAGCGCGTCCAACCAGCCGAACGATACGCCGAGCAGTGCGATAAGTTCGGCGCAGCAGTTGACGATGCTGACGATGCCGGCCAGCAGTACGGCCCAGAAGTAGACGCGCGGGAACCTGGAGGAGAAGACGCCGTGGACCAGCGAGAGCACCACCAGCACGATGGCGATGGGGTACAGCGCGGACAGCACCGGCACCGACACCTTGATGATGGTGTTGAGGCCCGCGTTGGAGACCAGGAAGCTGAACGCCGCGAAGATGGCGCTCCAGACGCGGTAGGACACCGGACGGCCCGCCACCGTGGGGAAGTGGCTGTGGAAGAACGTGCCGCAGGTGGAGATCAGCCCGGTGCAGACGTTGAAGCAGGCGACGACGAAGATGACGCCGAGGAATGCGGTGCCCACCGGCCCGAACGCGGAGTGCGAGAGATTCGTCAGCACGGTGGCGCCGGTGTCGGTGGCCGGGTCGACCGGGGTGATCGAGCCGGAGACCATGCCGATGAAGGCGAGCGCGCCGTAGATCGCCACGAGCAGGATACCGGTGCCAAGTCCCGCGTAGCCGGTTTCGCGGCGGTTCTGGGAGACGCTGGTGATGCCCATCTGCCTGACGTTGGCGGAGATGACGATGCCGAAGTACAGCGCCGCCAGCAGGTCCATGGTCTGGTAGCCGTCCAGGAACCCGCGGGACAGCTGCAGCTGTGCGTAGTCGCCGCTCGGTGCGGGGAAGGCGTCGTGCGGGATGATCAGGCAGGCCACGAACAGCACGGCGATCATCACGAGCAGCAGCGGCCCCATGAACCGTCCCAGGGTTTTCGAGAGGATCTCCGGACGCTGCGCGAGGAGGAACGAGAGGATGAAGAACACCGCCGAATAGATGAGCTGAGTGATCCAGGTGGGGATGCCGGTCGTGAAGGGAACCACCATCATCTCGAACGAGGTGGTGGCGGTGCGGGGGATGGCGAAGCAGGGGCCGATGGTCAGGATGATGGCCAGCGCCAGCACGATGGCGAACCTGGGGGAGACGCGGTCGGCCAGATATTCGAAACCGCCGGCTGAGGATACGGCCAGCACGCCGAGTACCGGCAGGCCGACGGCGGAGATGATGAACCCGACGGCGGCCAGCGGCGTGGCCGATCCGGCCTGCGCCCCGAGGAACGGCGGGAAGATCAGGTTCGCCGCGCCGAAGAACATGGAAAAGAAGGTGAACGTGATCAGGACGCGGCTGCGGATATCCAGACGTTCCCGCGTGGTGTTGGCCGCCAATGGCTCTTCGGTGTCTTCTCTCATGGACACTACCGTAGTGCCCCCTCGTCCAAATAGTGGAATCGTCCGGCGCGCCCGGCATCGGGGAGCGCCGGACGATGTCGTCACGGATTCGGTGTGTCGTCAGCGGAACGAATGCAGGCCGGCCGTCAGCCGCCGCATGCCCTCGTCCACGCGTTCGCGCTGCGTCGCCGCGTTGATGCGGACGAAATACCGTCCGTTGCCGCCGAACTGGGCGCCGGGGGAGAGCATGAGCCGCTGCTCGGCGAACAGGTGGTCGCACAGGCGCTCCGTGTCGTCGGTCAGCGCCGAGCAGTCGAGCCACAGCAGGTACGTGGCGTCGCCCTCGACCAGGGTGACGCGGCGGGCGGTATCGACCGATGCGTTGTACGCGTCGATGGCGGCGCGTACCGCGCGCTTGTTCCCCGCCAGGTAGGCGCGCAGCTCGTCGAGCCAGGGGCCGCCCTCGGTGAACGCCGCCACCGCCGCCGTAATCGCGAACGCGTTCGGCTCGGCCACCTCATCGGTGTTCAGCCCGCGCCACACCTTATGTCGGAGCACGGGGTCCGGGACCATCACGGCGGCGGTCTGCAACCCGGCCAGATTGAACGTCTTGGTCGGCGCGATGCAGGTGACCGAATTCATGCGGCAATGCTCGCTCACCGAGGAGAACGGCACATACTCGAACCCCGGATCGGTCAGATCGCAGTGGATCTCGTCGCTGATCACCGTCACATGATGCTCCCAGCACAGTTCGCCGAGGCGTGTCAGGGTGCCGCGGTCCCAGATCTGCCCGGAGGGGTTGTGGGGGTTGCACAGGATCATCAGCGTGGTCTGCGGGTCGGCCAGCTTGCGTTCCAGGTCCTCCCAGTCGATGGCGTACCGTCCGGCCGCCGCGTCGTAGGTCAGCGGCGCCTCAAGCACATTGCGGCCGTTGTTGAGGATCGAGTTGAAGAAGATGTTGTATATCGGCGTCTGGATGACCACGTTCTCGGCCGGCGTGGTCAGCTTGCGCACCATGCTGGAGATCGCGGGAATCACCCCGGTGCAGAAGATCAGCGACTCGCGTTCGAAGGTCACGCCGTGGCGGTCCCGCCACCAGCCGATATAGGCGTCCGTCCATTCATCGGGCACGATCGAGTAGCCGAAGACGCCATGGTCGAGCCTGCGGCGCATCGCCTCCCGGATCGGGGGCGCGGTCTGGAAATCCATGTCGGCCACCCACATCGGCAGCGCGTCGCCGGCCTCCTCCCATTTGAGCGAGTAGGTGCCGGAACGGTCGGTCAATGCATCGAAATCGTAGGTCATCGGTTCTCCTGTCGGCTGGTACGGGTGCCCTGCCATGATGCCGCATGCCGGTGCGCGACGGCAAGGCGGGGGCGTCGCGCACCGCGGGAGGCGCTCAGCGCTCCGTGGTCTCGATGACGGTGGCCGCGGGGTCGATGCGCGCCGGATCCAGCGTCACCTCGCCGATCGAACCGGCCTTGATCCTGCCGCCGGCGGGGTTGAACACGCTGTCGATATGCCCCTCGATCTCGGCGTCCACCGTCGAATACTCGAACGCCAGGTTCGTATGGTTAAGCCGGCAGCCGCGCATCACCAGATTGTCGATGTAGCACAGGCCCTGCAGGCTCTCGATCGTGCAGTTGATCAGCGTGAGGTTCCGGGCGTTCCACCCCAGGTATTCGCTGGTGATGAACGAGTCGCGCACGGTCACGTTCTCCGAGTTCCAGAACGCGTCCTTGGTGATCAGGCGCGAATTGGAGATCTCCACGTTCCGCGCGCCGTCGAACGAGTACCCGCCGACCAGCCGCAGGCCGTCCACCTTCATGTCCTCGCAGTTCATCGCGAAGTAGTCGCCGTGCACGGCCACGTCGTCCAACGTCACGTTGCGGCAGGACCACAGGGTCTCCTCGGCGTTCGGGAACTCCACATGCCGCAGCGTCACGCCGTCGCAGCGGCGGAAGTTCTTCGGCGCCACCACGGTCGAGTTCTCCACGGTGATGTTATCCGTGTACCACACGCCGGCGCGGCCCATTTCGAACCAGGTGCATCCGCGCACGGTCACGTCCCTGCAGTACCACAGCGGGTACTTCCACTGGAAGGAGCTGTCAATCAGCGTGATGTTCCGGGCATGCTTGAGCGGGGATTCACCCTCGGCGAAAATCGTATCGACATAGGTCACGCCGTCCGCCGCGAACGCCGCGCGCTCGCCGGTCAGATACCCCTGCTCGACGCGGTCGGCAGCGTCGGCGGTCTTGCCGTTGTTGGGATTGGTGGGTTCGGTCATCATACGTCCATTCGTGATTGAAGATTGGGGATGTTCTGGGTAACGCTGCACGGGATGATAACCCCGGCCGAGGCGATGCGCAAATGCTTGGGCTGGGGCATAGCCATGCTTAATTGGTATGATTTGAGGCATGGGGCGCGGTACCGTACAACAACGTGCGCCGTGGGATATTCAGGGAGGCCGTGATGGCGCATAACCGCAATGGCGGCATGGAGCTGCGGATTCTGCGGTATTTCCTGGCGGTGGTGGAGGAGCAGAGCATCACCGGCGCCGCCGAATACCTCGGCATGTCGCAGCCGTCGCTGTCCCGTCAGTTGCGCGAGTTCGAATCCAGGCTCGGCTGCACGCTGTTCGAACGCGGCAGTCGGACGATCACGCTCACCCCGGAGGGGGAGCTGTTGCGCGAACGCGCCGAAGAGATCGTGACGTTGGCGGACCGTGCGGAGGCGGAGATCACCTCGATGGAGGAACCGGTCGGCGGTCCGGTATACATCGGCGCGGGGGAGACCGATGCGATGCGTCTGCTGGCGCGCGCCGCGCGGGCGATGACCTCCTGCTATCCGCAGGCCCGGTTCCATATCTATTCGGGCAACACCGAGGACGTCACCTCGCGTCTGGATTCGGGGCTGCTCGACTTCGCGCTGCTGTTCGAACCGTATGACACGACCAAGTACGCGTACATCACCCTGCCCGTTTGCGACGTCTGGGGTGTGATGATGCGGCGCGACGATCCCCTGGCCGCACGGGAGTCGATCACCGTCGACGACCTCAAGAGGCTGCCGCTCATCGTATCCCGGGAGACCCGCTTCGACCGTGAATTCGGCGCCTGGAGCGGGATGGGGCAGAGCGACCTGCGGGTCGTCGGCACCTACAATCTGCTGAACAACGGTGCGCTGATGGTTTCGGAAGGACTGGGCTACGCGCTGTGTCTCGACCGCGTCGTCAACGTGACCGGGGACACCAACCTCACGTTCCGTCCGCTTAGCCCACGCCTGGAGGCCCGGCTCAATGTGGTGTGGAAATCCGACCGTCGGTTCACCCGTGTGGCGGCCTGCTTCCTGCAGGCGTTGCGCGAGGAGCTGGCCGCATCGGCTATTGCGCCAGGCCCATCTCGTATTTGAGCGTCATCACGCGGATCGCGGAACGGGTGACCTTCTCGGCGAACGCCTGGTCGGAGGCGGCGCGCTCGTTCAACCCGTCCAGGATCGGCTGGACATAGTCCGCGGCGCCGATGCAGGCTAGGTCGGCCCCGGCATCCACAAAGCGCACACCGATCTCACGCGGGTCGCAGCCGCCCAACGCCGCCGCGGACAGCGAATCGGAGGTGATCACGCCGTCATAGCCGACCGTGCCGCGCAGATACCCGTCGATCAGCGTGGAGGAGAACGCGGCGGGATTGTTCGGATCGATCTGCTGATAGGTGGCCAGCGACATCATCACCATCGACGGATCGGCCTGCAACGCCGTGAGGAACGCCTTGATCTCTGGGCCGTCGAGCGTGGTGGTGGTGTCCAGGATGCCGTTGGCGGTGAAATCGGTGTTGCCGGTCACGCCGCCCAATCCGGGGAAATGCTTGATCACGGTCTCGACGCCGGAATCCCGCATGCCGTCGATGAATGCGGTGGCATGCTCGGCGTTGCCCTGCGCATCCAGGCCGAAGTCGCGGTACAGCGCGCCGATCGGGGCGTTCGAGCCGCGGTCGACCGTCACGGTGCCCACCACCGGGGCCAGATCCACGTTGATGCCGGCCTGGTTGAGCTGCGAGCCCCACACGGCGGCCGACTGGCGCAGCGCATCGGTGCTCATCGCGCCTTGGTCCACGGCCGTCGGCATCGTGTCGAATCCGGGTCCCTGCAGATGCTGGACCAGACCACCCTCCTGGTCGGTGGTCATCAGCAGCCGGTTATCGGCCGGCGCGTATGACTGCAGGACATCGGTGGCCTGGCGGACCCCGGCGGTGCCCGACCACCAATTGCCGATGATCAGCACCGAGCCGACATGCTGGTTGGCGATCAGGTCGTACAGGGCCGAGGGGTCGGTGCCCGCGTACAGCGGCGCCATGACCAGCTGCCCGACGCGCTCCTCAATGCTCATCGCCTCAACGGCGCGCTGCGCCTTGGCGCGGGGGGAGTCGTCCACGGGCTCCGGCGCCGGCTCCTTGTCGGCGTCCTCGTGCGCGGACGCTTGTCCGTCCTGCCCCTCGGCCGGCGCGGAGGCCGCGGGTGGCGTATCCGGTCCGGGCGCGCCCGAAGGCCGTAGCGCGACCCACCAAAGGACGGCCGCCGTCAGGACGGCCAATACGCAGACCACCGCCAGCGCGGCGGGCCAACGGCGGGGGGTGACCGGCGCTCCGGTCCGACTGTGGTGCATCGCGGGTTCTTCCATAACTCCCGATTATTCCATCGCGGCCGTAAAACCCCGGTTAAGCCGGCATTCCGGAACGGGGACGGCATGCCGGCCCCGTAGCCCGAAAGGGGAACAATTCGCCTGGTCGCGTACTTCCGAACCACCCGCTAGGCTGGACACATGTCTTTTTTCGATGCGTTTGGCATGATGTTCGACCCCGACGACGACCCCCGTCGCCGCAACGCCGCAGGCACCGATGACGACCCGGTGATCCTGAACGTGGAAACCGACGGCGACGACGCCTCCCACCGCACCC
>ERZ1090861.735-NODE-735-length-19048-cov-6.544306_pt1 | contig 19048 bp, 16 predicted proteins | sample MGYA00478482_ERZ1090861 | MGnify/ENA primary metagenome ERZ1090861 (study PRJEB33644, sample SAMEA5815744) | chicken gut metagenome | biome: Chicken; feature: Gastrointestinal Tract; material: Caecum | place: Ireland | collected 2019-01-01 | study: A study of the... | reverse complement strand
CCCGGTGTCGGGATGGGGGTGTGCCGTGCGTACCTCCTATATGGCCTCTGGGAAATTTTATGGGTATTCGGCCCTTTTTGAGACTGCCGGGGTGGCGCAATGGGTAGCGCAGCTGACCTGTAATCAGCGGGGTGCGGGTTCAAGTCCTGTCCCCGGCTTTGGAGGTGGTTTTTTGACACCGAATGAATTGAGGCAGTATGAGATTGATTACTGCCGGGACCATATTCTGTATTACATAAAAACCTATACGCACATTGAGGATAAGGACGCTCCAGAGCTGATACAGCCTTTTGATTTATGGCCAGCACAGGAAGAGGTTGTTGAAAGCCTTATGTCCCATAGATTGAACATCCTTCTTAAAGCGCGTCAGCTGGGCTTTACATGGTTGGTTCTTGCAATCGCTTCCTGGCTGCTGCGGTGCTGGACAGGCCGTACAGTCATTATGCTGTCGAGAACAGAAGACGAAGCGGTGGAGCTTATCCGGCGCCTCGGTGTAATTTTGCGGAATATGCCCCTGATCGCGGAAGTCGGGAATGTTCCGGCGGGCTGGGATGGTCCGACATTCCGGCAGACGGCCTTGAAACTGGAGATTTATTTCCCGGATGGTCCGATGAGCGTTGCAAAAGCGTTCGCAAGTTCGCCCGGGGCGGTCCGGTCCTTTACCGCTGACCTCCTGATATTTGACGAGTGGTCTTTCCAGCAGTGGGCGAAAGAGATATGGACATCAGCTTTCCCGGCGATAAACAGACCGACGGGCGGCCGGTTCTTTGGAATTTCCACCATAGAGCGAGGCAGCTTGTTTGAGGAAATCTTCACGGACCCTGACAATGGGTTCAATAAAATTTTCATTCCCTGGTATGCTGACCCGCGCCGGGATGAGGCCTGGTACGAATCTACCAAGAGAGCCTTGGGAGACATGATGACGCAGGAGTATCCGGCGACGATTGAGGAAGCTCTGGAGGTGCCAGGTGGAGCGTTCTTCCCGGAAGTCAGGGCGAAAACCCACCTGACGACAAAGTTCCCGGAGGGAAATGTCCGGCGGTATGCCTGCATTGATTACGGCTTTGATATGTTTTCCTGTCACTGGGTAGCCGTAGATGAATACGGAAAAGCTGTGGTTTACCGGGAATATGATAGTCCGGACCTGACCATTCCGCAGGCGTGCGATATTGCATTGAGCCTGACGGAAGGGGAATACATAGAAGCATGGCTGGCGCCGCCGGACCTGTGGTCAAGGAACCATGTGGACGGAAAATCGAGAGCTATCGTCTTGCAGGATAACGGCCTGCCGCTGGTAAAGACTCTGAATCGGCTGGAGGATGGCTGCGCGGCCATGAAAGAGTGGCTGCGGCCAGTCGGAAAAGAAGGAGAGGAAAAGGCCTGCCTGCAGTTTATGGAGGGAGCGGCGCCGAATCTGTACCGATGCCTCCAGAAGATTCAGAAAGATAAGAATAGACCGAATATTTACGCGAAGGAACCGCATGATTTGACTCATGATGTGGACAGCCTTCGCTGTTTTTGTGTCTACTGGACGGCCCCGGCGAATCCGGATAAGAAGAAAACAAAGAAAAAATGGACGCCGGACATGTACGAAGACTACAGAAACGCGAATGAAGCAGACAAGAGGATGCTTCTGCAGAAATATGGGGAGCCGGAAACATGGTAGGGAGATTGAGAAACATGGTAAAAAATGCGCTTGCGCCTGAAAAATTAAGAAAACTGCGGAAATGGCAGAACAGATTTGAGATTGCCCGCACGGCATACTCCCAGCACCGGAGTGATATGGACACGTATGAGGACTATTATAACGGGACCCGGGAGCTGCAGCCGAATCCGAACACGAACAGAGCTCCCAAAAAGAAGGCGAGCAATGTCCGGAACATCGTTTATGAGCTGATAGAGTCCCAGGTGGACAATTCCATTCCGATGCCAAAGGTCCGGGCTATCCATCCGGAAGACGAGGAGCTGGCAAAGAATATCGAACATGCTCTGTACAACGAGATTACCAAGGCCCTGTACAAAGATATCAATGATTTGCAGGAAAGAACCACTCCGATTCAGGGCGGCGATTTCTTTCATGTGGAATGGGACCCGAATGCGGGAATGCACTGCACTCTGGGAGATGTCCATGTAGAGGAATTGCACCCGAAACAGGTGATTCCGCAGCCTTGCGTGACGGAAATTGAGAAAATGGACTATATTTTCTTGATTTTCACGCAGACGAAGGAGTTTATCAAGAAAAAATACGGCGTTGACGTGAAAGATGCCGCCGAAGAGCGGCCTGAAATCCGAAATGCCGAGGACACGACGTACAATGACGACGTTGTGAGCCAGATTGTGGCCTATTACAAGAATGATAAGGGCGGAATCGGCATGTTTTCCTGGGTTGAGGACTACATTCTGGTGGATCTGGAGGATTATCAGGAGAGAAAACTGGAGCGGTGTAAAAAATGCGGAGAGCCGCGGTCTGGTGATGTGTGTCCGGTCTGCGGCGGAAAGAAATTTGAGAAAATCCCGGAGGAAACGGAAGAGGTTATGGCGGATATTCCGCTGACCAATGGCAATTTTATTCCCAGTGTGATAGGCCTTGAAGAAGTCCCCATGCTGGATGAAAACGGAGCTGAAATGCTCGATCAAACAGGAGCGCCTATGATGATGGCTCGACAGGTTCACGAACGGATTCCGTATTACAAGCCGAATGTCTTTCCTCTGGTTCTGAGAAAGAATGTCTCAAAGAACAAGCAGCTTCTGGGCGGCTCTGATGTCGATGTGATTATTGACCAGCAGGACACTATCAAGAAGCTGGGAACGAAGATTAACGAGAAGCTGATCAATGGTCAGTCTTTCGCTACGCTTCCGGAGGGTCTGGAAATCCGGAAAGACGGTAATGAAATGAATACCGTCCGTGTAAGACAGCAGGACATCGGATTGATTGGAGTGTACAACCTTCAGGGCGATGTGTCGAAGGACAGGGTCGTTCTGGAGGACAATTACCAGTGGGCGAAGTCCTCCCTGGGAGTTACTGACTCTTATCAGGGAAAATATGATTCTTCTGCAACGTCCGGAACGGCAAAGCAGTATTCTATCACGCAGGCTGCCGGCCGTTTGGAATCAAAGAGAATCATGAAAAACAATGCCTATGCGGCACTGTTCAAGATGATTTTCCAGTTCTGGCTTGCGTATGCGGATGAGCCTATTCCGCTGTCATATCAGAATGAGGATGGTACATATGAGTTCGCACATTTCAACCGGTACGACTTTCTGAAAAAGGATGATGCCGGGGAGTGGTACTGGAACGATGAGTTCATTTTCGAAACAGACACCACATCCACCATCATGACAAACCGAGAAGCTATGTGGAACGCGGCTGATGTGAAGTATCAGGCCGGAGCTTTCGGTCCCATTGGAGATCTGGAAAGTCTGGTCCTGTACTGGGAGTTCATGGCGAAAGCGAACTATCCGAACGCCGGGGAGATTCTTTCAAATCTTCAGGAGCGTTTGCAGAGACAGCAGGAATTGCAGGCCCAGCAGCAGGCTATGTTACAAGCTCAGATGGGAGGTGGAACAGGTGCAGTGCCCGTTATGCAAAATTGAAATGACCATTCAGAAGTCATACATGAAGGTTGAGGGAGATAACAGTCCCGATACCGAAACGAAGGTGTTTACTGTTCAGGAGCTGACCTGCCGGAATAAGCAGTGTAGCAACTACGGCAAAGTGGTTGAGACGGTGAAACACCAGATGGATATTACATAGTAAGAATCCGCGCTGCGGTTCTTATAAATTTTCCCCAGGAACAGGGTAAAAATCCAGGAGGTATTTTTTATGAGTAGATTTCCTATGAACCTGCAGCTTTTTGCAGGAGGCGCAAACGATCCGGAGCCCGCCGACCCGGTAACAGGAGAAGAACTGATTGATGAGCCCGCACTCGATGAGAGCCCGGATGACGATCCGGAACCTTCTGAAGGTGGAGAAGGCGGAAACGACCCGGGACCCGCCGCCCCGGGCATTGACCAGAACGCAATCTACGCACAGGCCCGTCGCGCGGCAGACAGACGGATGAACGAGCTTGATTCCAGAGTTGCAAGACGCTTTGGAAGCATGAAAAATCCGGAAACAGGGCAGCCCATCCGCACGACGCAAGATTATTTCGATGCCCTGGACGCGCAGGAGCGAATGAATGTCAGACAGCAGATGCAGCAGCGGGGAGTTGATCCGGGGCTGATCGACCGGATGATCAACAATAATCCCGTGATACAGCAGGCACAGCAGGTTATCAGAGAAAATACTCTGCGTCAGGGTGAAATGGAACTGGAAAACCAGATTCATCAGATTTCTACCATTGACCCGAGTATCAAGTCTCTTGACGACATTGCGAAGATGCCGACATTCCCTGTGTTTGACGCATATGTCCGCAGGGGCCTGAGTCTGACAGACGCGTATCGTCTGGCGAATTTTGATTCTCTGGCGCAGCGTGACGCGGCCGCCAGCAGACAGGCCGTCATCAATGCGGCGAAAGGCAAGAGCCATTTGGGACCGATTGGTGGCGGCGCGGGAGATGCCGGAAAAGAGATGGTTGATATCCCTGCGAATGAAAGGTATTTGTGGGAGGAAGCTTATCCGGATCTTTCGTATAAGGAGCTGAAAGAAAAGTATAACAAAACTCTGTAAAGGAGGAAGACAATGTTTGCATTTAGAAAATCGAATACGCATCCGGTAGCGCCGATTATTAAGACGTTACCTTCCAAGGCGTCAACTACTTACAAGGTGGGTGACGCTTTAGTTTTGTCTGGCGGCGTGCTGGACAAAGCCACAGGCGGAACAAAGCCTGATTATATCTGCGCCTGCAATTATACGGCCCCGGCAACCGGTATGGAACCGATTGCGGTATACCTGATCAGCCCGGGAAGCGAGTGGGACACAACGTTTTCTGCGGCAGCAACATCCGTTGCTGAGGGCGCTGTAGTAACTATCAACTCTGACGCGGCGCAGGTAACAGCTACGACCACAGGCGGTGTTGCAAAGATTTTGAAGAAGCATGGAACCGGAGCATCCGGGACCGGCGTGACAGTGACCTTTGTCGAGCCTGCGGCAAGTGAATAAGAGGGAGGGGTAAATCATGGCAGTAATTTTTTCACAGAATAGTGGCTTGAATGATGACTTCTGGAAGCCGGTCGGCCAGGTAGTGAAGTCCATCATTCAGGATACAGATACCGAGAAAACACAGTACGACAAGATCGTAACGGATCTTGCAAACGTGGAGAAGTCTAAGAAGTACGCCGAGAAGATGACCGGTCTTACTTCTACAGGAAATTTTCAGATCGTTGACGAGGGCGACGCTCCGGATCAGGATGAGATTCAGGAGACTTTTCCGAAGCTGATTGTACATAAGCAGTACATGTCTCAGATTACCTGTACTCAGCAGATGCGTGAGGACGGCGAGATCAACGTTATGCGGACAATGGGAAGAAATCTTGTTCTCGGTTACAAGAGAACACGTTCTGAGCTGGTAACAAACGCTCTGGCCACCCAGGGAGAAAAATTCTCTATGGGAACTCGGGAGCTAGACAAGACTACCGGTGATGGAGAGGCCCTGTTTTCCACTGCGCATCCGGGAAAGAAGGCCGGAGTGTCTGCGCAGTCCAATGTATTTACCAATGCTTTTGGTAATGATGCCACAATGCTGAATCGGCTCCAGAATGTTGGTAGAAACTTCCTGAATGATTCCGGTATTGTGCAGGGTTATACCTTCGATACCATTATCATCCCTGGTAACTGCCCGACTCTTGAGGACCTGATTAAGAGAATTATCCGGTCTGATCTGATTGTCGGCTCCAATAACAACGATGTAAACACGCAGAAGGGCCTCTGGAATCTGATTGTTCTTCCGCAGTGGACGGTAGCAGAGGGCAAGGCTCCGTATATCCTGATGTCTAAGGAGGCAAACAAGGAGTTGCGTGGAACCGTGCTCTTTGACAGAACGCCGCTGGATGTTCGAAATTGGGTTGATGATGCTACTCGGAACCTGAACTGGAACGGACGCGCGCGTATGTCCTGCGGTTTCAATAACTGGAGACACGTCATCATGGGTGGCGCGGATGCTGGTTCCACATTGACTTAATGGAGGCTGATCAATGGTAAATAAGGGAATGAACGTAGGGGACGTCTTTGAGGATAGCGGCCTTTTTTACGTTGTGGATGAAATTGTGGGAAGTGGTTACATTTCCCACAATATTTCTGCCGAGGAAAAGCAGGCGTTAGAGAGCAAGCAGGCAGAGCCGGAGGAACCGGAATCACAGGTAGCTCCGGAAACGCCGGGTGAAACGGAGACGCAGGCAGAGCCGGAAGCATCAGCTGAAGAACAGACGAAAAAGCCTGCTTCTCGGAAAAGAACTACTACAAAGCGGGGGCAGTAACGCCCCTGCTTTCCCGGAGGTAATGTTATGACATGGAAAGACATCAAGCTGGCGACGTTGCAGAAGATGTTCTCAGCTGAGGGAAGTAATATACCTACTGACGATTCCACACGGGATTATCTGGCCGGGATGCCGTATGCGGCGAATGAAGGGCTGCTGATGATGTGCACCGGGAAGAAGCATATCATTCGGACACTGGATTTTGATAACGCTGTCGGGACAGAATCAGGCAGCTTCCGAAAAATCAATATGTCAGAGCAGGCCGCGGATTTCTTCCAATTTGCCGGCGAGGTTTACTACACAGAAGGAACGAACCGGGTCCGCACGCAGGCTTATTACACGGAGAGTAATAATATCCTTGTACTGCCGCGGGATTTCAAAGGGGTATACACGGTGTATTACTATGCATACCCGAAGGAGATCACCATCGGAACTGAAGATGATTATGTGCCTGATGCCGCGCCGGAAGTGGTGGCGCTTCTCCCGTTATACATGGCTTCCCAGCTTTACAAAGAGGATGACAACGGCATAGCGACTTCGCTCCGAAATGAATTTGAAGTGGCCTATGAAAGAATCACACAGGATAATCCCATGTGCAGATTTGAGCCCATTGACGAAAGCGGGTGGTGACAATGGCTGTGACATTCGATGTGCCGTCCAGCCCGAAACGGAGCGTGGCGGTCATTGATGAATTTCTGGGAGTGGATTTTACGAACAGTCCGAGTAACGTGGACCTGAAAAAGAGCCCAAACGGGGTAAATATGATCAGGGACGTTCCGGGAAAGGTTCGTAAGTGTATGGGATATGAGACCATAAAAACATATGATGCGCGGATAAATGGCGCTCACTTCCGGCATGGTGATGAAGAGTATCTGATCCATTCGGGGACGAAGCTCTATAAAGGTGAGACAGCGCTGTATTCAGACATGAATGACGCTCGGAGTAAGAGCTGGCAGATTGAAGATAACCTGTATATCGTTGATGGAAAGGCACTGCTGGTCTATGACGGTACAACGGTTAAGAAGGCATCTGATGATGGCTATATCCCTACTCTGACGATTGCAAAAAGTCCGTCCGGCGGCGGTGAACAGTATGAAGCGCTGAATCTTTTGCAGCCAGGATTCACAGAACTTTTCGGGGGAACTGAGACGGACAAAACATTTCAGCTTTCTTTTTCCGGACTGGACAGCAAGGCGGTTCAGGCATGGATTTTAAATTCTTCCGGTGATTGGGTGCAGAAAACGGAGGGGACAGATTTTTCTGTGAATCGAAGCACGGGAGCGGTGACATTTACCACTGCGCCGGGGGTAAGCCCGGTATCCGGCGAGGACAATGTGAAAATCACGGCCTTCCGAACGGTGGACGGGTACGCGGACAGAATCAATAAATGCAAAATCGGAATCCTCTTCGGTGTAAACGGTGCAGCTGACAGAATCTTTCTCAGCGGGAATCCGGACTATATCAATTATGACTGGTACTGTGATTACAATAATCCGCTGTATTGGCCTGATACAGGCTACGCAACGCTTGGCACAGCCAAGTCTGCTATAGTCGGTTACAGCATCATAAACGACCGCCTTGCAGCTCATAAGGACAGCATGGAAGACGACCGTAATGTTATTTTGCGGGAGGGCGATATTACAGATAATGAGCCTACGTTCAAGATTGTGAACACACTACAGGGGGCCGGGGCGGTGGCGCCGTACAGCTTTGCATATCTGGCAAATGAGCCGCTCTTCCTTACAGACCTGGGTATCTATGCAATTACTCCGCAGGACATTACCGGTGAGAAATATTCTCAGAATCGGAGCTTTTTCTTGAATGGAAAGTTGCTGGAAGAACCGAACATGAGTGAAGCTTACGCCTGCGTTTTCAAGGATCTTTATTGGCTTTGCCTGAACAATGTGGCCTACATTTTGGACGGGCTGCAGCCTATTCAGACGGACAAGAGCCTGCCTTACGCAACGCGGCAATACGTTGGATTTTACAGGACGAATCTTCCGGCAAGAGTGATGTGGACGCATGACTCCAGGCTGTATTTTGGAACATCAGACGGAAAGGTGTGCAGGTTCTTTGATGACCCGGTTACTTTGACATCGTACAACGACAACGGGCAGCCCATTCATGCTATCTGGGACACGCCGGACTTTTACGGGAATCTGTTCTATAAGAATAAGACGTTCAGGCATCTTGATGTGAGACTGGCTTCTGCTATTGCGACATCGGTCAAGATATGGGTGCAGAAGAGAGGATTGTGGAGCCTGATTAAAGAGGACAGCAGCACGGCCAGATATTTTTCATTCGCAAATCTGGTGTTCAGCAAATTGTCTTTCAGTCCGGACACTACGCCGAAGACGCTTCCATCGAAGATTAAGGTGAAGAAGGTGGACAAGGCGCGGTTCCGGTTTGAGAATGACATGCTGAATGAGCCTTTCGGGCTTTTTGATATTGCGCTGGAATATGTCGAGAACGGATATTACAAGGGGTGATGAATATGGCTTTCAATAAAATTGACACAGCTGATTTGGCTGGAAAAGGAGTAATTGGGCTGGCAGATACGCCCCAGCTATCCACAAATGATATACAGGCGAAGTTTGAGGAAACGGCCCGGGACGTGATTGTGCCGCACTTCAATCGGCTCATTGACGACCTGGAAGATAAAGGCGGTCCTGTTCAGTCTAAAACGATCGTCGCTATCAGAATTAATGCGAACAGTCAGCTGGAGGTATCCACGAACGGGAAAGACTTTGCACCGACGGCGTCCTCTGGCCATGTAATCCTTGATCCGGACGGGAACAGTTATCCGCAGCGGAGCAAGTTGAAATTTGCCGGTCAGTCCGTGGTTACGGATGATTCCGCTGGAGACGCTACCGTGATTACCGGTGTAAAAGGCGACCGGGGACCGCGAGGATTGCAGGGCATACAGGCAAAGCACGGCCCGGAGGGCGCAACGGGACCATCCTGGGCCACCGGACCGCAGGGTCCACAGGGAATTCAGGGGCCGGCAGGGAAGACGGGACCGCAGGGGCCGGCAGGAGAAAGCGGCATCACTACTCCGGTTTCCGGGATGTATACACTGGCCGTGGATGCTGCAGGGGACTTATGGTGTTATTACGATGACAGCGGATCTCCTCCGAATTTTGAGTATGACGAAGAAACCGGCGATCTGTATCTTGTGTTTGAGGAGGAATAAAGAATGGCAACAGTAAAAATGAAGATCGGAAATGTAAAGGGCCCGCAGGGAGAAACGGGTCCGGAAGGACCGCAGGGAGAGCAGGGCCCGACCGGAGCAACGGGGCCTTCAGGCGCCACAGGACCGCAGGGCCCGCAGGGAGAAACAGGTCCGGAAGGGCCGCAGGGGCCGGAGGGACCACAGGGGCCGCAGGGGCCGAGTGGATCGGAGCTGGTTAGTAAGCCGTTTAGTCCTGATAAGCCGTATGAAATTAACGATACGTGTATTCAAAACAATACTATGTACGTGTTTGACGCACACAAAGACCCGGGGCCTTGGGATGAAAGTAAGGTGCATGAAACCACAGCGGGAGAGCTTTATAGTTTGCTTTCTTCCAGAATACAGCTTGATGCCATAGAAATATCAATCCCAAAAGGTTCTCCTGTCGCCAGTTCCGCGTACAGAGTAGGTGACTTGATAATTTTCTCTGTAGCATTCAACGTAGCAACAACTATTAATGAAAATGAGAATTTTATTCAATTTTCCGGAATATCAGCAAAATCCAGATTCGATTTTGCAATACGCAATTCGAGTACCATAGTAGGTGATGGAGCATTACTCGCAGGCACAAACGGAATAATATCAAATAGCGTATCGCTGAACCCTGGCGGATATTTTTGCGCAGGAGCATTTGTTGTGAATTAAATCATGATTTAAAAGCTATATACTCGAAGGGTTCCGGAAGCTTCTCCGGGTGTTACCCTTACCTTTGCGGATTGTCCGGAGATAGTTTCGACTTTAAAGTAATTCGGATTACCGCCTAAAGAATATACTGCTGCATCCCGATTTTCTTCGGAAAGGGCAGTTTGCACAAAATAGAGGCATCCAACTCCATAGGTATTTTCGACCGCTAAAAGCAGTGCTTTATTTTCAGGTAGTTCCACATCGTAAGTCTCGTTTGCTCCAATGGGCATGCTTGTGACACGGGACCAGCTCCCAAGACTGGAATAAACGAAACTAATGTTCGAAAAAGGAAAATGTAACCCGTAAACACTATTTGTCCGCTGCCTGCGGACTGAAAGGAGAAAAACCATGAATATGAGAGAAGTAAAAGACCTGAAAGACACTGCTGAAATGATGTCCAGTGAAGATTACAAAGAAAGATTCAGGGCTGAATATCATCAGACAAAAATCCGGTATGAGAGGCTGAAAAAGTTTAATACGGAGATCGAGGCAGTGTCAAAAATGCCGTATGATATGCCTTGCCGGATTGAAATGCCGAAACATGATTGCCCTGAAGGTATTTTGAGGGAACAGCAGAGATGTATGGGCGAATATCTCCATCTGTTGGAGCTGCGCGCTGTTATTGAGGGAATCGACTTATAAGGAGGGAAACCGATGGACACACCAATCACCCGCGCGGAGCATGAGGAATTTGTAAAGCGCATGGAAGACGAAGATCATCGGCAGAATCGCCGGATTGAGATCCTGGAAAAGAGTGTGCAGCAGTTTACTTCTCTGACCGCCTCTGTGGAAAAGCTGGCTCTGAATATGGAGAACATGTTGAAAGAGCAGGAGGCGCAGGGAAACAGGCTGGAAGCGCTGGAGGACCGGGACGGAGAGAAGTGGAGAACCGTCACAAGCTATGTCATGACTACGGTTATCGGCATACTGATAGGGTACATATTTAAGATGCTTGGAATGTGAAAGGAGAGGAATGTATGTTTAAGAATTGCGTATTCAAGGTGTCTGTCAACACAAAGAAGTGGGTAAAAGCGGCGGCTGTTCGGGCGGTAAAGACTATGGCTCAGACGGCCGTTTCCCTTGTCAGCGTAGGTGCGGTGATGTCCGATATCAACTGGCCTATGGTAGCCTCTGCGTCGGCAGTCGCCGGTATCGTATCTGTTCTGACAAGCGTAGCAGGAATTCCGGAGGTGAGCGAAGATGAGTAAGAAAGTAATTGATGTGTCCAGCTATCAGGGGCTGATAGACTGGGTGAAGGTGAAGGCTGCAGGCATTCAGGGAGCAATCCTGAAAATCATCCGGAAAGATCTGAATCCGGATAAGCAGTTTGAAAACAACTGGGCTGGATGCGAGAAGGCCGAGATGCCTGTGGTGGCTGTCTACAACTATTCTTATGCGACGTCTGTTGAAAAAGGCCGGAGTGATGCACAGGAGGTTGTTGACATACTGGCAGGACGGAAAGCAAAGGTTATGCTGGATGTAGAGGATGCCTGCTTAAAAGGCTTGGGTCAGAAGCTGATCGATATCATTCTGGCATATCAGGCGGTGATCCATGCGGCAGGGCTGGAGTTTGGAGTGTACACTGGTTTGTCATTTTACAATGACTATATAAAGCCGTATGCGTCTCAGATTGATTGTAATTTCTGGATTGCCCGTTATCCGTCCACCAGCCGGAAGGACGTTGATGACGCGCCGCCAGTAAATAAACAGCCGTTGATATCCCATATATTAGAAGGCTGGCAGTGGACCAGCACAGGTAGGGTAGATGGTATCAACGGAAACGTGGATTTCAACGAATGGTATGGGGCAATCCCAGAGCCGGAATCTGCGGGCGGGAATCCGTATCCTGTTCCGGAGCGGCTTTTGATGTTGCCTGATGATGGAGAGCCATATATGCGCGGCGAAGATGTGGCCTGGGCGCAGTGGCATCTGCACAGGCTGGGATTCCTTCCGGATGAGTCGGAGATTGATGAAATCTACGGCCCGAAGACGGAAGCTGCCGTGAAGGCGGCGCAGAAACATTACGGTATCGCTGTTGACGGTATCGTGGGGGCGAATACAATTTACGTGATTCGCTGGAACTAAATATAGAAACGGTCTCGGAGAAATCCGGGGCCGTTTTTTTGAAAAATTCAGAACGTTTGTTTATTAAATTCCAGAATTCATAAAATCGATCAGAACCTATTCGTCAGCGCGCAAACGAGCTATTTTTACACGGGCCTATCCGTCACTATTCCTGCCAACTCTTATTTTGTACTTACCGCGCGCTGCTCATGGGGGAGTTCTCGCCCTGTATGGGTTGGTATAGCATCGGATTCCGAAAGCGATACCAGCCAGTATGCGGAAGGGATTGGAGAGATATCACCGACTCATAATTCTACTCATCTAGCATCCAGTCGCCCCATGATGAACCTCTCTCTAACCAGCGGATATACACATTATGTGTTCCATATATGGTATATCTTTGGAATACTATGGCCGGATCGCTTTCTCCGGATGTAAAACATTCGAAGTATCCATTTAGACCGTTTGGTCTGTTTGGAGCGTTTGATGCCGTGTATCCACATATATGTGTCTTGATATTATTCAGATCAGTCGTAATGACTGTACTGAGACTGGAATTTAATAAACGAACGTTCTGAAAATCTACAGAAAGGGGCATAATTATGGCAATTCTTAATAGAGTGCAGACAGATTTTGATCGAAAGACACAGGCTGCATTGGACAGGGATCGTAATTCATATAACAGTGCAAAAAAAAATAATACAACCAATCTTGTAAACCGTCCGTGGAATTCCGGCGTTACAGTAGGGAAACCGAGTGGAGGTTCTGGAAGTTCCGGCGGCTCTGGTGGTTCTGGTGGTTCTTCCTATGATGCAGCGGCAGCAGCGGCAGCAGCCTATGAAGCGTATATGGCTGAGATGCGGCGTCAGCAGGAAGCAGCGGCGAATGCGGCCTATGACAGAAACGTCGCGGCTATGAACTCAGCGTTTGACCAGAGAGGAGAGCTTCTGAAAGGTAACCTTGACACAACGCTTCAGAATCTTCAGACAGACTACAATGCGTCTCGTGACGCTATTAACAGGGATGCTACCAATGCGGCGCGTGAAGCATACATAAACCGGATGATGTCTCAGAGAAATCTGGCTCAGAATATGGCGGCCCAGGGACTTTCTGGCGGAGCGAGTGAGACAACCCTTGCGGGTCTGGAAAACAATTATGGAAACGCTCGTAATCAGATTGCAACCACGGCAAATGAGAACCTGGGAGATCTGGAGGATCTGTATACGAAGAATAGAAATTCTGCACAACAGCAGTACAATGATCAGCTGGCGGCAGATGCTCTGCAGAGGGCGCAGTACATGACGCAGTTTGAAAATGACCGTCAGAATCTGCTTGCGCAGGCGTATGACAGCCAGCTTTCTCAGCTGATGAGTCTCGATCCAACCTTTGTGGCGGCCATGAGCGCTGCGAGAAATAGCCAGGCCGGATATACGCCCGCAGCGCAGGCCGCGCCGAGTAATACGCCTGCAACGGTCAGCACCACACAAGGCTCCAGTGCCACGGGCGTAATGAATTCTTGGTACGCAAACCGTGCAAGACAGCTAAGAGCTTCCGGGGCGAGCGATGCCGTAATCGCACAGGATTTGGCGAACGAAGGACTGGCGAACAGCTCAATTCAGTACATTTTGAATCAACTTCATTAAAGGAGTGATACGATGCCGAGATATACGATTGAAGATATTGAAAAAATGACGGGTAACAAAAGCATAAAGTTATCAGATAAAGGTGGCGGAGCCGCTGCACGAAGAGAGTCAAATATCCCGGCTTCGGAATCACGGGCTCTAGTTTCCCAGCAGAAAAGCCTTGAAGGTGGTGCACAGCGTAGGCGGACAAATACTTCCAGAAATTCAGAGGCAGGGCGGACAAGCTCTGCCTCTTCTTCTGCAGTGAAGAGAACGCAGAGCACAGGTAGCAATATGACGGATGACCAGATCCTTGAGCGAATCCGGAAATATACGCAGAAAGGTTATCAGATGACGGGTGCAGAACAGGAAGAAATGCGCTCAATCACTGATGCTGTTAATAAGGCTACCAGTGACGCCATTAATAATTATACGGATGGCCAGTGGGATTTCTCAAAAGGTGTTCTTCCGGGAGGAACGGAAATTTCGGGTAATGACTATCAACTCCTTTTGAAGTATCAGCAGAATCAGGCGGATGCAGAAAGTGCAAAAGGAGACAGGAATTATCTCGCTGATGAGTCATTCATAAAAAATTTCCTGTACAACATTCCTGGAGCAAAACAGGTTGTAAAAGCGGTTGATAAGTATATCGATCCCCTGCTGGGTACAAATCTTGTGGACTCTGAAGCTATGGCGAATGAAGTGGCGCAGATGCAGGAAGATCAGAAAGCAGCATCGACGGCAGGGGCGCTAGGTGGTAATCTAGCAGGATATTATGTGGGCTCTCAGTTTGTGAATGCAATTCCAGCTCTTGGAAATGCGACCGGGCAGGCCGCAAATACAATCGCTAACGCGGCTACCAGGGGACAGATGAGTCAGCAGGCCGTACAGCAGGGGGCCAGTCACCTTCAAAATGTGCTGGGGGACATGACTCTGGATGTGACCTTGGACACCATTCCGCAGTTAGTGGATGCCGCTGAGAATGGGGCTTCTGCTGGAGATATTGCCGGGCTGGCAGCAGAAAGCACGTTGCAGAACCTTGCCCTTAATGCAGGTGGAGAGCTATTTGGCATGGCAGCTCCTGCGGCGCTGAATCGGCTCAGGAGAGTCAATGATTCTGTGAGCGACCGGGCAGCCCAGAGAATCCCGTTTTTAAGAGATCAGACACCGCAGGCGGATAGTGTTGAAATCCCGCGGTTAAGAGACAGAATTACGCAGAGGGGCGATTTATCAACCTTGGGCGAACAGGCTGCTAGATCAGGCGATAACATGGCGGAAACAGCATCCAGAGTGACCGCAGATGCAATCACGGAGACGGCCGCCCGGCAGACAGATGATTTTATCGACATGTCGAATGTGAACGGTATGGACGCTTTAGATTTTGCGGAAGCACCAAAGAGAATCACATCCATGCCAAAGACTACCGTGCCGAAAAGCTCTTCCTTCAGCAAGCTGGATAATGAGGTATCAAAGCTGGTCCGGATGTACGGTGATGATTCGCTTTTGAATGATCTGGACTCTTTCAGGACGAACATTATGGAATTTGAGAATACCGGTTCTGTGCAGGCAGCGGACAATGCCAGTCGTGCCCTGGGAAGGCTTGATGAAGCTTTGCAGGGACGGACTTATACAGATGCAGGTACCTTGACAAAGAGCGGTGCCCGGAAACGCGCAGGAACAACATATACATATGGCCGTGAGTATCCGGGGATCAGTGACCTTGTGGAAGATGCCAGACAGCAGTTCGATGATATTTTTGAAAGCGAGGGAACCTTTGAAAGAATCTCGCAGCTTGAAGATATTGACGATGTATCCGAACGCATTTCCAATCCTATTAGTGCAGAACGGAGAAATTCTGACAGGGCCGTATACCGTCCGCAGAATGAATCGACGACTGAGGATGAATGGAATCAGCTCCTAGAAGGAACCAAACAATTCTTTGGAAGCGGGGACCCGGATCTTGACTATCTTGTACGAACACAAAGGCGAGCAGCCAGAAACGGGGAATATGTTACTCGGACCGCTACGAACACTCTAACAAATTCAGACGTTGTCAGGAATAACCCGGAACTCCAGACGATTCTCCGGAATGAAATAGAATCTGGACGGATGAATTTCAGGACGGTAACTGAGGATGAAAGTATTCGTGCGGCGAAGGAAGCTCTTTCAAAAGATTTAGCCGGGGAAACTGAGAGACTTATGTCATCCGACTGGAAGAAAGCGCAGGATTTTGACGGCGGAATGATGCTGATTAAAAGCGCAACTGATGGAAAAAATTATGATGCAGCACGAGAATTTCTTTTGAAATTTGCATCTGAAGGACATGACGCAGGTGCGATGTTGCAGTCACTTAGAAAGTATTCCAGAACTGCTGAAGGAGCACTTGCTAAAGCACAAAATATCCTCAATGCAGAAATCAAAAACTGGCAGTCTGCTTCTCCAAAGGAGGCTCAGGAGGCAAAGCGCGTTGCAGATGAAATCCTGGGACGAGTGGACGAGATGCTTCAGAGCCGGACAGTTGTGAATGGAGATGAGATTCAGAAGGCAGTCAATGACATAATCAGTCAGTCCCGTATATCTGGGAAGGTCGATACAGAAGACGCCGTGGAAATCGCAAGACTTATTCAAAACGGATATGCTGATCAGGTGGAGAGCATGGTAAATTCCATTCTGGCTACACAACAGTATGGAATTTCAGATGAGACTATCGATCAGGTTATTTCCATTTTCGATGAAGCCAATAAATTCCCTGAGAACAGTCGGCGGAGGGTGAATCTTGAGCAAAAGGCCTACGCTTTACTGGCAAATGAAGTCACAACATCAAGTTGGCGAGATAAATGGGGTGCCTGGCGGTATCTGTCCATGTTGAGCAAACCTGCGACGCATGAGAGAAACCTGATTGGTAACGTTGGCATGAATGTGGTTTCTGGCATAAAAAACAATCTGGCAGCCACTATGGAGGCGGTGCTTGACCGTATTGCACCGAATGGAATCAAGAGAACCAGATCTGTTTTGAATCCTCTGAGTGGAGCAGATCGGGGGCTGATAAGTGCGGCTGCTGATGATGCAGAGAACGTGGCATACAGAGCTTTGTCTGGCAGCAAGTATAATGTGACCGGCGGCATCAAGGGGCAGGCCAGGGCCTTCCGGAGTGGCCCAGGAAGAGTAATCCAGTGGCTTTCTGATAAAAACAGTGGTCTCTTGGAAGTGGAGGACTGGCTGGGACTGAAAGCGAAGTACAGTACAAGTCTGGCTGGTTATTTAAAGGCTAACGGGCTGGATTCCAGTGCGCTGAAATCCACGGATGAAGCTGTACAAAACATCGTAAACCAAGGCAGGGAATTTGCTATCAAGGAAGCACAGAGAGCAACTTTCCATGAACAGAGTACACTGGCGGACGCCTTATCACAATTAAGCCGAACTTTGAATGAAAGCAATAAAAAAGCAGACAATGCGATAGGAATGTTGATTGAAGGTATCGTTCCGTTCAAGAAAACACCCATCAATATTGTAAAAACGGCCGGAAGGTATTCTCCGCTGAATATTGCGAACGCAGTTGTGAGGGGTGTAAAAGCAGTGAAGTCTGGCGGATATACAGCTTCGGAGGTGCTTGATTCATTAGCATCGGGATTGACGGGAACAGGAATCATGGCTTTGGGCGCATACCTTGGTTCTCAGGGAATTATCCGCGGTTCTGGAACTGGCGATGAAAACCAGGATGCCTTTGACGAACTCCAGGGAGCGCAGAATTATTCTTTTGTAACAGACGATGGAAGTTATACTATTGATTGGGCGGCGCCGTCTGTGCTTCCGCTTCTGGTCGGCGTGGAACTGCAGCAGTCAATGTCTGATGGTGGTGTAGACTCTTCTGATCTCATAAACGCGATTACCAGCATTGCAGATCCTATCGTTGAAACTACAATGATGTCAGGTATCAGTGATGCGTTGAGTGCGGTTCAGTATGCAGACGATGACGCGGATGTACTTTCTACTTTTGCGGCCAATGCTCTGACCGGATATGCCACACAGGGAATTCCTTCGAGCCTGGGGGCAATCACACGCGCTATAGATAATACGCGCCGAACCTCTTATTCTGATTCTACTGGTGCGGCCGGTGAGCTAGAATACACTGTAAACAGCACAAGGAATAAGATTCCCTTCCTGTCCGATGATGCGCCGGAATACCGGGACGCCTGGGGCCGGACGCAGGAAAATTTCCAGGGCGGAGGCGGCCTGCTGGGGAATCTAGCATATCAGTTTTTCAGCCCGGGATATTATTCTTCTGATCGGACTACAGAAAATGATGAATACCTTCAGGGAATATATGATTACACAGAAGAGCCGTCAGTGCTTCCGAAAAATATTTCCCGGAGCTATGGAAGCGGCCAGAAGATGACTGGGGAAGAATATTCTGAAGCGCAGCAGATCGCGGGCGAAACATCATATGACCTGATCGAAGCGCTTCGAAAAAATCATAGCGGTGTCACAAGCTCTGGACAGGCTGACATAATATCGGATATTTATTCTCTTTCTAAGGATATTGCTCTTCAAGACGTGGTCGGGAAGGACATGAGCGATTCAAACGCAAAACTGAACGACATTTATCAGAAATCAGGGGCCCAGGGGCTGATTGATTATCTGGTGATGGATGCGAGGGTGGATTCTGGCGCGAGCAGCACGAAGCAGGCAGATGTAATTGAATATCTGAAAGAAAATGGCTTTGATGATGAGACCGCAGGTGATTACCTGGTAACCTCCGGAAAAGTCAGGCTGGAAGGAAACAACGGCAAGGTTTATGACAGATATGGTGGAGAAGGACTCTATCAGTATATTCAGATGAACAATTATGATTTCAACGGCGACGGAAGGAAGACCAAGGACGATGTGATAAAATATCTTGACCGGTCAGATCTGACTCCGGCGCAGAAAGCATATTTTTTCAGACTGAAATACCCAAAATCAGAAAATCCGTACTCATAAAAGTAAGGCTCCGGAACAAACCGGGGCCTTATTTTTGTGCGATAAATTCCAG
>ERZ1090861.732-NODE-732-length-19108-cov-6.919330_pt1 | contig 19108 bp, 14 predicted proteins | sample MGYA00478482_ERZ1090861 | MGnify/ENA primary metagenome ERZ1090861 (study PRJEB33644, sample SAMEA5815744) | chicken gut metagenome | biome: Chicken; feature: Gastrointestinal Tract; material: Caecum | place: Ireland | collected 2019-01-01 | study: A study of the... | reverse complement strand
AAAAACTGCAATATTATAAGTTATATAATTCCAGCCAGTGGTAGATATCGGTCCAGTGAATACGTATGTGTGGGACCAGTAGCCCCCACTTTCTGTATATCTGCGACTATTCCAAACGAACGGTTGGTATTTCCCCGTCACATTATCTACCCATCCAGTAAATGTCCCACGGATCCCAAAAATTGTGATCCTAATGATGAAAAGAAGGCTGATGATTTCGAAATCATCAGCCTTCTAAAATTTACCACAAGTATAAGAAATCCAAATATGTGTAGATACTTGACACGTAAATACCTTCGGAATTACAATAATATGGTAAGGTAATCACCCACCATCCACCAGTTCTTGAGAACTTACTCAGATCGTTGCACGTTACATCATAGGTTCCAGCGGCTGTGTATCTTGTCGATACCAAATTACCACAATTTGTTCCATTTGGGTCAATACTTCCCCACGTCGTATGCCCCCACTGGACGGATGGTTTTGACGAATACCACCACACTTTAATGCTTTGCCCAACGTATGGTGTATCGATTTGGAATTTGATTCGCAAATTCGAATATGCCGACAATTGTACGGGATTATTGATTAATACTCCCGGGCTTGTAAAGAATCTCCTTTCGTCCGTGGATGAACTGCGTGTAATCCAATAGGCATGGTCGTATCGGAGCCGACCACCTATGATAGTTTGTGTATCATGATAGATAGATCGAATGGTTTGACCATCATAACGTTTCACATCGTATTGACGTAAGAACTTACAACCGCCTAGGAAACTTCCCTGACCACCATTTCCAAATATGACATTGGAACCTTTGTCTGTACCAGTTACCCCGAAGATCGTGACACCATTTCTAATGTTGCTGGCCGATAACGAAGAGGATCCTAGTATAACTATGGTCCATCCACAAAATCAATAATAAAGTTTGTTCTTAGGTTCTCCAATGTACTCGTTGAAATGAGAGAATTAAAATGGGAGAATGCTTAATTATTAGAAATGGAGGAGGGACCGATACCTCCGATGCCACTGCTACAAGTTCTGTCGTGTTATCCGGTTACACATGTTATGTGAACGATGAGCTTGTAAGTGGTTCTATGGTAAATCGAGGAACTGTCACGCAATTATTGAGCCCGGGGGGAAGCTACACAATACCGGAAGGTTATCATAATGGTAGCGGTACCGTATCTGTAACATCGTTGTCTGCTAACACATCAGCAACTGCTAACGCAAGTCATATCTTATCTGGGTATACAGCTTGGGTCAATGGATCTAAACTTAGTGGGTCTATGGCCAATCGAGGGAATGTGAACCAGACACTCGCAGCTAACGGTAGTTACACGATTCCAGCTGGTTGGCACGCTGGTTCTGGTCGAGTGAGTCAAAGTCTAGCAACACAGGCTGCTCGGAATGTAACACCGACCACCAGTAATCAAACAGCTGTTGCTGCAAACCGTTGGACAACTGGGACCATAGTTATACTAGGATCCTCTAGTTTAACTGCTGGTAACATTAGAAACGGAGTAACTATCTTTGGTGTTAAAGGAACGTTTACTGGTTGGGTGGATTCAACCATGCCAATATCTGCCGGGTGTGATCTTGTTACCAGTACTAATTACAGAGAGTGGTGGAGCAATGAAGATTACATACAGACGAATGCTGTTGCATATGGCAGCCAGTCGTATATGTACCCAAATAGAATACAGTCTATATATAATGCAGGATTTCGATACATCAATGCCCAGGCAAATGTCACAACTTATACAAATATAGGGTCTCGTAACACATATGCACAAATTGGGGTTGGTGTGCGTGTTTGTTGGATTTGGAAGGATGGCACTGTGCATTTAAAAACATTATCGCGAGATATGAGGGATCACCAAAATCCAGCAAATAACGAAGTTGAAGTTGTTTGGACCAGAGAGGCCGATGCTGGGACATTTACCAATAACGTATTTGTAAAAAAGCTAATTTATGGAAATTATAATAATAGTACGAAATATTGGGCCATCGGAACTATTGTTAGCGTGTATGTAACGGATAACTCTGGGGTCGCCAGAGCAATGTGCAAGCTAAATTCATTCAATTCTTGGTTCAGTAAGAGTTAATACAACACCATTTGGTATATTAATGCGTTTGACGGGTGGCGGATGCCATCTGGAACATCCTCATAAATACTAAAAGGAAAGGAGGCTACCCATATGGTAGTTACACCGAAATTAATCGTTGAGGTGAACATTACTGGTTCCGATTCCCCTGCTACTACAATTAAGGAGGGGGATACTCTGACCGAGTTAAAGTACATGGTTGACGGATCTGAGGTGACAACCACCGGAAAAATCACCGTAATCAACTTTAATTACGTTCGTCCGACTACAACTGCGACCTGTATCCACGATACCACATCTACCTTTGCAACGGCGGTTACCCCGACGACAATGATTGTGGACTGTTCTACGGAATTTGCTTCCGATGTGCGGGAGGTCCCGTTTACCAGTATCACCTCTCTGATTGTTCAGAGCGAATAAAATAAAGAATGGAAAGGATTCCTATATGGCTTCCTTTCCATTCTTTTTTATCATCTACTCGGCAACTGTCAGGCAGGTACCGAATGCGGTCTGTGCTGCCTCCAGATTCGTAATGGTTGCAGCTGCGTTGTAAGTGACGGCAACCTTTGCACTATCTGCAGCAATTGCTTCTCCAGCATCTGTACCAATCTGCAGATTGGTAATTGTACCGCTGTTGATGGTTGCCTGCAGAGCAGGATTCTCACCATTGAATGCAACGGTTACACCATCATCAGTGGAATCTCCGCCCAGATACATATTGGTGATTGTTGCCCCATTCACAGTGGTCTTAGTGGTCTTCATGGTTCCACGATTACCACTCTGATAGATGTTGACTGTGGTGCCGGTACCAAGGGTTACTTCGGCATCTCCGGTATAGCCGTTGGATCCACCGGCGGTTACGTAGCAGTTGTTGGACATATCTGCACCATCAACGGTCATAACGACCTTGTCTGTTGCAGAGTATCCCTGACCGCCACCATACACCAGAGCATAGCTAGAACCCTTGAAGGTTCCGCCATTGATGTCCATATTGACGGTACCAACGTGACAGGGAGACTCAGCTCCGATTTCAGCAGAGCCAACTTCCATACCGTTCTTCACAAATGCATGACCACCACCCTCAATGGAAGCGATGGTGCCACCATTGATCGTGATATTTACTGTTGTACAGTCGGACTCCAGAACACCGCCGCCGCAAATCATCGCGAATGTCCCATCATTGATTGTCATATTGACAGTTGTTACATTTCCCTTATACGAACCACCAAAGATAGAACCATTATAGGTTCCACTTTCGAACGTCATGTTGGTGGACTCCACATCCCCTTCGATCTCACCGCCGACAATAATTGCGGCAGTTGCGAATGCCTGAGAGCCAGTATCATAATCACTAACCTTTTCCCAGGTTGCAATGTTCATACCGTTCACAGCAGCTTTCTTGAAGGTCACGGGAATTCCGTGGCAAACCAATGTATTTCCGCTAAGTCCCTTGTCAGCTGCGTTTACCAGAGACGGGAACTTAATTGCAGGAGTTTCTGCCGGCTTGATTTCAGTTGGTGCAGATTCCGCACCGTTGACTACCAGAGTATTGGTCTCCAGAACGCTCGGCGCAGTAAACCGATAGGTATAATTGGTGGTACTAAGAGCCATAGTTGCAACCTCAGACTCTGTGGTCTGCGGAGCACTCACCAGAGCGACAGTCACTGTTTCACCGTTCCATGTTGCACTGGTCACTTCTACATCAGACTCAAAGTAAACCATATTACCATTTACAATGCTGATGTTGGAAATCACCGGTGCTTCTGGCTCGGGATCCGGTTCCTCCGGTTCCGTTGTGGTAGAACCAGTCATATCCTTGATGGAACGAATCACAATAACCCGAATGTCGGAATTATGCTCTGTGGAGCAATCTACCACGATGTTGGTCGGTGTAATTGCCTTCGGGAAAACCGGTTCTGCGTCATGGATACAGGTATTTGTGACGTTGGGGTTGACGTAATTGAATCGGATGACTTTTACAACACCCGTGACGGTTACATCTTCCCCACCGGTAGTATATGCCAGGTTTTCTACCTTTTGTCCTTCTTTGATAGTCATGGTCTTTGTAGATCCAGACTCGTCATTTACTGTCAGCTGGACTTCCATGCTAGAAATCACAGTTACGTTTGTAGCTGGCATAATTTACCTTCCTTTCCCCCAATTTCAATAATTGGGTATTGATTTTTGATTGGATATTCCGTTATTTTACGATACCGGATTACTCACCGATTACACTGATGTAGTCCCTCTCTACGGAGCCTCTTCCTCAGTCCCATCCGTATCATCTGCCGCAGCGTCACAATCGACAATTGCGTTAAATTTCACGGTGCGAACGATAGAATCCCCTTCCGTGGAGCAATCCACGATCATACTAACCGGAGTGATAGATTCACTGAATGTAGACTCCAGTTCAAATCCGCAATCTGGATCCATCTTCGGTTCAACTTTGGCATAATCAAAGTTGATAGCCTTCACAGTACCAGACTCGATCGTGACCTCATTACATCCAACCATATACTTAAGATTCGAAACAGTTTCACCTTCACGGATGACAACCTTCTTCGGATCCCCGTCAACCGGCGTGATGATCAGAGATACGACTAAATTCGCAGTAACGACACGACTGTTGTCTTCAACATCGTATACGTTTACAAGCCCACTCATTAACATGAGAAATGTCCTCCTTTCTTGGTACTTTACCCAATTGTTCCAAACCATCTATTATTGGGAAATACGAGATAGATAATGATGACCGTATTATATCATCATTATCTATCCGGTGAAAACCAAACTCATCACGACTCTCTAAGAACGAGAAGTCGAATTTTGAAATTGGTTGTAGGTTTCTTTGATAAGCAACTTAAAATCAACTGACCGTTTGTCGAACAGGTACCGCTCGATAGCATTGCGTACGACTTTGCCGCATTTGTATCCGCACTAGCCGTACTCTGCGGCATATACCCAATGATAATCTGATCAGTGGTCAATAACCCAGATACCGTTACAGTCTGCGTATACGGACCGCTTCCGGTAAAACTGGAAGCCGTGATTGTTAAATCCCACGTGTGAAGAGTTACACCAGGTTCTCCGGTGTCTCCTTTATCACCCGTATCACCTTTCGCTCCAGTATCTCCTTTTGCGCCAGTTGCTCCTTTGATAGAACACACGTACACCCACTCGGCTGTAGAAGCGTTTCCGGCTGTCGTACAGCGGTATACATAACCAGTCGATGTGTTCAGATAGTAGTCATTGACCAGCGCATCGGTGATTCCGGTCGCGAACACAGTTCCTGTTGTGGATGTTCCGGTACATGCGGTGCCAGCATTCCATCTGGATCCTCTAGTTCCAGTTGCTCCTTTGTCACCAGTTGCGCCTTTGATGGAACCAATGTACGACCACTTAGCCGTAGATGCATTGCCGGCTGTTGTACAGCGGTATACATAACCAGTTGACGTATTCAAATAGAGATCTCCAACCAGTGAGCTAGAAATCCCAGTTGCAAACACAGTTCCTGTTGAAGACGTTCCAGTACACGCAGTTCCCACATTCCAAACAGACCCTCTGGTTCCAGTTGCACCAGTGTCTCCCTTTTCACCCTGAGGGCCTCTTGCAGCGTAGGACAACTGCGTCCAAGTGCTGGTACCATTCCCAACCTTGAACTGATATTCCTTGTCGCTACTAAACGCCACTTCGCCTCTTCGAAGAGTAGGATTGGCACTTTGCCACTCTGCCTCTGTCTTTACGGCTAACTGATGTCTAGCTTTGACGATTGTTGTAGCCAATGTTTGTTTACCCCCTTTCTATTCGAAATGATTGGGGCATTGGATGGGAATCTGGAGATTCCCATCCTTGCTTGTTGCCCACTTTATTACACTCGTGTGGGCCACGATTAGAAATTACCGTCCAGAACCAGCGTATCGCTTGCACCAATAGCCAGCTTCGCTGCGTTCAGAGACGTTACCTGCAGGTTCACATTCTGCGTACCATTGAAGTTAACAGCTGCCGCAGTTGCACCACCAGAAATCTGGAACGTGCGGTTGGTTGCCAGCTGAGTCGCACTCTCTGCGTTCTCGATTGTTCCGCCGCTGGTTAAGAACCCAGAGTCGTTCTGCAGTTCACTTACCTTGGTCGGCATGGAGATATCAACCGCTCTGGAACCATCGGCAGCAACCACTTCACCATTCACTTTAACCTGAATGATTACGTTTCTCTCGGCATTACTGGGTGCATGTGCACTCTGGCTATGCTCATAAGCCGTCTTACCACGGTCACCACGATAAGCGGTGGTGGAAGTTTCACCCAGAGCAATGGTTTCGGAGATTACCACGAATGCGGTGCCGCTCCACCGATATGTCTTTAAGGAAGTCAGATCCACATAGATCTTGCCGGCTTCGCCAGTAATCGCAGTCGTATGGCTGGACTCCTTATAGAACTTACCACCGCTCAGATATCCTTCTACAACGTCATCTACGAACGCAGGAAGCTGATTGGACGGAACCTTACCAGTAGCATCCAGTTCAGCAACACCGTTGTTTGCACCCTTCAGGGTAGCAGCGAGTGCACCAACGTCATCTGCATCCAGGGTAATGTTTCCAGTCAGAGCATGACCGTTGACGGTTCTGCTAGTCGGAACCTTTCCGTCCAGAGCAGACTGCAGGCCATCCACATTAGCAATCGTGTGGTTGTGGCTATCATCAGTAACGGTGATCACACCGTTTGTAATGGTCACATCGCCACCGGTCTTTACCAGACCGAGAGCAGCACCAGCGGCACTGTAGGTGGTATCGGTGAACTTTGCATCCGCAGGAACGTTGGCTTCTACCGTATGACCATTAACAGTATCCGCATCACCACCGTTTGCAGGCAGAGCTGTGGGTTTGTTCAGAATCTCAGCTGCGCTTCCGGCAGATGCATTCCAGTTGGGCTTTACGTTCTTCTGGGCACCAGCCTCGATGCCGTCCAGCTTGGTCTTAAGCTCAGTGGTAAATGCTGCCGTGATAGCATCCAGGATGGTCTTGTTGGAGTGCGTATGACTTGCTTCTGTAATTGCAGTCTCGAGATTCTCCGGAGTGATGTTGAAGTAGGTTAATTCGGAAAACTTATGTGTACCGTCACCAATCTTAGCCTTCTTGGTGTCGGACTCTACACACAGCTCACCTTTCAGAGGAATCGGCTCATAGGACTTCCACTCTTCTGCAGTCTTTGTGCATAAAGTTAATCTTGCTTTTAAGGTATTCGTAGCCATAGTATTCTATTGCCTCCTTAAGATTTGAATTTTAAAAGTTACAATCGATGGTCTGAATATCCGCCAATGGGTTGGCCAACTCATAGTATTTCACGCTATTATCATCCCACCGATACATTTTGTCTTCTGATTTATCGATGTAAATCGTATTAGGCTTTCCGGTCACCGGGAATTTGGATGCATTTTCATATTCCTGAACCTTAGATGCCAAATCATCAATAACCGTATCCAAACTACGACCATCACTATGCTCAATGTCGGCAGTATCCATGAGGGAGAAATCCCCATCATTTTTCTGCTTAAGCTTATCGATTACGAAAATTGGCATAGGAGTTCACCTCCTATCTTATTTAAACTCGACTGTCGTCTCACCGAGTCCAGGGTTGGTACTGCGGAATACTTTGTAGCTTTCCGTATGACCACTTGCGTTCTGGAAATCGAAGGTCTTCACCAGATCGAAACCGCCATCGAATCCGCCAACGGAGAAGGTCGGATCTGCATTGGTTGCCGGGAATGCATAGTAAATGTATTCACCCGCGTTCGCAGTCACTGTGAACTTCGTCTTGATGTTGGTGCTCAATCTCTTGGTCAGACCAAGAATGAACGCATTGTTGATGGACTCGGTATCCGTAATGGAGCTCTTACCATAGTAGTTACCGGCAACGAACGAAATGGTCGTGCTCTTCTGAGCCGTCGCGTCTCTTTCATCGGTAACCTTAAGCGTATAGGTCTTGTTCTGGGTGATGTTCTGCTCGGTCAACTGCTTAGAACCAGATGTTCCTTCTGCCTCAGTAGTGATATTGGTAGAGTCCAGTTCCACCTTAACCATTGCCTTGTTGAAGGTCCAGGACAGGTTAACTGTATCGACAGTGGATCCCTTCTCCTGAGCGGAAGACTTATCGGAGGTAAAGCTCTTAATCTCCGGAGGATTGTAGAGCAACTCAGCAACCTGCTGTTCCAGGGTAGCCACTTTGTCACTGATACCTTCCTCAACACCTTCACCTCTGGACGGGAACTGCGTCTCCTCACCGTTGATTACCCAGTTACCAGTCTCTTCATTGATGGTAACCGTGGGAGTCTCACCAGCAGGACCCTGCTCACCCTGAGCACCAGCAGCACCAGCCGCCGCAATCAGATTCCAGTGAGCGGTATCATCCTCGAAGGAAGCACCAGCCATATGGGAATCAACTGCCGCGTAGGTATTACCGTTGTAGGTAACCAGATCAATATAGGAAGCATCATTTACATAGGAAGTACCAGTTGCCCAAGCGCCCTTCAGTCTCATAGACGTTCCGGTAGCACCTGTCGCACCAGCCGCACCATCCTCACCGGGAGGTCCCTGAATACCAGCAGAACCAGACAGGTCAGTCAGATACACATAAGCTTCTGCATCCTTTACATACAGCTTCGCATTGTCTGCGTCCTCTACGTTTCCGGTGTTGATCAGAACGAATCCACCTTGTGGAACGTCATCCGTAGCGAATCCTTCATTCATCTCTGCAACGGAAGCATAGATCTTAGCGATGGAGAATGCATCACCCTTATCACCCTTGTCACCTTTGATACCCTGCTCACCAGTCTCACCCTTAGAGGCGATCATTACCCAGTTTGCAACGTCGGTATTAAATGCTTCGCCGGAAGTATGAGAAGTCGTACAAGCATAGGTTGCACCATTTACTGTAACGATATCGACATACTGAGCGTCATTTACATATGCAGTGGACGCAGCCCAAGAGCCCTTCATTCTCATGGAAGTACCAGTAGCACCAGTGTCACCGGTATCACCCTTCTCTCCCTTAAGGGATGCCAGCCATGCCTCTTCGGAATCACTCATGTCACCGTTCTCAACGGCAATCTCATATGCAGACTTACCATTTTCGCCGGGATCACCCTTCTCACCCTGAGCACCATCTGCACCCTTCTGAGCAATCAGTATCCACTTGGCATTGTCGGTGGCAAAGTCAGCACTGGAAGTGTGGTCTTCCAGACACGCATAGGTCTGTCCCTCGTGGGTTACCAGGTCAATGTAACTGGTATTGTTTACATAAGGGGTCTCCGCAGCCCATGCACCTTTCATGCGAAGAGAAATACCCTGGATACCCTGGATACCCTGCTCGCCCTGGATACCGGTTGCACCGGACATATCGGTTACAAAGTCATACTGAGACGGGCCCTTCACATACAGCTTTGCATTATCCTCACTCTCAACATCGGAAGTGATGATAACGAAATCACCCTGCTCGAGACCATCGCTGGCGTAACCGGAGTTCATTTCCTCAACGGATGCGTATACCTTGGAGATGGAGAATCCTTCGCCTTTCGGACCCTGAGGACCTTCGGCACCAGTATCACCCTGACCACCACGGATGTTTCCAACCTTGGACCAGTTTCCATCTTCACCAGCTCTAAACAGATCATAGCTAGTCGTATTCAGGTAGAAATCTCCCTGGTTTCCAGCAGGATTATTCTGCTGCGGATCGGTTGATCCAACATACCACTTGTTTCCACCTTCAGCGCCGGTTGCGCCTTTTACAGGAATATCACCATCGGCCAGAGCCTGAATAATCGACTTCTGATTGTACTCAACATCGACGGCATCTACCAGAAAGAAATTGCCATCATTCTTCTGCTGAATTTTATCAATCAAATAAATAGCCATTTTGGTTTTTGTCTCCTTTCTTTATTATTTTACATTTACTGTCGTTTGACCAAGTCCAGTCTGTACACTTCGGTACACTGCATAATCTTCCTCGTAGCCGCTAGGATTTGTATAGGAGATGTTCTTTAACAGATCGAATCCCCCTTCAAACCCACCTACAGAGAAGGTTGGCGTACCGAGACGACTTGGTATGCAGTAAAAGATATATTCACCAGCATTGGCAGTTACGGTAAAATTCCGAACTCTTGTGTCGGAAAGTACCTTTGTCAAAGACTGAATGAAATCATTATTTGTATTATCGGCGTTTACGGAACCGACTCCGTAATAAACACCATTTAAGAATGTTACTGTTGTCGTTTTGGATGCGGATGCATCTTTTTCATCAGTAACAGTCAGCGTATAGGTCTTGTTACCAGTCAGATTTGCAGTTCCAATGGTATACTGGCGAGCCTCTAAGCTCACTGGAGTACCATCAACATTCTGAGACGCAGGATCCTTATTCAGATTCCAGGTCAAGGTAACAGATGCGGCAGCAGAACCGATTTCTTTGATTCCAGCGTTGTGAGTAAACGAGATAATCTCGATTGGCTCATACACCAATTCTTCTACCACCCCTTCCAATTTGTCCAAACGCTCGGTTATAATTTCCGGAACGGATGGGCAACCGGTATCCACTCCGTTGATCCACCAGTTTCCGTTCTCACCTATCTCAATGGACGGAGTGTCTCCACCCGTCGCACCTTTTTCAGCAAGAACCATCCAGTTGGTCATCTCGAATGTATCACCGGATATATGAGAGTTCACACACAGATACGAAGATCCGTTATTGCTTACAATGTCGATGTAAAGGTCATTGTTGACGTACTCCGTCTGTGCAGCCCATTCGCCTCTGGGACGAAAGTTCGCTGCATTCTTTCCATCTTCACCATCTTCGCCGGGATCACCTTTATCACCCTTCTCGCCCTGAATGGACCCAATGCTAATCCAACCAGCATCTGTCATCCGGAATAACTCCAGAGATGATGTGTTGAGGTAAATGGTGCCAACAGGAGCGGAAAGATCGGGAGAAGGATCGGTATCACCGGTATTCCAGGAACCATTGCTGCCGCCAGACCCACTCGGCTCAAAATCAATTCGAGCAATCAGCCGTTTAATATAACCGCCGTTGGCCGAATACAATTCGAGTACGTTGGTATCTCGCATATTCTCCATCACAACACTCGCATCTACAATAAACTTCTTATTCTTTAAGTCTTCTCTGGACTGAACAACAGTCTGAGTTGTCGTAAGAAGCGTAGGTTCAACGCGGGTCCCATTCCAGAAAACTGCCGTTGGGGTAAAGCTAGAAGAAAACATAAGCTGGCCAGTGATCTGCCAGTTTAAATTTCCAAGATTCAACTCAGATCCCTCATCCGACCCAGTATCTGGCACATCGAAGTCTCGAATTGATTCAAAGGGAATGACCTTTTCCCGGAAGGTACTTCCAGTATTCCCATTGACAACAATCCCAATCGGTGTCAGTTTATTTGGGTCATCCTTCGTGGGACCAAGCTTTACCGTTTTCACAATACCGGTGATCTTTTTCAGCCGATAACCAGTATCAACAAACAGCAAGTTCTGAATAGAGCTTCCTGGTTTTACGTGAATGACTTTATCCGGATTCGTCATAGACCTTAAGATTGCACCGACATCCATTGATGTGGTCACAAACTTATCCGCCATATGTCATCAATTGACTCTCCTTTCTTAAGATTAGCTATCGAATGACAGCTTTTAATGAATTGTTTAAGAGCGTCTGGTGGTGGCTTTTTGGGATTTCTGTCACATATTTACAAATAAATAGCAAAAAGGAGGAAGAAAAATGATCCATTTAATGGAAATACCGGATGATCAACTCTACGAGCCCCATCGGTATTATGCGTACTTGGTGGGAATTACAGGAGATGACGAATCGGTATACTTTGATGCATTCTCATTTGACAATCTTGTGGATTGGAAAGAGAAGTGGTGTGAGGGGGAGCAGGATGATGAGCTTAAGAAACGCTTGCGAAAAGTAGGGAGTACCTGTACGCCGATGCTTGATGTTGGAGAAGGGATGCGTCCGAAGATTGCGTTTCATCCCAATGTATTAATCATATTAAAACTTTTGGAAGGGTTGCCGGACGTGGCAGTGATCGAGGAGTGGTGTGCAAAATCGATTGTTATCGCAGACCTTATAAAGAAAGAGACTATTGAGCTTAGTCCATACGATAATCGATTTTTAAACATCGCTGAGTTGAAACGAACATGCTTAGAGTTTCGGAAATCAATCATCACTCGGCAATGCTATGAAGCAATCAAGGATGGAGGGAAGATATGGAGAGCTTTCTTTGGTCGTTCTTCACAGGATTAGTTGTGGCGGCATCTCCCGGAATCATCATTGTGATTGGAATCCTGATCCGGATGATTTTGGATAAGTTAATCAAGAGGAGAAAATCTAATAAAAATAGTGCTAAGACTGATGAGATTTTGTCTGGGATGACAATGTTTGTATCCGGGAGGATGATTACTGGGAACTTTAATGGATACATCGATGACTACATTGATGTAGATTACACCGAGGTTATTGACAGACCTGAAATCACTGAGAGAACATAGTAGTTCTAGGTTCCTCGAACCTGATTCCAAGCAATATTGCCTATAACGTGAACATCTTTGGAGTCGTGGGCTCATTCCGACCAACGATCCCATACGGATGGTATCCAACCGCAAGATTGCAGACAAACTATCGGCAATACAACTCGACCGTTCCACAAATGTTGGATTATAACAAATCCGGTGATACGTATGTAACTCTATCGACGACAAGAGTAGATATCATTGACTGGGGTGGTGCATCATCCAACTGGTTATCAACGGATGCTGGTTGGGCAAATGTTAATGCCGGATTCCAGTGGGTATGCTTTCGCCTGTGGACAAACCAGCAATGGTTGTGGGGATCGGTATCAATTTACTTAAACTTCTATTCCGGCTGGTGGAGATATTATAATGGGAGCGATACCCCATCGTTTACAGAAGGAGTGAATTCGATCACAGAATCAATCTACTGTGCTGGATCAACTGGAAATCTTGATGGTAGATATCTCGGTGCTGTTTATATTCCGATGGTTTATACTTCCGGTAGTTACACGTATTTGTGGAATACCGTTCGAGTTCGCGCTTATGTAAATGAAGCGCGAGCAGATTTCTCAATTTCTGGATCCGCCATGTACTGGACACAAGGTCAGATTATTGATTAAATGAAATGAAAGGTATGGTTTGCATCAAGCATTCCATACCTTTTCTTATTAAAATCCTTGCCAGGTTCCAACAACACCAAAGATGTTGACACCTTTCTTAATGTTTCCAGCAACCAATGTACTTGCTCCTGCACAGATGATGTTTCCCGTAACCCATCTTCCAGACGCACATGCGGTCTGATTCGATGTAGTCGGGGTAACTGTTTTTCCTCCCTGGGTCGTCAAACTCTGGGTCACTTTACCGGACCCGTTGTGATAACCGGAAACTATTGTATAACTTCCATTCGCCGGGAGGCTATATGATACCGCTCCACGATTTGCCATGGTTCCAGTAATCTTAGATCCATTCACCCACGCCGTGTACCCAGACAAAATCTGAGCAGCTGTTGCATTTGCACTTGTCTGAGATGCCAGTGAGTTAGCGGTTACTTTACCAGAACCATTGTGATAACCCTGAGGAATCGTATATGAACCACCACAGTTGAGCGATATAGAAACCGCACCACGGTTTGGCATTGTTCCAGTAATCAGAACATCATTCACATAACCCGTATACCCGGTTAAAATCTGCGCGGCTGTTGCGTTGGCATCTGATGTGTCAGTTCCACCACCAGACCGCAGAATAGTAGCAACTGCCATAGAGTTCCCTCCTTTACTTCAAAGTCTTTAGTTAAGACTTTGTTTTGGGAACGTTATCATTGGCGCTGATCGTTACATCGAAAGCCACACTATTGCTCCTAATCCCATCCCCCAGTCAAGAGTTGATGATCCTGTTGTCATCCCATATATCCATCTATTCTTTAAAGACGATTTTAATTCAACCTTAAGTTCAGTTCCGGCCGTTCCAGATATCCAACCACCAGACCAAATCCACCCAGTACTCGAATGTGTTCCATCTGCACCATGCGCTGGGCCACCTGAATTTGTCTGAAACCATACCCATTCTGATGCATTCCTATACATATCAACAACGGCCTTGGTCCAAATGTAGTTCCAATTTCCAACGTAGTAAGAGCCAAAGTTCGGTACGTATATGCAGCTTGCTGGACCGCCAGAAGATTGAGCACCAACTGCACTAAGCACAAATTGCCTACTGGTGGCATCCACCCAACCAGTAAAATTTCCCAGCACTCCAAATATCCAGACTCCATTTCGAATGTTCCACGGAACTAATGACGAGGAACCTAGAACTACTATGTTCCCTCCAGTATACCAACCGGCCCAACACATTACTTGGTTTCCAGTGTTCGGAGTATATGTTCCACCCCAATGTACGGCCAAACTCTGATTCACAACACCAGCACCCGCGTGCCATCCTGCCGGAATCCAGTATACTCCATTCGCAGCGAGGGTTGCTCCAGTATTTCCCCAGTTTGCCATAGATCCTTGAACCAGTCCACCGTTAACCCATCCATTATATCCGGACAAAATATGGGAAGAGGCAGCATTTGCAGCTGTCTCTTCCGCCAATGTACTCGTTGAAATTACGCTGGAACTACCATCATAGTATCCAGCAGGAATGGTGACCGATCCACCGGCCCCCAATTTCTGGTTTAAAGTTTGCACTGGCATGGAGCCTACAATCAACTGGTCATCAACGTAACAAGTGTATCCTGTTAAAACGACTGCCGATGTAGCGTTGGCGTTGGAAGTATCCGTTCCTCCACCGCCTCGTATGATTAAACATTCTCCCATAAATGTTCCTCATTTCAGTGAGTACATCTATTGATACCTAAGAACAAACTTTATAATAAAGTTTGTTCTTAGCAATACGAATGTATGAGAGATAATACCTTATGATAATGGGTATTATCTCTCATTAATTTGTCTTTCTTAAAGAAACGATTATATATTATTACTGTGAACTATAGCACGTTAGGAGGAAAGGAATATGGAGGCAACATTTAAAATTACAAAGATCAAAGGATTACAGTTTAGGATGGAGATTGATGTCCACGATGGGTATTACGTTGATGGGATTAAAAGTATCGGGTGGCTCAAGGTTAGTGATGCGTTAAAAGATGCAATGATCAGTGCGTACGTACTAACTCACATCACCATCCCATTTGACCAACCAACCGCGATTAAAAGTGAGGTGAAAACGAAAAATGGTGATCCCATCCCATGCCAGAAAATAATTTGGAACCATACATCGCGTCTATCCGAAGACGGTGTTTGGTATCATGATCTAACAATTGGATTGACGTTAGATGTGTTACTTGATGGGAAACCGACGAATAGAACCGGGAAAAATAACTACACTAATCTTACACTTTTGGTAGATTCTGGACGAAATATTCAATATGGTATAGACACATCGAGATGGCTGATTAATCGGAGAATAAAATTTGATCGATTTATCAAATGTATAAATCGTGGCTACATCGTTACCAGTGATGATTGTATCTATGATGTGATTCCGGATGCAGATCTTCAAAATGAACTTAGAAGATTTACAACCAGACGCAACAATGATATTATTAAAGCACATAAACGTTTCATGGAAGAGACAAAAGGGATCAAGTACTATCGAGAAATCGAACGGGAGTTTAATCGTTCAATAAATCGAACCGATAAAATTCCGCAGTTTCAGGTTGATCGTCATTTTAAGCAAAATGGAGATCTCGGCGCGAAGATGATGACAAGTGCGCAAATTGCCGCGTCAATCCCATGTCTCGATGTTTTCGTAGAGCCAATCGCAGCTGCAGACTTCGACACCGCGTGTTACCGGATGGCTGACAATCAATACTTCTACGAAGTTCGTGATTTGGCTCTTCGTACATGCATTAGTACGTTGACATGCTATTATCCGTGCACCAGTAAAGATTGGAAGGATCGTCTCATCCTAGCAACATCTCGTCTCTTGACTATGATCGAAGAAGCAAGATCTTCATTCTTATATCAGTTTAATAAAATGAGTTGGTTTGGTCAGGATGGGTTTATTTTGCAAAACACTTGTAGACTGGCACTGGAGACAAAGACCAACATATATCAGACCTACGAAAAATTTGATTCCAGGAATGATGCATATTTGACAGCAAGTGAGTTGGAGAGTGGCCTACAGGTATTGAGAAGAATTGCTCCATGGGAATACTATCGCGTTACGGATAAGAGTAAGTAATTGCATGAAGGGCTGATATGATACGTCAGCCCTTCATTTTTTGTATTTGGGAACATAGTAGTTCTAGGTTCCCCGAACCTGATTGCCAGTAATATAAGAAACAACATCAATATTTTCGGAGTGTGGGGGACCTTTGTTGGAGTCCCATCGAGAGAATCCGATTATTTTGTTTGGGCCAGAGGAGTTGGTCAAACTCCCTATTGCGCACCTGGCGTATGGATAACAACGTCATATCCGATTAGCGGCAGCATTGTTTGGCATTCGCTGGTTAGAGTGTGGGGTGTTAACAGTTATGTATCCGGTGGTTGGGAACGACTGTTGGTATCAACAAATATTTACTCCAGAGATTCGACCTCTTGGACGACATTTTGGGTATATAATTCTAGTAATTCGTTGATTGGACAATGGACATCTGGTCCGGCCGGACTAAGTGGTATACAGTCATTCACAATTTGGTTCAACAACTCAAGCCAATCCATGAATTTTGGAGTAGACCCATCACAGATTCACAGCATATGGATTGAGACTTCTCGAACTGTAGCTTGGCTTAAGTGGGATACTCTCTGGATGAGATGCGACGTTGTTTGATTTAAAAAAATAAGAATAAGAGATGGAATGGGGTAAAATAAACATTCCACCTCTTATTCTTTTGTAACGGTAATAGAATAAGCCAACAACCCATTATCTGAAAATACCATTGGAGGTGGTACCATCTTCAACGGGTTATCTTATTGTACCGTGAGTCATTTTTTATTATGACCGATTGTGTCATCTTCCGGGAGTCTACCAACTACCTTGCTGCCCAGATTCAGTTTCACATTGTCTCTGGTTCGGGTCAGTTTGTTCCGGATTCGCATCAGCTCATACTTCTTCTGCTTATTGGAATCTCCACGAGCATCTTCGATTTTCTCATTCACCATCTCGATTTCGTCGTCCAATTCTTTTAAGATCTTGGCTTTCTCTCTATGATCTAATGCTTTATCAGATGCAAGCCATCCTAAGAATGCAATCGCAGAGATGACCGCTGCTACCGGAATCGCCTGTCCGGCAATCAGTCCAACGGAAATCGGAATTGCTCTCTTGAGCCATCTGGTTACTTTCGGAACAACTCCGCCCTTCAGGATAATATTCCGACGCTCTTCCGAATCTGCTTTCTTTGCTTTTGCCATCGTATTATCGATGAACTTCGTCATTGGATCAGTGGCCTTCTTGACATTCGTCTTGACACTCTTTGCTGTTTTGCTGATCCTTCTAGTAATTGAACGAGCTTTCTGTCTTGCGGCCATGGAAGTCTTTCCCTCATAGATAATTCCTTCTTCACAAGCAGAATACTGCTCATTCACCAGATTCTCCATTCTGGCAAAGATCATAAATGCTTCGGTAATCTCATCATCCGTCTTTGCAAAGACGATGTTATCAATTAATCTTGCACAAGAACGTTCACAAGCTTCTGCTGGATAAGTCGGATAAGACTGGATCCGCATGGTAGGATCCATTGGGGTCAGCTCATTCATATTTCTCTGATTCGGACAGAATCCGGCTTCCGTATTGATCGTCTGCATGGCCTGCGTCAATTCGGATTCCAACATCGCATACCTCTGGGATAAATCATCTGACTGAATAGAATCCCGATAGGCTCGTTCCATCATTACGCTCATCTGCCGGACAATTGGAATATCCGGATACTGATCTGCATTTTCCAACTGATACTTATAAGCTTCTTTAAACTTCTCAATCAGATTGGAATCGATTCCTTCCAACGTAGTTCCGTTTAAGACATTTTTGATTTCCTCTAAAACATAACCACGGCCGTATAAGGATAGGCCTTCTTCCACTCCAATCACTGCACCGATTCCCTGTGTGTCAACAAGAACCGGATCGTTGGTTGTGGGGTAACCTGTTTTATCTTTCGGAAGTTTCTCCTGAGCGTATCCATGATAAGTTTTCATATCAGTTGATTCTTTCACTGTCCTCATGGCTTTAATCTCCTTTCGTCTTGCACTAATTGCTGGACGATAAGTTTCTTTAATCCATTTCTCATAATCTTCAATATCTTTAATTGTACACTTCGTTTCAAACTTCCCTTCCTTGATGGCATTCTTCATTGCAGAAAGTTGCCCCGTTGCTGTACTCAGATCTTTACTAAGGTAATTGAGCTCGTCCTCTGTCTTACAACTAGCAGTCAACTTTAGCAGTCGTTTTTTAAGAGATTCAAAGTTTCCAGTATCGAGAGGATATCTTTCTGTGAGACCCATGTTTTTCATATTTCGAAGATCGACCTTTAGCGCAGTCGCATAGTTCTTACGAAACTCTGGGTCAGACCACATCTTTTTCATTCCGGATTTTGTGACTTTCCCCAAGGTCTTATAGTTTGAGATGAGACGCTTCAATTTACTCTGCGCCTCCGTGACCGTAGTCACTCCTTCGAACACGGACTCGTCACAGCATCCATTGCTCAACATTCCGTCTGTTACTGGGTCGGACGTTGTTGGTGATCCAACTCGGTTGTGAGCAACCATTGCGAGATCACCAGCATTCAATTTATCTTCTTTCGTTGGATGTATGGGAGCAGGTCCAACGAGTTTTGGCTCTGTTCTGGGCTGTCTCTTATACACATCTCCGAGCCCACGAGACACTGAGCGCGGGCCGAAGCCCGCGTATGCGTGCAAAAAAAAGGTGGGGGGGGGGGGGGGGGGGGG
>ERZ1090861.730-NODE-730-length-19133-cov-15.567407_pt1 | contig 19133 bp, 20 predicted proteins | sample MGYA00478482_ERZ1090861 | MGnify/ENA primary metagenome ERZ1090861 (study PRJEB33644, sample SAMEA5815744) | chicken gut metagenome | biome: Chicken; feature: Gastrointestinal Tract; material: Caecum | place: Ireland | collected 2019-01-01 | study: A study of the... | reverse complement strand
GATTAGCCTTCTACAATAGCCTCTGTAGGACATACACTAGCGCATGTTCCGCAGTCAACACATGTATCAGCGTCGATCACATATTTGGAATCTCCTTCAGAAATAGCTTCTACTGGACATTCTCCTGCGCATGTTCCGCAGCTTACACATTCGTCTGTGATTACGTATGCCATGGTCGTACCCTCCTTTATAATTCTGAATATGTAATTCAGTTACTACGCTTATTCTAATATATTTATTTCCATAATACAAGTCTTAAATTTGATACAATTCGCCCTGGACAACAGTTTGTGCGGGGTATTGGCAGATATACCGCTTCTAAAACTGTTCCATAGAAAATGGAGAAAAAAGGTTGAATATCCCTGAAAAAGAGATTATAATGATACAGAAAAACATTTTAAGGAGGAAAATATCCATGAAAGTAACACCAGAGATGACAATCGGCGAATTGATCCGTTTAGATGAGAATATCGTTCCAATTTTAATGAGAGCAGGCATGCATTGTATCGGATGCCCATCCGCTCAGGGTGAATCTCTTGCAGAAGCAGCTATGGTTCATGGCATTAACGGAGATATGCTAGTTGCCCAGATCAACGATTATCTGGAAAATAAATAATTTCTGCCATATGCCGGGCAAAATTGTTTGCCCCGTTGTCTGCGGAAATAAAAAAGCTCCGGGGAGTTTCCCCCGGGGCCTTTTGTATCCCAGAAAACAAACATCTTAGATTTGTGCCAGTTTATTTAATGCGGCTTCCGGAATCATGCAGCCGCCGTGTTCCATTAAGAATGCCTCCTTGGCCGGAGAGGAAGAATGTCCCTTTCCATATTCAGAGAGCATGTTGCAGACTTTATTGAAATCTTCCGGAGAAGTTTCCGCCTGATGAAGGATCAGAGAATAGGAACCGTTTTGGGTGTCCTTATAAAGTGCACTTTCACCGGTGAAGAAATTGTTCAGGCCGTGAGCTGCAGCAATCACGGCATCCAGAGTTGGAAAGGTATATTCCCGCATAAGATTGACGGAGATAGAACTCTGGGGAGCCTGAGTCGAAGAAGCCTCCTGATCCTTTTCTTTTTTCTGTTTTTCCATAGCCTTGGACTTGGCTTCGTAGATCTTCCGGAAGATATCCAGGATATCGTCTGCACCTTCCAGCTCGATACCGGTTCCTTCGGAATTTCCGCTGCCGGAACTGCCGAAAGGCGTAAATTTGGAAAATCTGGTATCCAGTTCTTCAGGATCCTCCACTTTGGAGATTATTAAGATAATGCTGTCTGCCGAAACAGGTATTGCTTCGATCATCAGCGGAATATTGTCAGCTTCAAAACCAAATTCGGTGTTGGCCTGTTGCATCATATCACGGAAGAGATCTTTTGCCTTGTCGCTGCCGTAGGCCAGTTCGCTGAGTCTGATATGTCTTTCCTCAAGGTCGGATTTTGTAAGAGTGCAGCGGATCTGGTTTTCATTAATTTTTTCTATTTTCATATTCAGTCACATCCTGTCTAATATGATTATTAAGATGCTATTTTCCTTTATATATTATATACTATGCGGTGCGGCCTTGTAAAGAAGGAAATACTTGCTATTACCGGGGGATAATGGTATAATGTTTCACAGATAGAGAAGGTGGCTTACGTAGAAGATACGGAAAGGGGTGAAAACTTCGGCAGCCTTCGGGAAATTCAGATTGTTCTTTTCAGATTCATTGTCGCAGCATTCTGCTGCAGGCGGAATAATACGTTCTGTATTGCCGCGTATTCCAAGTGTAAAAGAGAAAATGCTATAATTATGTCATCAGGAATCAGACAGGGAGTTTTGCAAGGAGTGATTTTTTATCGGAGCCGCCTCCTCTATCAGACAAGGCGTTTTAAATGGAGATGATTTTGCGGGAAAGGAGCTGCAGGGGAAATAATATATCACGGGAAAACCTGCGTCAAACACATGACAAAAAAAGAAATAAAAAGACTCCATCGGGAACTGAAGATCTATCGCCGGGAAGGGATTCCACTGCTTCTGAATGGAAGGCAGACAACAGCAAAACGAATCGAGGAAGCCTGTCAGATTGCTGAGACAGGAGAATATATGCGGGATTATATACAAGATGACCAGGGAAGACTGAGAGGCCTGTCCTTTGATTTCATAAAGGATAACAGCTTTCAATTGTATACAAAATAGAAAAAAACTGAAAAATTCATGAAATCCTGGAAGAAAATAATGACGGAGAGAAAAAATATGCTATAATACACATGAGCCAAAAGAATGTAATTGGCATTCCTGAACGAAGAAGAGGAGCTGAAACATGGCAAAAAAAAGAAGAAAAAGGAGAAGGAGGCGCAGCAGACTGGCTCCGGTCCTGGTGGCTCTGCTCCTGATTATATTAGTAGGAGCGGTGGGGGTCATTACAAGTGCCATCCGTCGATATACTCCTTCAGATGCCAGAATGGATCTGGCAGATTATTACCAGCAGAGCTCAGACAATGAGCTGTCCCTGATCTTACAGGATACCATTGCCGACTCAAAAGGAAAGATAGAGGATGGAGTTGCATATATTCCTTATTCCGTCATCACACAGGAGCTTGAAGGCAGATTTTACTGGGACCAGGAGACACAGCAAATGTTGTATACCATGCCCACAGAGGTCCTGGCTATCCAGCCGGAAAGCAATACCTACCAGATCGGGGGAGAATCCGTTACAGAGGACTATTCCATTGTGCGGCAGATAGACGGAGAATACTATATTGCGCTTGATTTTCTGGAACAGTATATGGAGATCCAGGGAACCGTCTATGAGGATCCGGCCAGAGTAGTGATCCTCTATAAGTGGGGCACTGTAAAGACTGTGGAAGCCAGTGAAGAAACCCAGGTCCGTTATCAGGGCGGGATCAAGAGTCCGATCCTGAAAGATCTGGAACAGGGGGAACCGATGCTCCTGTTGGAAGAGCTGGACAACTGGTCAAGAGTCATGACCCAGGATGGAATCGACGGCTATGTGGAGAATGGCGCACTGTCCGCTCCAAAAGAAACAGAATACGCATATACGGGCAGCTATGAAGAGAACTTCACCAGTCTGACCAGAGACCATAAGATCAATCTGGCATGGCATCAGGTAACTTCTGAGGCTGCGAACCAGGCTTTTGCCTCGGATACCCAGAATATGACAGGGGTGAATGTGATCTCTCCCACCTGGTTTTCTGTTACCAGTACTCAGGGGAATATTTCCTCACTGGCGAGCAGCGACTATGTCAGCCAGGCCCATGCCAAGGGACTGGAGGTATGGGGCCTTATCGATAATTTTAGTGATGGGGTAAGTACACTGGATACCCTGTCTGTCCGAAGCGCAAGGCAGCACATTATTGAAATGCTTCTTTCTGAGGCCAACCGGGTGGATATGGATGGGATCAATGTGGACTTTGAAGCTCTGACAGAGGAGGAAGCTCCTCATTTTATCCAGTTTATACGGGAACTTTCCGTTGCCTGCAGGAATAATGGCCTGGTGCTTTCCGTAGATAATCCGGTTCCCCAGTATACGGCTTTCTATAACAGGAAAGAGCAGGGAATTGTGGCAGATTATGTGATCATTATGGGATATGATGAGCATACGGTAGGTTCAGAGACGGCGGGTTCGGTAGCCTCTCTCCCCTTCGTAGAAGAGGGAATTACCCAGACCCTTTCTGAGGTGCCGAAAGAGAAGGTGATAAACGGTATACCTTTCTATACCCGTCTGTGGACAGAAGCTAATAACGGAATGGTGACCAGTGAAGTGTGCAGCATGGACCAGGCGGATGCCTATGTGGAAGAGTACAGTATGGAAGTATACTGGAATACAGATGTGTCCCAGAATTATGCAGAGGCAGTTACGGACAGCGGCGTCTTAAAGATGTGGCTGGAGGATGAGCAGTCTCTGGAAGAAAAAATGAAGCTGATCCAGGAATATGAATTGGCAGGTGTGGCAGAATGGAAGCTTGGATTTGAACGGGACGATGTCTGGGGAATTATCAGCAATTATATACAATAAAAAGATAAGAGGTGGAGTATTATGGCAGAATACGAAATGTTTAAGACAACTCTCATGGGAGGTTATGACAAGGAAGAAGTCCAGGAACAGATCCAGAGGTTGAAAGACGAAATGGCAGAGAACGAGGAAACATTAAAAAAACAGCTTGCGGAAAAAGAAGCCAGGATCGCCGAACTCCAGAAGCGTATTGAACTGAAAGAAGACTATCAGGCAAGATTGGAAGAGGACATCAAAGAAAAATATCAGAAATATATCGATAATTATGAGAGCATTGGAAAACTGGTATTTGAGGCCCAGGTAAAAGCAGATACTATGGAAAAAGAAACCAGGGAAAAATGTGAGAAAATGCTTCAGGATGCAGAAGAAGAGGCAAAGCGTAAGGTGGAATCTGTACAGGCAGAGATCGATGACAAGCTGATGGAAGGCAAAAAGAAATATCTGGCTGTACAGGAAGAGATGAATGGAATTGTGGAGCTGATCAATCAGGCTCAGAAAAGATTCATGTCGTCTTATAAGGAAGTACATCATATTATCAGCAGTATGCCCACCTCTCTGAATGATCTGGAAGAGGATGTAGAGCTGGAACTCCAAGGAATGAAAGATACAGAGGAAGAAAAGCCGGCGAAAGAAGAGGAACTCCATCTGGGAGACACTCAGGAGCTGGACTTTCTGGATGCTATGGAAGATATCGCAGAGCTGGAAGAGTTTGATGACGAAGATGACGATGAGGATGAAGACAGCAAGCTGGCGCTTCAGATTTCCAAACTCCTCAGTGAAGAAGACGAGGCTATGCTGGAAGAAGAACTGGAGGATCTGTAAAAACAAAAAATAAGGGCTGCACTTGGGCCAGGGCGGAAAGTCGGGAATGCCAGACTTTCTACCCTGGCCCTTCCACGCTTTTACGGGAAAACTATGGGGAATACAAGGAGATTTTCTATAAAATGCTTGAAATTGTCTAGGTGTTTTTATAAAATGATTATATTGTTAAACATGACAAAAGGTGGATGTTTATGATTACGATTAAGGAAATAGCAAGGCAGTTAGGAGTCAGTCCTACAACCGTTTCCAATGTGATAAACGGAAGAACGGAGAAAATGTCCGAGCAGACGCGCATGAAAATAGAGGAGATGCTGGTAAAAAACCACTATGTCCAGGAAAACCGGGGAGGAAGAGGCAGCCAGGATGAGCTGAAACTGGTGATCGTGGAGTTCTTTTTCGGAGAAAGAGAGCATATCTACACCGATCCTTTTTGTGCAGAACTTCTGGAGGCAATTGAGAAAGAACTGGAAAAGACCGGGAGAAATGTGGTGTGCAGTACTGTTTACAGCGAGGACGAGTTTCTGAAAAAGCTTTCTGCCTACAATGTGGAAGGGAGTATTATCCTGGGCTGCGATCCGAGCAGATGTGAAGCCCTTTGCAAAAGAACGGGAAAGCCTCTGGTTTTTGTGGACTGCGGGGAAGGCAATTACGACAATATCGGTCTTCAGGACAGGGAAGGCGCCAAAGAGCTTACCTCTTATCTCATTAAGCAAGGTCACAGAAAGATCGCCTTTTTCTGTGACCAGGAGGAACCGATCGCCAGCAACCGATCCCGGCTGCTGGGATATCGGGAAGCTCTGGAAAAACATGAGATCTCCTATTCTCAGGAGGATTTTTACTATATCCCTCAGGAAAAAAATCTTCGCTATGAAGTTTTGCGGAGGTTTGCCAAAACTGCAAAAGCAAAGGGGTATACAGCAGCATTTTTTGCTGCCGATCTCTATGCAAATGAGGCAGTAAGCGTATTCTTCTCCAAGAACCTATGGGTGCCGGAAGATATTTCTGTTGTGGGATTTGACGACAATGTTTATGCCCGGCTGTCAAGACCAAGCCTTACTACGGTCCGTCAGTCCCCAACGGATAAAGGAAGAGAAGCAGTGAAGCTTCTTCTGAAAAGAGTATACGGACAGGAAGTCATGATAAGAAGTATGGAGCTGCCTACAGAGCTCATCGTCAGAGAAAGTGTGAGAAATATCTGGAAACACCGGAACATTGTATAAAAGAGGAGGGGCCGCCGCTGCCGTATTTTATGAAATGCCGAAATATTCCATGAATTTGGATTTCAGCATTTTGATAGAATACGGCAGCGGCTTCTTTTTGTGCATAATAGACAAAAAAATAGTAAAGGACTTGTAAAGTAATGTAGTTTTTTGCAACACTTATTGAAAAACCTTACAACACTAATTATAATTAGACTTATAAATTGAAACATAAGGAGGGGGATCATGGAAAAAGTGACCAGAAAATGGTGGGAAACCTCGGTGATTTACCAAATCTATCCAAGGAGTTTTTACGACAGCAACGGAGACGGGATCGGAGACATACAGGGCATTATCCAGAAACTGGATTATCTGGAAAAGCTGGGAATTGATGCTGTATGGCTGTCTCCTGTGTATAAATCCCCTCAGGATGATAACGGCTATGATATTTCAGATTATCAGGACATAGATCCTATTTTTGGCAGCCTTCAGGATATGGAAGAACTGATTCGAAAGGCAAAAGAGAAGAATATCCGGATCATTATGGATCTGGTGCTGAACCATACATCCGATGAACATCCCTGGTTTATTGAAGCCAGAAAAAGTAAGGATAATCCATATCATGACTATTATGTATGGAGAGACGGGGTGGAGGGAGAATATCCCAATGAACTGAAATCTGCTTTCTGCGGGCCTGCCTGGGAGTGGGTACCGGAATGCCGGCAGTATTACCTTCATCAGTTTTCTGTAAAACAGCCGGACCTGAACTGGGAGAATCCAAAACTCCGGCAGGAAATCTACAAGATGATCAACTGGTGGATGGAGAAAGGGGTAGGCGGTTTCCGCCTGGATGTGATCGACCTTATCGGAAAAGAACCGGACAAAATGGTCATGGCAGAGGGAAAAATGCTTCACCCGTATCTGAAAGAGATGAGCAAAGCAACCTTCCAGAAAGGGGATCTGGTAACGGTAGGAGAAACTTGGAGCGCTACTCCCCAAAGGGCTATGCTGTACAGTAACCCGGACGGATCGGAACTTTCTATGGTGTTCCAGTTTGAACATATGGTGCTTGACCAGGTGCCGGGAAAAGAAAAATGGGATCTCAGAGATCTGCCTTTTGTGGAATTTAAAGAAGTTTTTGAAAAGTGGCAGACAGAGCTTTATAACAAAGGATGGAATAGCCTTTTCCTGAACAATCACGACCTGCCAAGAGCAGTATCACGATTTGGAGATGACGGTAAGTACCGGGTAGAATCTGCAAAGATGCTGGCTACCTGCCTTCATGGAATGCAGGGAACCCCATACATATATCAGGGTGAGGAACTGGGAATGACCAATGTCCAGTTTGATATTCAGGAATACCGGGATATTGAACTTCTCAATATGTATAAAGAACGTAAAGAACTGGGCTATCCGGAAGAGGAGATCATGCGCTCGATCTATGTAAAAGGAAGAGACAATGCCAGAACCCCTATGCAGTGGAGTGAAGAGCCTAATGCAGGATTTACAGAGGGCATACCCTGGATCCGCTGTAACCCGAACTACACTATGATCAATGCAGAAGAAGCGATGATCGATCAGGATTCGGTATTTTACTACTATCAGAAACTGATCCGGCTGAGAAAGACAGAACCCATCCTTACAGAGGGAAAATTCCAGCTTCTTCTTAAAGAAGATCCTTCTATCTTTGCATATACAAGAACCACTGAGAAGGAGCAGCTATTAGTATTATGTAACTTTAAAGGGCAAGAAGTTTCCTATGAACTTCCCGGCATATGGAAAGATCAGGAGGTTCTGATCTCCAATTATGCACAGGAAGGAACTTTCGGAATACTGCGTCCTTATGAAGGTAAAATGATCATCATCAGGAAAGGGGAATGAGAAGATGAGAAGAAAGAAGATTGCCGCTGTCAGTGTGACTCTGGCAGGAATCATGGCAGCAGCAGGAGTAATGTCCGGGTGCAGTCTCTCAGGGGGAGACAACGGAAAGATCCGGATTGAAATGATTCAGTACAAGCAGGAAGCAGTGGGCGTGTTTGAGGAACTGGAGAAAAAGTTCAATGAAACCCATGACGACATTGAACTGGTGATCGACTCTCCAAACGATGCAACTACCATTATGAAGACCCGGTTTATCCGTGAGGACTATCCGGATATCATCGGCATTGGCGGTGATATGAACTATTCAAACTTCCTGGATGCCGGCCTTCTGATGGATATTTCTGACTATGAAGGACTGGACAGTATCAAACAGGCGTATCTGGACATGGATAAAGAACTGGAACTGGTGCCTCAGGAAGGCGTATATGCGGTACCTTATGCAGCCAATGCCGCTGGTGTGCTGTATAACAAGGACATTTTTGATGAGTATGGCTGGGAAATCCCCACTACCTGGGACGAATTCCTGGCACTGTGCGAGGATATCCAGGCGGAAGGCCTTCAGCCTTTCTTCTTTGGATTCAGAGATACCTGGACCTGTCTGGCACCGTGGAATGCCATTGCTGTAGACCTGGTGGATTCTGATATCTGTTCTCAGGTAAACAGAGGGGAAGCCAACTTTACAGATAACTACCGGGAAGTTGCGGAAAAGACCAGAGCACTTCTGGATTATGCCCAGGATGATCCTTTTGCTTACAGCTATAATGATGCCTGTACGGCATTTGCCAGAGGGGAAGCGGTTATGTATCCTATCGGAAGTTATGCGGTTCCTCAGATCCAGTCGGTAAATCCGGACATCAACATTGACTCTTTTGTAATGCCCGCAAGTGAGGACGCTTCTGTGAACAAACTGAACTCCGGTAATGACCTGCAGTTTTCTGTGCTGGCAGAGTCTGAGCATAAGGAGGCTGCTTACGAAGTTCTGGACTTCCTGCTGGAGGATGAGAACGTTCAGTTCTATCTGGACGACCAGAACGCAGTTCCCTGTAAGGAGGGAGACTTTGAACTGGCTCCAATGCTGGATGGTATGAAGACTTACATCGAAGACGGATATCTGGCGGATTATCAGGATCACCACTATCCAAGCGAGATGGCTGTAGATGCCATGATCCAGACCTATCTGCTGGACGACAGTGAAAACGCAACAGATACTTTCCTGGAGAGATTTGATACAGAGTGGGTAAGGTATAACCGTGATACGATCCGAAATCTGGAAGAGTACATGGAAGAGCATCCGGACGCAGAATAGGAGGAAGTTAAGATGAAGAAAAAGATGGGAAACAGAGAGAAAACATTTCTGTGCATTACAATTCCGATTTTGATTTTATTCTTTATGTTTAATACACTTCCGTTGATCAGAGGTGTGATTTACAGTTTTACAAACTATAAAGGCTATGGAACTTATGACTTTGTAGGATTCAGAAACTATGTAGATCTGTTTCAGGATTCCAGAGTTGGAAAGTCTTATCTGTTTACCTTTAAATTTGCCATTGTCAGTACCATTGTGACCAACGTGGTCAGCCTGATCCTGGCTCTGGGACTGAACAGCAAGATCAAAGGGAAAAGTGCTCTGAGGGGAATCTACTTCATTCCTAACGTACTGGGCGGACTGGTTGTGGGTTATATTTTCAGCTTTATCTTTACCTATATCCTTCCTACAGTGGGACAGAAGCTGGGAATCGGTTTCCTCTCCAGCAGTATGCTTTCCAGTGAAAGCAGCGCATGGCTGGCCATCGTATTTGTAGCATGCTGGCAGTCTGTGGCAATGAATACTATTATTTATATTTCCGGTCTTCAGACAGTACCGGAGGATGTATATGAGGCAGGCTCTATTGACGGGGCTACCGGATGGTCGAAATTCAAGAATCTGACTTTCCCGCTGATCATTCCTTTCTTCTCCATTAATATGGTGCTGTGTATGAAGAACTTTCTGATGGTATTCGATCAGATCATGGCTTTGACAAAAGGTGGTCCTGCACAGAGTACAGAGTCTATCTCTTACCTGATCTACAACAACGGTATGAGCGGCGGACAGTTCGGTTTCCAGAGTGCCAATGCGGTAATCTTCTTTATCGTGATCGTGGTAATCTCAGTAGCACAAATGAAATTTACAGGAAGTAAGGAGGAGCAGTTATAATGAATAGAAAAGGAAATAAACAGACGGCACGTACAAACTGGCCGATTACCATTCTCTTGATCATCGGCTGCTTAACCATTTTCTTTCCATTGTATATGACCATCATTATTGCTTTTAAGCAGCCTTCTGAAATGACTAATGACATTGCAGGAGCACTGGCGTTCCCGAGCTCCTGGAGCTTCAGCAACTTTGCTCAGGCTATGGAAGTTACCGATTTCTGGAACTCTCTGGCAAACAGTGTACTGATCACAGTGATTGCTATTGTCCTGGCAGTAATCATCCATTCTCTGGCAGGATATGCTATAGGCAGAAGCATGGCACACAGCAAGGCCTATAGTTTCATCTATCTTTACATTGTAAGCGGTATGTTCGTACCATTCGCAATCCTGATGATGCCGGTTGTAAAACTGACGGCACAGATGGGGCTGGCAAACAGAGTGGGCGTTATCCTGTTGTATACGGTATTCTATATGCCTATGAACCTTCTGCTGTACTCCGGCTATCTGAAAAATATCCCTCTGGCTCTTGAGGAAGCAGCAAGGGTAGACGGGGCAACCACATGGAAGACTTACTGGAGTATTATCTTCCCGGTTATGAAACCCATGCATGCAACGGTAGCAGTTCTGACTGCTCTGGGTACCTGGAACGACGTTATGACTCCTCTGGTCATCCTTTCCGGAACCGATGTAAACACACTGCCTCTGGCACAGTTAAACTTCCAGACACAGTTCGGTACAAACTACAACCTGGCCTTTGCATCTTACCTGCTGGCCCTGATTCCGATCCTGATCTTCTACCTGGTATGCCAGAAACAGATCCTCAACGGTGTTGTAAACGGCGCTGTTAAATAAAGAAAAAATTCAAGGCTGTCCCTTAAGTGCGCTGCACTTCCAAGGGGCAGTCTTCTTTTTGCCTTTTTTTCCGCATATATTTTACAGAGGGAAAAGCAAGGAGAACTTTTATGTGGAAACGCTGGATAAAGAGGCTCATGGCTGTAGGAATGCTTTTCGCCATATATTTCTTGTCCAGAGAAGGGGCCGTTCTGGCAGGAAAGGAGCAGCTTCAGGAGCCAAAAGTGATCGTGATAGACAGCGGGCACGGAGGGATTGATCCGGGAGTTGTGGGAATTGACGGGCTGGAAGAAAAGGGGATCAACCTGAAGATTGCCGGATATCTGGGGGAATATCTGGAAGAGGAAGGGTTTCAGGTTGTATTCACCAGGGAAGATGACCGGGGGCTTTACGAGGAGGACAGCCCGAACAAGAAAAACCAGGATCTGAAGAAACGCTGTGAGATCATTCAAGAAACAGATCCCCTTCTTACCGTGAGTATTCATCAGAACAGTTATCAGGACCAGAGTGTCTGTGGACCTCAGGTGTTTTATTACACCGGTTCAGAAAAAGGAGGGGAACTGGCAGAGTATATCCAGGAAGCTTTGAATGAAGAATTGGAGATCCAAAGGCCCCGAAAGGCAAAAGCCAATGATTCTTATTATCTTCTGAAGAAAAGCGAAGGGATTGTAAACATTGTAGAGACTGGCTTCCTTACCAATCCCAGAGAAGCAGAACTTCTTCAGACAGAAGAGTATCAGAAAAAATGTGCCCGGGCAATTTCTTCAGGAATCTTAAAATTTCTAAAAATTGTGGAAAAGGAAGGCGCAGATGTGGTATGATAAGGCTGAATTGTAAGAAACTAAGGGAGAAGAGGTTTTAAGGTGAATACAACAGTAGTCACAGTAGATAAAGAACATCCGGATGAAAAAGTGATGGAAGAGGCCGGCAGGGTCCTAAAAGAGGGCGGTCTGGTAGCCTTTCCTACGGAAACCGTTTATGGTCTGGGAGGAGACGGACTGAATCCAGACTCTTCCCGGAAAATCTACCAGGCTAAGGGAAGGCCTTCAGATAATCCCCTTATCATACATATCGCAGATATGGAGAGCCTGGATAAGATCGTAAAAGCAATACCTTTAAAGGCCAGGAAGATGGCAGAAGCCTTCTGGCCGGGGCCATTGACTATGATATTTGAAAAAAGCTCTGTGGTGCCTTATGAAACCACAGGGGGACTGGAGAGCGTAGCGGTGCGGATGCCCAGCCATCCGGTAGCGGCGGCTCTGATCAGGGCAGGGGGAGGGTATGTTGCGGCTCCCAGCGCCAATACTTCAGGGAGGCCCAGCCCCACCCGGGCTTCTCATGTCCGGGAAGACCTGGAGGGAAAGATCGATATGATCATAGACGGGGGCAGTGTGGGAATCGGACTGGAATCCACCATTGTAGATTTTACAGAAGACGAGCCGGTAATCCTTCGCCCTGGCTATATTAACCAGGAAATGATGGAGGATGTGATCGGGCAGGTAAAGGTAGACAGAGGACTGCTTATTACAGATGAGAATGTCCGGCCAAAGGCGCCGGGGATGAAGTACCGCCATTATGCTCCGCAGGCATCTCTTACTATAGTAGAAGGGAAAGCAGAGGATACCATTGCATATATCAATACACAATGCGCAAAGCTGAAAGCAGAAGGAAAAGGGGCAGGGGTTATCGCCACAGACGAGACCAGAGGAAGGTATCAGGCCGCTGTGGTAAAGAGCATCGGTACCAGGCGGGACGAAGAAGGGATTGCCCGCCATCTTTTTGGGATTCTCCGGGAATTTGATGAAGAAAAGGTGGACGCTATTTTTTCAGAGTCTTTCGATACCCCGAAAATGGGACAGGCGATTATGAACCGGCTGCTGAAAGCGGCAGGCCATCACATCATACGGCTGTGAGAATGAAAAAGGAGAAGATTATTATGCAAAGGAGGTTTTTTAATGATAGCATTGGGTTGTGACCATGGCGGTTATGAACTGAAACAGGAAATTATAAAATATCTGGAGGAAAAAGGGATTCCCTATCAAGACTTTGGCTGTGACAGCACAAAATCCGTAGATTATCCTGTCTATGCCAGAAAAGTAGGAAGGGCGATCCAGAATGGAGTCTGTGACAAAGGGATTCTGATCTGTGGAACGGGGATCGGTATTTCTATAGCAGCGAATAAAATGAAAGGGATCCGGGCGGCCCTATGTACAGACTGCTTCAGTGCAGAAGCTACCAGACTTCACAACGATGCCAATATCCTGGCGCTGGGAGGACGGGTAGTAGGCCCCGGACTGGCAGTGAAGATTGTAGATACTTTCCTTCATACGGAATTTTCCCATGAGGAAAGACATCAGAGAAGGATCGATCTTATAGAGCATGAAGAGTAAAGATTTGCCTTTACACGGCAGATACAGAGGAGAAATCATATGGGAAAAGTATTAGTAATGGAACATCCGCTGATCCAGCACAAAATCGGAATCATCCGGAGAAAAGAGACAAGCTCGAAAGAATTCCGGGAACTGGTAAGTGAAGTCGCCATGTTTATGGCCTATGAGGCAACCCGGGATCTGAAACTGAAGGATGTGGAGATTGAGACTCCTATTACAAAAATGACTGCCAAGGAACTGGCAGGCAAGAAAATGGCGGTAGTCCCCATCCTCCGTGCCGGTCTTGGTATGGTGGAAGGGATGCTGACCATGGTGCCTGCCGCAAAGGTAGGCCATATTGGTTTATACCGTGACCCCGAGACCTTAAAACCGGTGGAATATTACTGTAAGCTTCCCGCAGACTGCGGGGAGAGAGAAGTGTTTGTCACAGATCCCATGCTGGCTACAGGGGGATCAGCAGTGGCAGCAATTTCCATGCTGAAGGAAAAGGGCGTGAAAAATATCCGTTTTATGTGTATCATCGCTGCCCCTGAGGGGGTAAAAGCCCTTGCAGAAGCCCACCCGGATGTGGATATTTATATCGGGGCTTTAGATGATCATTTAAATGACCATGGATATATTGTTCCAGGTCTTGGAGATGCGGGAGACCGGATCTTTGGTACAAAGTAAGCAGCAGATGTGTTCTATGACAGATGCCTGTTGCTAAGAATAGGAGTGAGACAGATGTCAGGAAAAAGACAGGGCTATATATCCTGGGATGAGTATTTTATGGGTGTTGCCGAATTGTCCGGAATGCGGTCAAAGGACCCCAACTCTCAGGTGGGATCCTGTATTGTCAGCCAGGACAATAAAATCCTTTCTATGGGATATAATGGGTTCCCAATGGGCTGCTCAGATGATGAATTCCCCTGGGCCAGGGAAGGGGAGGAGTTTGATACCAAATATTTTTATGTGACCCACAGTGAGTTGAATGCGATCCTGAATTACAGGGGTGGATCTCTGGAAGGAGCAAAGCTGTATGTTTCTCTGTTTCCCTGTAATGAATGTGCAAAGGCCATCATACAGGCAGGGATCAAGACGATTGTATACGGAAGTGACAAGTACGGGGATACGCCGGCGGTAAAGGCATCCAAAAGGATGCTGGATGCGGCAGGGGTACGCTATTACCAGTACAGTCCTACAGGGAGAAAGGTGGAGCTGGAATTATAAGGAGCGGTTCAGCCTTGACAAATAGGAAAAATTCCAATAAAATGTTTCCAGATAAAGAAGAAAATGGCGATGAAGAGGAAAAGTACCTGAACGGAAGGGCACAGAGAGAGGATCAGCGGTGAGAGATCCTTCCCGGAAGAAGGGGAACCCGCCTTGGAGCTGCCTGCGAGGAGCAGGACGCAGTCTCTGGCGTTAGAAGAGCTGAAAGTGGATGGCGAAAAGCCGTCAATTAGGGTGGTACCGCCGAAGCAAGACATCGGTCCCTGGATGGGGATCCGGTGTCTTTTTCTTCTGGAGGAAAGTCCCTCGGACTGCCCTATAGAAGAAAGAATAAGAGAAAAAGGAGTAGAAAAATGGCAAAGGATAAGAAACTTGTTAAGGAAATCACTTCTATGGAGGAGGATTTTGCCCAGTGGTATACAGATGTAGTGAAAAAGGCAGAATTGATTGACTATACCAGCGTAAAAGGCTGTATGGTGATCAAACCGGCAGGATATGCGATCTGGGAAAATATTCAGCATGAGCTGGACAGAAGGTTTAAGGAGACCGGAGTAGAAAATGTGTATCTTCCCATGTTTATTCCGGAAAGTCTTCTCCAGAAGGAAAAGGATCATGTGGAGGGTTTTGCCCCTGAGGTGGCCTGGGTGACCCATGGAGGGTTGGAGCCACTTCAGGAAAGACTCTGTGTACGTCCTACTTCTGAAACATTGTTCTGTGATCTGTATTCTAAGGAGATCCATTCCCACAGAGATCTGCCTAAGGTGTACAACCAGTGGTGCTCGGTAGTTCGGTGGGAGAAGACTACCAGGCCTTTCCTCCGCTCCAGAGAATTCTTATGGCAGGAAGGACATACCGCTCATGCCACAGCAGAAGAAGCAGAAGAGAGGACCATTCAGATGCTGAACCTTTACGCTGACTTCTGCGAGGAAGTACTGGCGATCCCGGTGATCAAAGGAAAGAAGACAGAAAAGGAGAAATTTGCCGGAGCAGAGGCTACTTATACTATTGAGTCCCTGATGCATGACGGCAAGGCTCTTCAGTCAGGAACCAGCCACAACTTTGGGGATGGTTTTGCAAAGGCTTTCGGCATTCAGTATACAGACAAAGAGAATAAACTCCAGTATGTCCATCAGACCTCCTGGGGTATGACTACTCGTATGATCGGAGCTCTGATCATGGTCCACGGTGATAACAGCGGACTGGTACTGCCTCCCAGAATCGCACCGGTACAGGCAGTGATCATACCGATCCAGCAGAGAAAGGAAGGAGTCCTGGAGACAGCAGAAAAATTAGAGGCTCAGTTAAAAGCGGCAGGTATCCGTGTGAAAACGGATAAGACTGACAAGAGTCCCGGATTTAAGTTTGCAGAACAGGAGATGAGAGGAATCCCGGTTCGTATTGAATGCGGTCCAAAGGACATTGAGGCAAATCAGGCAGTGGTTGTCCGCAGAGATACCAGAGAGAAAACCATTGTTTCTCTGGATGAACTGGATAAGAAAGTACAGGAGATCCTGGATATCATGCAGAAGGAAATGCTGGAGAGGGCCCGGGCACATAGAGATGCCCATACCTATGTGGCAACTGATTATGAGTCTTTCAAAAAGACCATCAACGAGAAACCGGGCTTTGTAAAGGCTATGTGGTGCGGCTGCAGAGAATGTGAAGACAAGGTAAAAGAAGATGTTCAGGCTACGGCAAGGTGCATACCTTTTGCACAGGAAAACCTGTCTGACAAATGTGTGGTATGTGGAAAACCGGCCAAGAAAATGGTTTACTGGGGGCGTGCTTATTAATTATGAGAATTGAGGTTCCAAAAAAGGCAGAAAAGATCATAGATGCTTTACAGGAACATGGATATGATGCTTATGTAGTAGGAGGCTGTGTTCGTGACAGCCTCCTTCACCGTTCACCGGCGGACTGGGATATTACCACCTCTGCTACTCCGGCAGAGGTCAAAAAGATTTTCCCGAGAACCGTGGATACAGGAATCCAGCATGGAACTGTAACAGTGCTTATGGAAAAAGAAGGGTTTGAAGTAACCACTTACCGGATTGACGGAGAATATGAAGATGGCCGTCATCCAAAAGAGGTGATTTTTACCCCCAGCCTGAAAGAAGACTTAAGGCGCCGGGATTTTACCATCAATGCCATGGCCTACAATCACCGGACCGGTCTGGTGGATATTTTCGGAGGGGTAGAAGATCTGAAAAATAAGGTGGTCCGCTGTGTGGGAGATCCCAGAGAAAGATTCACAGAGGATGCCCTGCGTATCCTGCGGGCAGTGCGCTTTTCTGCCCAGCTTGGCTTTTCCATTGAAGAGAAGACTGCCGGGGCAGCCAGGGAACTGGGAGAAACTCTGGAAAAGATCAGCGCAGAGCGGATTCAGACAGAACTGGTAAAGCTTCTTATCTCTCCCCATCCCCAATACCTGAAGAAGGCATGGGAACTGGGGCTGACGACGATTTTTCTGTGGGAATTCGATAAGGCCATGGAGACTCCCCAGGAAAATCCCCACCATTGCTATAATGTAGGAGAACATACTTTGAAAGCTATGGAAGCTGTGCGTGGTGACCGGATTCTGCGGCTGACCCTCTTGTTTCATGATCTGGGAAAAGCAGAGACACGGACAAGAGATGAAAATGGAATTGACCATTTCCACGGTCATCCGGCACAGAGTGAGAAAATTGCCAGAACCGTGCTGAAAAGGCTGCGTTTTGATAATGATACGATCAATAAGGTAGGAAAACTGGTATACTGGCATGAATGTCCCTGGCAGGCAGCACCCCGGTCCGTCCGCAGAGCCCTTTCTAAGACAGGTACGGAATTGTTTCCTCTTCTTCTGGAAGTGCGAAGAGGAGATATTATGGCTCAGAGCGACTACCATCGGAAAGAAAAGCTGGACTGGCTGGAACGGCTTGGAGAAATCTACCGGGAAATCCTTCAGAAAAATGAATGTGTTTCTCTAAAGGATCTGGCAGTTTCCGGAAGGGATCTGATTCAGGCTGGTATGAAACCGGGAAAAGAGATCGGGGAAACCCTGGACAGATTTCTGGAAATCGTTTTAGAAGAACCGGAAAAAAATACAAAAGAATATCTCCTGTCCCTTCTTTGAAACCCTTCTAACCCTGGATCCCCCCGCATACAATGAAAGGGACATGAAAAAAAGGGGGAGAACAATGTGTATGACCGTGGTCTGAGCGTGTTGGAACAGTACGGGCTGGAAGCCGGGGCCGTATACCGGGGGAGGGGAGCATTGATCTGCGAGACCCAGGAGGGGCTGGTGCTGATTCGCGAATTCTGTGGAACACCCAGGAAGCTGGAGTACCAGGCAAAGCTTCTGGAGAAAATTTCCGGTACCTCTCCCATATGGACGGACCAGATCCTGAGCAATAAGGAAGGTTCCTATATATCGGGAGATAGTGAAAACATTCCCTATATCGTGAAGAAATGGTATGAGGGAAAGGAGTGTGATACCCGCAGTGAAGGAGAAATCTGCAAAGGGGTTTCTGCTCTGGCAAGTTTACATAAAACGATGTATATGCCGGTACAGAATCATTATGTGAGGGAATCCCTGTGCAGTGAATTTCAGCGTCATAACCGGGAGCTGAGAAAAATCCGGAAATTTATACTGGGAAAACGGCGGAAAAATCCTTTTGAACAGGAGCTTTTAGATACAATCTGCAGTTTTCTGGGACATGGGGAGGAAGCGCTGGAAAGGCTGGAGGCTTCCGAATATGAAAAGCTGCGTCAACAGGAGCTTGCAAGAGGAGCGGTTTGTCACGGGGAATTTAACCAGCATAATATTCTTTTTTCTGAGGGAAAAGTCAGAGCTGTGACGAATTTTGACAAGTGGAATTTTGATATCCAGGTGGGAGATCTCTACCGGTTTATGAGAAAGATCCTGGAAAAACATCAGTGGGATCTGGATCTGGGAAGAAAGATCCTTCTGGCCTATCAGCAGGTACGGCCTCTTTCCCGGGAAGAGGTGGAAAATCTCAGGATCCGGTTTGCTTATCCGGAAAAATACTGGAAATTGGCAAACTATTATTATACCCACAATAAGGCCTGGATTTCGGAGAAAAACCTGGAAAAACTGGAAAAATTACGGGAACAGAAAGATAAATGGAGAAACTTTGTGGAAAGTGTTTTTGTGGCCTGAGAAATTTCCGGATATGCTTGACAAACCATAGGAAACACGGTATAAATAACTGTAGACCGCAGTAGCGGTAGACTTTTAGCGTGATTTATATTTAGGAGGAAATACTCATGAACAGAACAGAATTAGTTGCTGCTATGGCAGAGAAAACACAGTTATCCAAGAAAGACGCAGAAGCAGCTTTAAAGGCCTTCGTTGATGTTGTATCTGAAGAAATGAAGAAAGGTGAAAAGGTTCAGTTAGTCGGATTCGGAACTTTTGAAGTTTCCGAGAGAGCTGCAAGAGAAGGCAGAAATCCCCAGACAGGAGAGACTATGACAATCGCAGCTTCCAAAACTCCAAAGTTCAAAGCAGGAAAAGCTTTAAAGGATTTAGTGAACGCATAATAGAAAATGAGACTTGATAAATATTTAAAAGTATCCCG